>ERZ1292640.1433-Hain-H43-02um-R1-1433-length-19704-cov-5_pt1 | contig 19704 bp, 18 predicted proteins | sample MGYA00564404_ERZ1292640 | MGnify/ENA primary metagenome ERZ1292640 (study PRJEB36523, sample SAMEA6512636) | groundwater metagenome | collected 2019-01-08 | study: AquaDiva: Metagenomics assemblies of 32 groundwater samples
GCAGCCGTCGCAGTAGATCATCGGAATGGGCGTGCCCCAGTAGCGCTGCCGTGAGATACCCCAGTCCTTGAGGCGGAACTGCACGGTCCGCTCACCCAACCCGCGCGCCTGCGCCGCCTCGGCCATGCGAATCACCGCGTCGGCCGAGGGCAGGCCGGTGAACTCCCCCGAATCCACCACATGTCCCTCGTCGACGTACGCGGCCTCGAGCGTGCGCTCGTCGCGCGAACTCCCGTCCGGCTGGATGACGACCTTGATCGGCAGACCGTACTTGCGCGCGAACTCGAAGTCGCGCTGATCGTGCGCGGGCACGCCCATGACGGCGCCCGTGCCGTACTCCGGCAGCACGAAGTTGGCGATCCACACCGGCACCGGCTGCTGCGTGAACGGGTTCAACACCTGGCGCCCCGTGTCGAAGCCTTCCTTGTCGATGTCACCCGTGAGCCGCGCCATGCGGTCCTGCGCGCGGAAACGACCGGCGCGGGCGCGCAGCTCCTGCGTCGATCCCGACTCGTCGGCGAAGCGCGCGACGATGGGATGCTCGGGCGCGAGCAGGACGAAGGTGGCGCCATAGATCGTATCGATCCGCGTCGTGAACACCTCGATCGCGTCATCCGGCGTCGCAGGTCCTGCCGACCCACCCTCCGGGACGATCGGAAACTTGACGCGGGCGCCCTCCGAACGCCCGATCCAGTTCCGCTGCATCGTCAGGACCTTCTCGGGCCAGTCGTGTAGCCTGTCGATCGCGTCAAGCAACTCGTCGGCGTACGCGGTGATTCGGAAGAACCACTGCTCCAGCTCGCGGGCCGTGACCGCGTGGCCGCAGCGCCAGCAGGCGCCGTCCACCACCTGCTCGTTGGCGAGCACGGTCTGGCAGTCGGGGCACCAGTTGACCGCCGAGCGGCGCCGGTACGCGAGGCCGCGTTCGAACATCCGGATGAAGAGCCACTGGTTCCAGCGGTAGTACTCGGGGTCGCAGGTCGCGACCTCCCGCTCCCATGCGTAGCTGATCCCCAGCCGCTGAAGCTGCCCTTTCATGTGCGCGATGTTCTCGCGCGTCCAGGTCTCGGGGTGGGTGCCGTGCTTGATGGCGGCATTCTCGGCGGGCAGGCCGAACGCGTCCCACCCGAACGGGTGCAGCACGTTGCAGCCCTGCATCCGCTTCAGGCGCGCGACCACGTCGCCGATCATGTAGTTGCGGACGTGGCCCACGTGCGCGTGCCCGGACGGATACGCGAACATCTCCAGGCAGTAGAACTTCGGCCGCGACCGATCGACGGCTACCTCGAAGGCGCGCGTCGACCGCCAGCGCTCCTGCCACTTCTGCTCGATGACTTGCGGCTTGTAGTCCACAGTCGTGAAAAGGGAAGGAACGAGTTGCGAGGAACGAGGAATGAGGAACGAGCAGGACCTGACGAGCCTCGAAACCAAGGTCCGAGTCCCGACCCGTTCCTCGTTCCTCGTTCCTCGTTCCTTCGTGATTATAGCCCAGCCCAATAGGTCCGCTGGAAGACGAGCACGTCCGCGATGGCGGCGTCGGCGCGATCGGTCGGCCCGCCGGGCGGTGTGGGCAAGGTCGCGATCGGCGCGGCCAGCGTCTCGATGCTGCCCTGACAGCAAGCGGCCAGCGCCTCGAGGTCGTAGCCGCCTTCGGTCACGAGCGCGATGCGCCCGGCGCAGCGGCGGTCAGCGAATGCGCGCAGATGCCGGATGATCCCGAGGTAGCCGCCGGTCGTCACACGCATGCCACCGAGCGGGTCGCGCTCGTGGGCGTCGAAGCCAGCCGACACGAGCAGGAGGTCAGGCGCGAACGCCTCGAGGACCGGATCGATGACCGCGCGCTGAACGAGCGAATAGTCCGCGTCGGTCGCACCGGCGGCCATCGGAATGTTCACCGTGAACCCCAGGCCGGCGCCGTGTCCCGCTTCGGCGGCGAGCCCGGTGCCCGGGTAGAACGGGTGCTGGTGGGTGGACACGTAGAGCACGCGCGGATCGTCGTAGAAGATGTCCTGGGTGCCGTTGCCGTGGTGCACGTCGATGTCGACGACGGCGACCTTCGACGCGCCACGCGCCAGAGCCTCGGCCGCGGCGACGGCCACGTTGTTGTAGAGACAGAAACCCATCGCGCGGTCGCGCCCGGCGTGGTGGCCTGGAGGCCGCACCATCGCGAACGCCGGGCCACGCCCTGCCAGCGCGTATCCGGCCGAGGCCACGGCCGCGCCAGCCGCGACGAGCGCGACCTCTTGCGTCTCGGGCGAGGTGAACGTCTCGGCGTCGAGCATGGCCGACCGCCCGCGCAAACCCTCGAGTCGATCCAGGTAAGGCCCGTCATGCACGCGCTCGAGCGCCTCGCGGCTTGCCGGCTCCGGTGCCGCCATCGCTCCGCCCTGCTCGCGCCAGCGCGCCGCCACGGCGTCCATCGCCTGCGCGCGCTGATAACGCTCCGGGTGACCGGGCGGCGTCATGTGCTCGACGAACCGTTCGGATGTGAGGACGAGAAGAGACATGAAAGAAGTAGCGAGTAACGAGTAACGAGTAGAGAACCGTAGGGGCCGGCTTCAGCCGGCCCATCAGTAACGAGAACCGTAGGGGCCGGCTTCAGCCGGCCCATCAGGGTTTCAATATCTCCAGCGCGCGCGTCGTCAGCGCCTCGAGCGACGCTTCCAGCTCACGCCCCTTGGCCTCGATCAACGCTTCATCAGGCTCCGGCGGCACTTCGATCGGCCGACCGACGACCAGGCTGACCCGACTGAACGGCTTCGGAATCTGCGTGCGATCCCAGCTTCTGAGCGTCCAGTGCCGCGCCGCCTCCAGGTGGAACGGCAGGATCGGATGGCCGGTCGCGCCGGCCAGCCACACCGCGCCGGGCTGCGCCCGCCGGGCCGGCCCGCGCGGGCCGTCGAGCGTGAACCCGACGGGGCGCCCCTCGTCGAGCTCCCGCCGCAACTGCAGCAGCGCCTTCCTCGCGCCGCGCGAGGTCGACCCGCGCGCCGTTTTGTAGCCGAACCGCTCGATGATCCGCGCGATCCATTCACCGTCGAAGTTCTCGCTCGTGATGACGACGATGCCGCGGCGACGGAAGTAGTAGGTGGCGGTCAGGATGCGGCCGTGCCAGAAGCCCATGATGGGCTGCCGGCCGCCTGCCACGAGCGTCTCGAGGTGCTCGAGGCCCTCGGTCCGCCAGCGCAGCGTGCGGCCGAGCAGCGCGATCGCGGGATAGCCGGCCGCGGCGATGGCGGCCGCCTCCAACTGCTTCATGCGGGACGCGCGCCAGTCTGGTGAAGAGGTCACGGGCGCTGAAGCCGTCCGTTGACGAACGTCATCAGATCGACGAACTCGGTCTCCGCCTGCGCGCTGGCCTGCGCGCCCTTGAGCATGATCGAGCAGAACGGACAGGCCGTCACGACCGTCCCGGCGCCTGTGGCGCGAAGCTGCTTGAACCGCACGTCGCTGATCCGCGTGCCTTTTTCCTTTTCCTCGAAGAGCAGACCGCCGCCGGCGCCGCAGCAGAACGGGTTCGTGCGGTTCCGTTCGGGCTCCTTGACGTCTGCGCCGAAGCGAATCAGGAGCTCGCGCGGTTCGGCGTCTTTGCCCGCGTAGCGGCCCAGATAGCACGGATCGTGGAACGTGACGGCCTCGCGCGCGCCCGTCACGGCCGGCATCCTGCGCGTGAGCTCGGCGACCAGCACGGCCGAGTGCGCCACCTCGGCGTCGAACCCGAAGCGGCGGTAGTCGTCACCAAGCGTCTTCAGGCAGTGCGGACACGACGTCAGAATCTTCTTCACGCCCGCGGCCTTCAGATCCTCGATGTTCTGCGTCGCCAGCTCCTGGAACATGTACTCGTTGCCGGTCCGTTTGGCCGCGTCGCCGGTGCAGCGCTCCTTCGCGAGCACGCCGAAGCGCGCGCCGCTCGCGCGCAGGATGTCGAAGAGCGACCGCAGGCCTTTCTGAAAATCGGCTTCGAACGCGCCCGCGCAGCCGAGCCAGACGAGCCATTCGTGTTTCGCCCGGTCGAAGATCTCGAGACCCGCCGACTCGACGAACTTCTGCCGCTGGTCGTAGCCGAGGCCCCAGATGTTCCCGCGGCGCTCGAGGTGATTGTAGACGACGCCAAGATACTCGGCCGCCTCGCCGTTCGACACGAGCCCACGCCTGGCCCCGATGATGAGCGGCAGGTGCTCGATGCCGACGGGGCATTGGTTCTCGCACGCGCCGCACGTCGTGCACTGCCACAGCACGCCCTCGTCGAACACCTCGGCCAGCTTCGCGTCGCGCCGGCCTTCCAGAAGCGCGTGCTGAGCCTGGAGGATCAGCGTCTTCGGATTGAGCGCCTTGTCGGAGCCCCAGGCCGGGCAGTTGACCTGACAGCGGCCGCACTCGACGCAGGTGAACGCGTCGAGGACCTGCTTGCTCCGGAGATCCTTGATCGTCTCGAGCCCGACCTCCTCCTTCTCGAAGTCGAGATTGGGCACGGTCGCGAGCACCGGCGATTTCAGGAACACCGTGATGGGCGACAGCACCAGGTGCAGGTGCTTCGAGGCGGGAATGAGCATCAGGAACGCGAGGATGACGAGCGCGTGCACCCACCAGTTGACGCGGGCCGCCAGCGTGCCCTCCTCCAGCCGGAAGTCGAGGAGGAACGTCGCCATCAGGGTCGCGATGAACAGCCCGATCACGACCGACCCGACCGAGAGCGTCGCGCCGAGCGCGACGGGTCGGAAGACGGCCCGCCGGATCACCAAATACACGATGCCGGCGAGCACCGCGACGGCGAACGGCGCGAGCGCGAGCCGGTAGGCGTGGAACCAGCCGCGGCGGGTGAAATCGGCGAGGCCGAGGCCGCTCAGGAACTCAGTGGCGGTGTAGCCCGCAAACGCCACGAAGCCCCAGAACACGAGTGCGTGGGCGACGCCCGCGAGCGGCCGTTCGACGATCGTCTTCCGCTGGAAGACGACATCAGTCAGAAAGCGGCCGATGCGGAACGCCGGCTGGTCGAGGGAGAAATTGTTCTGCGCCGCGGCAATCAGTCGGACGCGCTTCCCCACCTGCGCCACGAAGCTTGCCGCGGAGATCAGGAGCAGCAGCCAGAGGACCAGCGTTTCGATCATGCGGGACCGAGACGGGATCGTCAGCCGTTCAGCGCGTCGATGAACGCCGGGACGATCTCGAACAGGTCGCCGACAACCCCGTAGTCGGCCACCTCGAAGATAGGCGCGTCGGAATCTTTGTTGATCGCGACGATGGTGTTGGACCCCTTCATGCCGACCAGGTGCTGGATGGCGCCGGAGATCCCGAGCGCCACGTACAGCTTCGGCGCGACGGTCTGGCCGGAACTTCCGACCTGGCGATCCATCGGCAGCCACCCGGCGTCGCAGATGGGCCGCGACGCCGCCATCTCGGCGCCGAGCGCGGCCGCGAGCTTCTCGGCCACGGCCAGGTGCTCCGGCCCCTTGATGCCGCGGCCGACGGCTACGATGCGCGCGGCCTGCGAGAGATCGACGGCCTGCTTGGCTTCCTTGAAGGGCGCCTCAGGCTTCTGGCGGATGGCGCCCGCATCGATCGTGACGGCCACCGCCCGGGCCGGAGCCGGGACGCTCCCGCGCGTGACCGCGTCGGCGCGAAAGGCGCCGATCTGGAAGGTCACCACGTGCGGCGCGGGCCCCTTCGGCACGACGTCCGCGCAGAGCTTGCCCTGGAACATCGACCGCACGAAGGCGCGGCCCTCGCCGTGCGCTTTGAACCCGATGCAGTCGGTCAGGAGCGCGCGGTCGAGACCGACGGCCAGCGTGGGCGCGAAATCCCGCGTCTGGTAGGTATGCGCCAGGAAGACCAGGGCGGGTTGTTCCGCGCTGATGAGCCCGGCGATCGCGTGGGCGTATCCGTCGGCGGTGTAGCGCGCGAGCGCCGGGTGATCGACGATCAGCACTTCGGCGACATCGGCCGCGGCCAGCTCGGACGCCGCACCGGCGGCTTCTGCGCCGAGCACGGCGACCTTCACGGAGCCGCCGGCCTGCTGCGCGGCCGCGACGGCTTCCCACGACGCCCGGTTCAACCTGCCGTCAAGCTGTTCAGCGATGACGAGGATCATCATGATGAAGGAACGAGTAACGAGGAACGAGTAACAAGTAACGAGGAACGAGTGAACCCGTAGAGTCCGGCTTTAGCCGGACTGATCGGTGACCCGTAACCAGTGACCAGTAGTCAGGAGCCAGTAGCCAGTGGCCAGTAGCCCGGAGCACGATCACTGTATGACACGCGCCTCGTCACGCAGCAGGCGCACGAGGGTCTTCGCCGCTTCGGCGGGCGACCCGTCGATGAGCTGCGTGGCCTTTTTCTTCTCGGGGAAGTACAGATTGACGATCTGCTGCTGCGGCTCGACGGGCGGCGCGGCGACCTTCCTCACGTCCTTCTTCTTGGCCGCCATGATGCCCTTGAGTGTCGCGTAGCGAAGCTGGTTGATGCCGCTCTGGATCGTGACGAGCGCCGGCAGCGGCAGGGCGATCCACTGGAACCACCCGCCCTCGAGCTCGCGCTTCACGCGCAGGCCGCCGCCGACGACCTGGACCTCCATGATGATCGTCGCGTGCGGCATCCCGAGCTTCCCGGCGAGCACCACGCCCGTCTGCGCGAATCCGCTGTCGTCGGACTGGAGGCCCGTCAGGATCAGATCGCAGTGCTCGTCACCTAGCGCCGCGGCGAGCGCGCCCGCCATCACGAAGGCATCGACGTCGACCAGGCGCTCGTCCTCGACGTGGATCGCGCGATCCGCGCCGCGCGCCAGCGCCTCGCGAATCACCTGCGACACGCGCGGCGGGCCGGCCGACACGACGACGACCTCCCCACCGTGCTGTTCCTTGAGGCGCAGCGCTTCCTCGAGCGCATACGCGTCAGGCTCGTTCAGCTCGTAGCTGGCGTTCTCGTCGCGAATCCAGGTCTTCGAGTCGGCCACGCGGAGCTGCCATTCGCGCGAGACGACCTGCTTCACGCATACCGCGATCTTCATAAGAGTCAGCTGTCAGCTATCAGCTGTCAGCGCTCAGCCATCCACATTGCGCGCCCGGCACGAGGGCGCGGCCGTCAGACGCGGCCGAAACCTCGAGCCGAAAGCTGACGGCTGAGAGCTGAGAGCTATTCATCATAACGCTTGAAGAGCAACGCGGCGTTGGTGCCGCCGAACCCGAACGAGTTCGACAGGGCGCAGGTCACCGGCTTCTCGCGTTTCCGGTGAGGCACGTAATCGAGGTCGCACTCGGGGTCGGGGTTGTCGAGGTTGATGGTCGGCGGGATGACCCCGTGCGTGATCGCGAGCACCGTGATCCCGGCCTCGAGCCCGCCGGCCGCGCCGAGCAGATGCCCGGTCATCGACTTGGTGGACGAGATGGCCACCCGGCCGGCGTGATCGCCGAAGCACTTCTTGATGGCCAGCGTCTCGAGCTTGTCGTTGTACGGCGTGGAGGTGCCGTGGGCGTTGATGTAGTCGATGTCGGCGGGCTCGACGCCCGCGTTGGCCAGCGCCGCGTTCATGACGCGCACGGCGCCATCGCCGTCTTCCGACGGCGCCGTGATGTGAAAGGCGTCGGCCGACATGCCGTAGCCGACAAGCTCCGCGTAGATCGAGGCGCCGCGGCGGCGCGCGAACTCCAGCTCCTCGAGGATGAGGACGCCGGCCCCTTCACCCATGACGAAGCCGTCGCGGTCGCGGTCGAACGGCCGGCTGGCCTTCTCGGGCTCTTCGTTGCGCGTCGACAGCGCGCGCATCGCCGCGAACCCGCCCACGCCCATCGGCGTGATCGCCGACTCGGAGCCGCCTGCGATCATCACGTCGGCCGCACCGCGGCGGATGAGTTCGGCCGAGTCGCCAATGGCGTGGGCCGAGGCGGAGCACGCCGTGCAGGTCGCGGAATTCGGCCCCTTGGCCCCGAACCGGATGGACACCTGTCCCGCGGCGAGATTGATGATGGCGGCCGGAATGAAAAACGGCGAGATGCGCCGCGGGCCGCCTTCGATGAGCGCCTTGTGCTCGCGCTCGATGGTGGCGAACCCCCCGATCCCGGAGGCGATGAACACGCCGGCGCGCGGCGACAGGTCCGGTGTGATGGTGAGACGCGCCTCATCCATGGCGAACTGCGAGGCCGCAATCGCGAACTGGATGAAGACGTCCATCTTCTTGACGTCTTTCTTGTCGATGAACTGCAGCGGGTCGAAGTCCTTGACCTCGCCGGCGATGCGCGCCGAGAACTGCGCGGCGTCGAACCGCGTGATCGTCGCGATCCCGCTCCGCCCCTCGCAGAGCGCATCCCAGTTTGCCCGCGTTCCGACCCCGAGCGGCGAAATCAAGCCGACGCCCGTGACGACAACTCGCCTGCGCACGCCCCCTCCACCTGTGGTTGACCCGGACGACCGCGGCCGCGGCGGCACCGACGCCGCCCGCCCCGCGGGCCCCTGGTGGCCGCCGAGGCGGCTACTTCTTCGCCTTGGCGTGCGCTTCGATGTATTCGATGGCTTCCTTGACGCGCGTGATCTTCTCGGCGTCCTCGTCCGGGATCTCGATGCCGAACTCCTCCTCGAACGCCATCACGAGCTCGACCGTGTCGAGCGAGTCCGCGCCGAGATCATCGACGAACGATGCATCGGGCGTCACTTCCTCTTCATCCACGCCCAACTGTTCGACGATGATGCTCTTGACCTTGTCCGCGACTGCCATTCACCCCTCCTACATGTACATGCCGCCGTTGACGGCGACAACCTGCCCAGTAATATACGCTGCCTCGTCCGACGCGAGAAAGCACACGGCGGCCGCCACGTCTTCGGGCGTCCCGATCCGGCCAAGCGGGATCTTGTCCGCCCACGCCTGCCGCGTCTCGCCCCTGATCGCCCGGGTCATGTCCGTGTCAATGAGCCCCGGCGCCACGACGTTGACCGTGACGCCGCGCGAGGCGACCTCCAGGGCCAGCGCCTTCGCAAACCCGATGAGCCCGGCCTTCGACGCGGCGTAGTTCGCCTGACCGGCGTTGCCGGCCTGCCCCACGACCGAGCTGATCGCGATGATCCGCCCGGCGCGCTGCCTGATCAGGGGCCGCAGCACGGCCTGCGCGCAGGTGAAGGCCGCCGTGAGGTTGGTCGCCAGCACGGCCTGCCAGTCCTCGGGTTTCATGCGCAGCATGAGCTGGTCGCGCGCGATGCCCGCGTTGTTCACGAGCACGTCGACTTTGCCGAAGCGCTCCAGCGTCTGACTCACCATGCCCGCGACCGCCGACGCATCGGTGACGTCCACGGCCAGCGCGATCGCCTGTCCCCCAGCGGCCGCAATCTCCTCCGCCACCGCCGCCGCGTGATCCCCACGCGCCACCGCGACGACGCTCGCACCTTGGCGCGCCAGGGTCACCGCGATCGCGCGACCGATGCCGCGCGACGCCCCCGTCACGATGGCGACGCGACCGGTGAGGCTGAACATCGTTCTCGTCAGAACTGAGAGCGTGTGAAGAAATCGCACCGATCGTAGGGTCCGGCTTCAGCCGGACCAGACAGGGCCGCCTAAAGGCGGCCCCTACACCGATTTCTTCACAAGCTCTGACAACTGACAACTGACAACTTGCGGATCTGAACCGCGTCCCCTCATTAAGTGGTTCAATCGTCAGTCGTCAGTTGTCAGTCGGAGGAGCGCCTCGACCTCGGCCAGACCGGCCTCGTCCTCGACGCTCGCCACGGCAGACTCGCGGTCGATCTTCCTGACCAGCCCGGCGAGCACCGTGCCAGGACCCACCTCAACATACGTGCGGACGCCTTCAGATGCAAGACGCCGCACGACAGCGTCCCACTGGACGGGCGCTGACACCTGACGCACCAGCGCCTCGATGGCCTCAGCCGCGTGGCGCTTGGGCTCGGCGTCGACGTTGGCGACGATGGGGATGCCAGGGTCTGAAACGCGGATCGCCCGCAGGCGCGGCGCCAGCCGTTCCTCGGCCGGCTTCATGAGCGCGCAGTGAAAGGGGGCGCTCACCTGCAACGGAATGACCCGCCTGGCGCCCAGCGCCTTCGCGCGCTCGCCGGCCCGGGCCACGGCCTCGCGCGCGCCCGCAATGACCACTTGTCCGGGCGCGTTCAGGTTGGCCGGACTCACCACCTCGCCCTCGGCCGCCTCGGCGCACGCGCGCGCGACGCTTTCGGCGTCGAGCCCGAGGATCGCCGCCATCGCGCCCTCGCCCACCGGCACGGCCTCCTGCATGTAGCGGCCGCGCGCGCGGACGATCCTGAGCGCGTCGCCGAACGCGATCGTGCCCGCCGAGACGTGGGCCGAGTACTCGCCCAGACTGTGCCCGGCCGCCCACTGCGGCACGATCCCGCGTGAGCGCAGCAACCGATCGATGGCGACGCTCGTCGCGAGAATGGCCGGCTGCGTGTTCTCCGTCAACGTGAGCCGGTCGGCCGGCCCTTCGAAGCAGAGCCGGCTGAGCAGCTCGCCGATCGCCGCGTCGGCCTCGGCGAACGTCTCCCGGCAGATGGGGAACGCGTCGGCAAGGGCCTTGCCCATGCCGACTTTCTGGGATCCCTGACCAGGGAACACAAAGGCGATCATCGTTCCTGATGGCGGGGTCCCCCAGACTCCGCTCTTCGAGCTTCGTCCAGGGCCGCCGAAGCGTGGCGAAGGCGCCTGCACCCCGCCAAGCGCGTCGCTCGCGCGCTTCGACACGCTCAGCGCGCCCCGAGCTTGTCGAGGGGCGGGGCCCCCTTCTTGTCCTCTATTGCCGTGGGGCCCCACCCCCACGGCCTGACGCGTCGCGCCTTCGCGCTCCGCGTGGCTCAAGGCTGTCCGCGCCGCTCCGCGCATCCTCACCATCTGGCGGGCCGGACAGCCGCCCACGGCAGGGCCGCAATCTCGCGGCTGAGCCGTTCGAGAAAGCCATCGGTGACAAAACGTGTCGCCAGCGTCACGGCGCTCCGCACCGCGTTCGCCGAGGAACGCCCGTGTCCGACGAGACACAGACCGGCGACGCCGACGAGCGGTGCGCCGCCGTACTCCGCGTCGTCAACGCGCTTGCGGAAGCGCCGGAACGCGCGCCGCGACAACAGGTAGCCCATCCGCGTCGTGAACGTGCGCGACAACTCCTCGCGCAGCAGATGCTCCACGGTCTCGACCAATCCCTCGCTGACCTTCAGCGCCACGTTGCCGGTGAACCCGTCGCAGACGATGACATCGGCCTCGCCCGAGTACGCGTCGCGAGCCTCGACGTTGCCGATGAAGTTGAGCGGCCCGTCCTTGAGCAGCCGGTGCGTCTCGCGCGTCAGCTCGTTGCCCTTGGTCTCTTCCACGCCGATCGAGAGCAGACCGACGCGCGGGTGCTCGATGCCGAGCGCGACACGCGCGAACACCGTACCCATCACGGCGAACTGCACGAGGTGCTGCGGTCGGCACTCGACCGTCGCGCCCGAATCCAGCAGCACCGCGGGGCGCCGCCCTCGCGTGGGCACGGTGGTGGCGAGCGCCGGCCGATCGACGCCCGGCAACATCCCGAAGGCGCTGCGCGCGGCGACGACCGCGGCGCCCGTGTTGCCCGCGCTGAACAAGGCCGCCGCCTCGCCGCGGGCCACCAGCTCGGCCGCGACCCTGATCGACGCGCCCGGCCGCCGGCGCAGGGCGGCCGCTGGCGGCTCGGCCATCGCGATCACATCGGGCGCGTCGACGAGCCTCACGTCCAGCCCACCGATGTCGTGACGCTCGAGCTCGCGCTCGACGGCCTCGCGCCGGCCGACCAGCACGAGACCGCAGCCGAGATGGCGAGCGGCGCCAAGGGCCCCGTCGACGATCTGGCGGGGCGCGAAGTCGCCGCCCATCGCGTCAATGGCGATGCGCATCGACAGACAGTGGTCAGTGGCAAGTAACGAGTAACGAGTAACCAGTAGCGAGTAACTGACGGTAGCGAGCGGCGAATAGCGAGTTGGGGGTCACGATGGCAACGTGATCCCTACTCTTTACTCGTTACTCGTTGCTCGTTACGAACGTCACCCACGGTTCACTCCGACCGACGACTCTCAGCCGTCAGACTTCCTCGACCTCGCGGACCTGGCGTCCCCGGTAATACCCGCAGTGCGGGCAGACCTGGTGCGGTGGCTTCTTCTCGTGACACTGCGGGCACTCGCCCATGGGCACCGGCTTGAGCGCGTCATGTGTGCGCCGCTTGGCCGTGCGCGTCTTTGAGTGTCGACGTTTGGGGTTCGGCATGGTGGTTCGTTCAGTCCTTTCTTCGGTCCAGCAGTGAGCGCAGGGCGGCCAGACGCGGATCCTCCCACCGTCCGGCGCACGCGCACGCGTCCCGGTTGAGATTCGTGCCACAGTGCGGGCACAACCCGCGGCAATCCTCCCGGCAGAGCGGTTTCATGGGCAGCGCCAGGTAGAACTGCTCCCGCACGAGCTCCCCGAGATCGATCGTCTCATCACGGTAGAACGCGGTGCTGAGGTCGTCCTCCTCGACTTCCCGCTCGCCTTCGCCCGCATTGACGGCCTGCGGCAGGTACCGCAGGTCGAACGCCGCGTCGACAGGCAACGGATACGCCTCGAGACACCGGCTGCAGGCCAGATGCAGCGTCGCGCGCAGCGTCCCGACCAGGCGGTAGCGATCGCGGTCCTTGTGAATCTCGAACGCCAGCGCGACCTCGGTTGCCACCGAGTAGTCGTCGCTTGCGTCGAACGCCGATCGTGGGTACGTCCGCTCGATGCGTTCGAGCGGTTCGCGCATCCGGCTGAGGTCGAGGAGCATGGCCCAAGGTGCCGGCCGTCCGGCAGGCACGAATCTTCAATATAGCACGCGTTTACCTTCACGGTGACCGCACCTCGACCCACGGGGCCGGGATGAACAGCTCCTCGAACAGCCGGACGGCAAACCGGTCCGTCATACCCGCCAGGAAATCCCGGGCAGCCGCGTCGAGCCCCTCCGCCTCGATGGTCCGCTGGTCCAGGAATCGCTCGGGTTGCTGCCGCAGCTTCTCCCACAGTCCCGCGAGAATGCCCGTCGCCTTCGTGAACTCGGCCGTCGCGACCTCGTTCTCGTAGACCCGTTCGAAGAGAAACGCGCGTAGCTTCAGCGTCGCCTCCAGGACCGGCTCGCTCATGCGGATCTCGGTCAGCCCTCCGCCGAGCGTCTCGGTCACGACATCGGTCACCATCCGTCCGATGCGGTCGGACGAGGTCCGGCCCAACATGGCCGCGGCTCCCGGCGGCAGGTCGCCCCCCTTCAGCACGCCGGCCCGCACCGCATCGTCGATGTCATGATTCACGTAGGCGATGATGTCGGCGACGCGGGCGATCTGCCCTTCGATCGTGCTCGCGCGGTGCTCGGGATCGGCGCCGATGGGCAGACCGCCCTTGCCCTTCGAGTGGCGCGCGATGCCGTCGCGCACTTCCCAGGTGAGGTTCAACCCGCGGCCATCGTTCTCGAGCACGTCAACGATGCGCAGGCTCTGCTCGTAGTGGTTGAAGCCGCCCGGCACGAGCTCGTCGAGCACCCGCTCACCGGCATGACCGAACGGCGTGTGGCCGAGATCGTGGCCGAGCGCGATCGCTTCGGTCAGCTCCTCGTGCAACCGGAGCACCTTCGCGATCGTGCGCGCGATCTGCGAGACCTCGAGCGTGTGCGTCAGGCGCGTGCGGTAGTGGTCGCCTGTCGGCGCGAAAAACACCTGCGTCTTGTGTTTCAGCCGGCGGAACGCTTTCGTGTGGATGATTCGATCGCGATCGCGCTGGAACGCGGGGCGGATGAGATCGGGCGGCTCGGACCGCTCGCGTCCTCGGCTCTCGCTGCTCCGGGCCGCCTGCGGCGCGAGCGTCGCGTGCTCACGCGCCTCGAGTTCCTCGCGGATGGTCATGGCACAAGACGAAGGAACGAGGTTCGAGGAACGAGGAACGAGTCAGCCGTTCCTCGCCCATCACTCGCTCGTCACTCGTTCCTCACTCCTCGTTCCTCGTTCCTTCAGTATCTCCCCCAGAAAACTGGTCCCATTCGCCAGCGGCCCGACGCCAAACAGCTCGGCCAGCGTCTGGCCGAGATCGGCGAAGGTCGGCCGTACGCCGATGTCGGCCCCGGAGGCGACCGCCGCGCCGGCGATCAGCACCGGCACGTGCTCCCGCGAATGATCCGTGCTCGGCGTCGTCGGATCGTTGCCGTGATCGGCCGTGATCACGAGGAGATCGGCCGGCCGAAGACGCGGCAGGAGCGCGGCCAGGCGCGCGTCGAATCGCTCGAGGTTCGCCGCGTAGCCCTCGACGTCGTTGCGATGGCCGTAGAGCGTGTCGGAGTCCACGAGGTTGGCGAAGATGAGTCCGCGCGCCGTCTCCTGCAGCGCGCGACCGATCTCGTCCATGCCCTGCTCGTCGCTCTTCGTGTGCACGGCCTTCGTGATACCACGGCCGGCGAAGAGATCCTCGATCTTCCCTACCGCGACGACGGGCCAGCCTCCGGCCGTCAGCCGATCGAGGAGGGTTTCGCCCGCGGGCGTCTTCGCATAGTCGCGGCGGTTCGCCGTGCGCGCGAAATGACCGGGCTCACCGACAAACGGCCGCGCGATGACGCGGCCGAGGCCCAGGCCGTCCACCGTCAGCTCGTACGCGATCTCGCAGAACCGGTACAGCTCAGGCAGCGGGATGACGTCCTCGTGCGCCGCGATCTGAAAGACGCTGTCGGCCGAGGTGTACACGATCGGGCGGCCCGTGCGCACGTGCTCGGCGCCGAGCTCTTCGATGATCGCCGTGCCCGACGCCGCCTTGTTGCCGAGCGTGCCGCGTCCAGTCCGCCGCTCGAATGCGGCCATCAGGTCCGCGGAGAACCCGTCGGGAAACACGGGAAAGGCGCGATCGAGCACGAGGCCCATCAGCTCCCAGTGCCCGGTGACCGAGTCCTTGCCCGGCGAGGCCTCGGCCATCCGGCCGTAGGCCGCCGCCGGCATCACCGGCGTCGCGTCACCACCCATGCGGGCGACCTTCGCGAGCCCGAGCGCGCGCAGCGCGGGCACCCGGAGCGGGACGCGCGCGGCGATGTTGCCGAGCGTGTCGCTGCCCTCGTCGCCGTACGCGACCGCGTCCGGCAGCTCGCCGGCGCCGACGCTGTCGAGCACGATGAGAATGACGCGCGTGGGACGGGAGGACGTTACGGGCGACACAAGCCTCGTTCCGCGAGGGTCCGTTCGATCACCTGGAGCGTGTCGGGATGCTCGCCTGCGCCGTGAATCCACCGTAGATTAGGCTCTTTTCGGAACCAGATCAACTGGCGGCGGGCATAACGGCGGTTCTCGCGCACGATCAGCTCGCGCGTCGCCGCTTCGTCGCCTACCCCGTGCAGCATCTCGATGACCTGCCGGTACACGAGCCCGGTGAAAGGGTGCGCGGCTTCTGGCACGCCCCGCGCCAGCAGTCCGCGCACTTCGTCGACGATGCCGCGCGCGAACTGTTGATCGACACGCCGCGCGACGCGCAGGGCGGTCTCCGCCGGCGGGAGGACGAGCGCGAACGCGATGATCACGTAGTCGGCAATCGGGGACCGCGTGTCGTCGAAATGCGCCGTGAGCGGACGGCCCGTGAGGACATATACCTCGAGCGCGCGGACGAGGCGCTTCTCGTCGCGCGGCTGAATGCGTGCCGCTGACGGCGGATCGACGCGCGCGAGCAGGCGGTGCAACCGCTCGGACCCGCGGCGCCGCGCGATCGCGCTCAGTCGCGCGCGCACCGCCGTGTCTCGGGCCGGCCCGGGAAAGAGGCCCCGCGTGAGGGCGCGGTAGTAGAGCCCGGTCCCGCCCACCAGCACCGGCAGCCGTCCGCGCGCCGTGATGTCGCGAATCACCGCGGCCGCATCAGCGGCATACCGCGCGGCCGAGTACGCCTCGTCCGGATCGACGAGATCGGTGAGGTGATGCGGGACGGTTCGGCGGTCGGCGTCCGCCACCTTGTCGGTGCCGATGTCGAACCCGCGATACACGGCGGTCGAATCGCAACTGACGACCTCGCCGCGCCAGCGCTCGCTGAGCGCGACGCCCAGGGCGCTCTTCCCGCTTGCCGTGGGTCCGAGGATCGCGACGAGAGGCGGCATCGCGGGAGACGTCCGAAGCTATCCCCGGACGAGACGGACCGCCACCAGGACGACCAGCAGCGTCAGAAGCAGTAGCAGGCCAAGCTGCTGAGCGCGTGTGAGAAGGCGCACCATCGGAATTGTCGATTGCTGATTGATGATTGATGATTGCTGATTGATGATTGCTGATTGCCCGGACCCTGCCGTCGCTGTCGACGCTCGACTATTGTGACGGCGATTCGTTGTAAAAGAACGTCACCGTGAAGAACGCGCGGGCGGTCGGGTACTCGGGCGGCAGCGGCTGTGTCGGATTCGACGAGACGAGCGCGTTGTAGGCCGCGTTGGTGAACGATTCGATCGCCGACGGCTTGAGCACGGTCAGATCGGAAATGGTGCCGTCCCGGTGCACGAAGAAGGTCAGCACCACGTGTCCCCTGAGCGACATCGCCGCGTACGGGATGAACCAGTTGCGCTTGACCTGCGCCACGAACCGCCGAATCCATGGCCCGAATTCGACGCCCTTCGTGTCGAACTGAATCGTCGACCCGAAGTCGCTCACGCCGCCCTGCGGGTTGTTGAAGCTCTCGGGCACGTAGCGCTCGATGTTGCGCAGCGCCTCGCCCAGCGCGGAGGGCACGCGGAGGCTGCCGCCCGGACCGGGTGGCGGACGGGTGTTGTACGCGAGACCTCTCGGGCCCTGCTCGACGGGCGGGGCGGTGGCGTCGCTTTTCTCGGGTGACTCGCCGCTGCCGCTCGCGCCCGGGGCCGGCGGCGTTGGCGTGGCGCCGCGCGGCGCTTCGCTCGACGGCTTGTCGGCCTCGACGCGCTCGGACGAGTTGCCGCGCGCGAACGGAAGCGGATTGGCCGGCCTCAACGCGCGTTCGATCGCGCGGGCGATCCGGTTCTTGTCCGACAGCTCCGGCGCCGGCGGCGGCTGGGGCGCCTGCAGATCGAGCTTCGGCTGCACGAACACGAACCGCCGTTCGGCGTCCTGCTGGCGCTGGCGCTGCAGTTCGGCCTGCCGCACGCGCGCGGCTTCGACCCGCGCCATGGCGTTGCGCACAAACGGCAGTTGCGGCAGATAGAGGATCGCCACCACCAACAGCGCATGGAACACGAGGGACAGCAAAACACCCTCGCGCGTCGAAATGGCGCTCTCGAGCGACGGTGTTTCCGGGTGAGAATCCTCGAACTCGAAGTACATCAGTAAGTTATTGGATTATAACACCCCTCGGTGGGGCCGGTCGGCGCGGCGTCCCTCGTGATTAGGACGCTCGGCAGCGAGCGGTGGTCCGTCGCCGGCGCGCCCGGCCGAGCGACGGAGGTTCACCGCGGAGCATACCTCCGGGAATGACCGCGGAGACAGCAGAGTCAACAAAGAATCCTTGGGCTGGCTTTCTCCGTCGCCTCCACTATCTCTGCGGTCAGCTTCTCCGTTGCCTCTGTAGGACAAACGCCTGAGAACTTGTTTTTCTGGCAAGAAACCGTCTGCACGCGTCTGTCCTACTAGGATCGGCGGGCCTCCCGGCCCGCCGCTAGCGCGGATGAGCCATGTGTCTTGGTTGCGAACCAGCCGCGCTGCGATCTCTGCGGTCAACGTCACCGTTCCCTCCGCTCTCTCTGCGGTGACTCCTCCTCTCCTTTCACCGCCAGATACAGGTAGACGATCCCGAGGCTCAGCCGACGCGCGCGCACGGCGGTGAACCCGGCGCGCGCGAGCACGTCAGAAAACGCCTGGGGCGAGGGAAACGTCCGGACCGACGCCGGCAGGTACGAGTACGCCTCGCCATGGCTGGACACGAGGCGGCCGATGCGCGGCAGGACGCGCTGAAAGTACCAGAGGTAAAGCTGGCGGAGCCCGGGCACGCTCGGCAGACCGAACTCGAGGATCGCCAGCCGGCCACGTGGCCGGAGCACCCGCGCGATCTCGCGGCAGGCGCGCGCCGGATCGTGGACGTTGCGGATACCGAAGGCGATCATCGCCGCATCCATCGATCGATCGGCCAGCGGGATGCGCGTCGCGTCGCCGCGGACGAACGCCACGCGATCGCCGAGCGATCGCGCACGCGCTTTCTCGAGTCCGCGCACGAGCATCGCTCCGGCTAAGTCGACGCCGACCACGCGTGAGGCGCGGCCGCGCCGTCCGGTGACCGCGGCGAGCGCGAGATCGGCGGTCCCGGTGCACAGGTCGAGCACGCGGTCGCCCTCCCTGAGCGCCAGCGCCCGGATCGCGCGCGCGCGCCAGCGGTAGTCCAGCCCCAGGCTCAACAGATGGTTGAGCAGGTCGTAGCGCGGCGAGATCGCGTCGAACATGCGCGCGATCCGCGCGGGATCCTTGCTCGGATCGACGGAGGCCGGGCTCACCCTGTCCACGCCGGATAGAGGTCGTGCGGCAGGCCGAGCGCGCTGAGGATCTTGCCGGCCATGAAGTCCGCGAGGTGGTCGAGGGTCTTCGGTCCCTGGTAGAACGCCGGCATCGCCGGCAGCACCACGGCGCCCGCCTCCGCGCAGAGCACCATGTTCCGGAGCTGCGGCAGGCTCATCGGCGTTTCGCGCGGCACGATGACGAGCGGGCGCCGCTCTTTGAGCATGACGTCGGCGCTGCGCTCAACGAGCGAGCGCGACAGGCCGTGCGCCACGCCGGCCAGCGTTTTCATCGAACACGGCACGATCACCATGCCGTCGCAGCCGTGGCTGCCGCTTGCGATCGGCGCGCCCAGGTCGCGGTTGCTGTACGGCGTGAAGGAGCCGCGTCGCACGCCGTCGCCGTAACGGGACGCGAGGTAGTCGCCCAGCCGGTCGACCGACGCGCCCTCGCCCAGTTCGTCGCGCAACAGGCGCCGCCCGAAGTCCGTGATGACGACTTCGAGATGACACCCGCGCTCGAGCAGGGCCGCGATCGTGCGCACGGCGTACATGGCCCCGCTCGCGCCGGTGACACCGACCGCGAACGTGCGCCTGTGTTCATCCGACATAGACCGCCACCGCCGTGATCAGGAGATACAGGAGACCGACGAAGCCGTTGAGATCGAACGCGCGCTTCACCTGCGAGAAATCGTCGGCCGACACGAGCGACTGTTCGTAGGCCAGCAGGCCCGCCACGAGCGCGACGCCCCCGAGATACACCAACCCGAGCGGCGCCACGGCCGCAAGCGCGGCGAGCGCCGCGACCGTCACGACGTGCATCGCCCTTGAGAGCCGGAGCGACCGCGAGACGCCGAACCGCACGGGGATCGATCGCAGCCCGTGCGCGCGGTCGAACTTCACATCCTGGCACGCGTACAGGATGTCGAATCCGCCGACCCACGTGCCGATCGCGACGCCGAGCAGCCACGGCTCCCATCCGGCGCCGCCGCCGGCCGCCAGCCAGCCGCCGACCGGCGCCACGGCCATCGCCAGCCCGAGGAAGCACTGCGTGTAGGCCGTGTAGCGCTTGGCCAGCGAGTACCAGAACACGATGGCCAGCGCGACCGGCGAGAGTGCCAGACAGAGCGATCCGAGCATGGCGGCGGCAAGCACGAATCCCGCCGACGCCGCGACGACGAACACGCGCGCCTCGCCTCTGGACATGCGGCCCGCCGGCAGCTCCCGTGACGAGGTGCGCGGGTTGAGCGCGTCGTAGCGGGCGTCGGCGAGCCGGTTGAAGCCCATG
>ERZ1292640.1434-Hain-H43-02um-R1-1434-length-19701-cov-6_pt1 | contig 19701 bp, 20 predicted proteins | sample MGYA00564404_ERZ1292640 | MGnify/ENA primary metagenome ERZ1292640 (study PRJEB36523, sample SAMEA6512636) | groundwater metagenome | collected 2019-01-08 | study: AquaDiva: Metagenomics assemblies of 32 groundwater samples
GCTTCACCCCAAGCGCGTTGCCAAAGGTGTAGTCTCGGGGGTGCGGGATTACGGAAATAAAATGGGCATTCCGACGGTAAACGGCGCGGTTTTGTTTGATGATGGTTATTTGGCTAATCCTTTGGTTTACTGCGGCACTGTGGGGATTATGCCTAAAGATAAATGTTTTAAGAAGGTTTCTCCCGGAGATTTAATCGTTGTCGCAGGCGGCAGGACCGGCAGAGACGGTATTCACGGAGCGACTTTTTCTTCCGGAGAGCTGACCCATGAATCCGAAGAATTATCAGGAGGAGCAGTTCAGATTGGTAATCCTATCACCGAGAAGAAAATATTAGACGTGCTTATGCAGGCAAGGGATAAAAATTTGTATTCGGCGATTACTGATTGCGGCGCCGGCGGGCTGTCCAGCGCCGTCGGAGAAATGGGCGAAGAAACAGGAGCTATAGTTTATCTGGATAAGGTTCCAATTAAATACCACGGCCTCTCTTACGCGGAAATCTGGATTTCCGAGGCGCAGGAGAGGATGGTTTTAGCTGTTTCGCCCAAAAATAAAGATGCTTTGCTTAAGATGTTTGCCGCGGAAAACGCGGAGGCGACAGTTATCGGCGAATTCACAAGTACTAAGCGGCTTGAACTTTTTTATCAGGGAAATAAAGTTTCGGATATTGAAATGAAGTTTCTCCACAGCGGCCAGCCGCGGATAACTAAAAAAGCGGTATGGAAAATACCGAAATATAAAGAGCCGGATTTTTCTTGCCCTAAAGATTTGACAGCTTCATTGAAAAAAATATTAAGCCATTATGATGTTGCTTCAAAAGAATGGATTATCCGTCAGTATGACCACGAAGTTCAGGGTGGCTTGGTGATAAAACCTTTAATCGGCATAGCCAATGATGGCCCGTCGGACGCGGCGATTGTCAAGCCGCGGCTGGATTCGAATAAAGCTGTTATCGTATCAAACGGAATAAATTTTAAATTCGGATTAATTGATCCTTACTGGATGGCTGCCAGCTGTATAGACGAAGCCTTGCGCCAGATAATCTCTGTCGGCGGCTCATTAAAAGAAGCCGCTTTGCTGGATAATTTTTGCTGGGGCAATCCCGATAAGCCTGACCGCCTAGGAGGATTGGTCCGCGCCGCCGAAGGTTGTTATTTCGCGGCAAAAGGTTTTGGCACGCCTTTTATTTCGGGAAAGGATTCGCTTTATAACGAATATTCCCTATACGGAAAATCAACAGCTATTCCCGGAGCGCTTTTGATTTCGGCAATCGCGGTTATGGATGACGCGCGTAAAGCGATTTCGATGGATGCCAAAGAAGCGGGGAACCTGATTTATGCCGTCGGGAATACGTATGACGAATTAGGCGGCTCGCATTATTTTGATACATTAGGCTTTATTGGAAACAGTTTGCCTGTTTTGCGGGTAAAGGAAGCTAAGACAGTAATGGAAAAATTATCTTTAGCTACAGCGAAAGGTTTAGTCAGGTCCTCGCATGATTGTTCCGAGGGTGGAATCGGCGTGTCCTTGGCGGAAATGGCTTTTGCCGGCGGGCTGGGGATGGAAATATTTTTGGCAGAAGTGCCATGTAAGGGTCAAGGGTTAAGGGTCAAGGGTCAAGGGCAAAGCAGCCAAAGAAATGATTTTGTGTTATTTTCGGAGTCGAATTCGAGGTTTGTGGTAGAGGTGGAAAAGAAAAAGCAAAATGATTTTGAGAAAGCCATGAAAGGCGTTGCCTTGGGTTTGATTGGATGCCTGTCTAAAGGAAAAGATTTTAAAGTGTATGGGTTGGACGGAAAAGTTTGCGTCCGCGCTGATATTTATGATTTGAAGGAGTCTTGGCAAAAGCCATTGAGATGGTAATCAGTAACGCGTTAGCGCGCAAGGATGATGCGTCATTGCGAGGAGCTTTTGTCAGAATGCGGCGACGAAGCAATCCCGTATTTAGAAACGAGATTGCTTCGTCACCTGATGCAAAGCGAGGGTTCCTCGCAATGACGATTTAGAGATTTCTTCGGTTTACTGATTGATTGCGATAATCAAAGGTGGGGTGAAAATGCGTAAGCGCGTAAGTAAAAAAGAAGATTTTACCAAAGAAGATCCTTGGCGGATATTCAGGATAGTATCGGAATTCGTCGAGGGATTTGAGGTGTTGTCGAAAGTCGGAAAAGCGGTTTCGATATTCGGTTCGGCGCGCACCCTGCCCGGAGATAAATATTACAAGCTGGCTGAAGAGATTGCTTTTCGGCTGGCAAAGAGCGGGTACGCGATAATCACCGGAAGCGGCGCCGGGCTTATGGAAGCGGCAAACAAGGGAGCAAGAAGGGCAAAAGGGCTTTCGGTAGGGTTGAATATTACGATTCCCAGTGAGCAGAAAGCCAATATTTATGTCGATACGCTGATTGATTTTCATTATTTCTTTGTCCGTAAGGTTATGTTTGTCAAATACGCCAAGGCATTTGTGATTTTGCCCGGCGGATTTGGCACGCTCGATGAGCTGTTTGAGGCCTTGACTTTAATCCAAACCGATAGGATTGGCGAATTTCCCGTCGCGCTGGTGGGCAGGGAATATTGGAAAGGGATGCTTGACTGGCTTCAAAATACTGTCGGGCAAAGAAAAAACATTTCACCGGAAGATTTAAAGATCTTTAAAGTTATCGACAGCCCGGCTGAAGTTGAGAAGTATATTAAGGACTTCTATAAGAAGAAGAAATAGAGGCATATTCTTGGTTTCATGAGCGTCACTAACTGTCATTGCGAGGAACCTTCGTTTGGCATATCAGTGACGAAGCAATCTCGTACTTAAAAGCGAGATTGCTTCGTCGCCAGTGTAAACAAAAGCTCCTCGCAATGACGAATAAACTATGGTTAAACCCAGAGTAATCGTCCTGCGCGCCGCGGGAACAAATTGCGATAAAGAAACAGCGTTTGCCTTTCAGGCATGCGGCGCTGAAACAGAATTGGTGCATATTAACCAGCTTAAGGATAAAAGCAAGAAATTATCCGATTATCAGATTTTGGCATTTCCCGGCGGGTTTAGTTATGGCGATGATATTGCTGCCGGGAAAATCCTGGCCAATGAGTTGAAATATAAACTTTCCGAAGATATAAAGAAGTTTATTTCTGACGGAAAACTTATCATCGGTATCTGTAATGGTTTTCAGGTGTTGGTAAAAAGCGGGCTATTGCCGGGAAATGCGCAATTAGAGCAAGAGGTAACATTAACGATCAATGACTCGGCTAAGTTTGAAGACCGTTGGACGTATTTAAAGGGTCAAGGGTTAAGTGGTAAGGGTCAAGGCAAGTGTGTATGGGCAAAGGGTTTACCTGAAATTATTTATCTTCCGGTGGCGCATGGGGAAGGCAAGTTTGTCGCGAAAGATAACGGAATTTTGGAAAGATTGAAGCAGAGCAACCAGATTGTTTTTCAGTATTGCGATCAAAGCGGAAAGCTTTCGGGATATCCTGATAATCCTAACGGCTCGCAGGAACATATCGCCGGTATCTGTGACGAGACCGGCAGGATTTTAGGGCTTATGCCGCATCCGGAACGCCACAGCTTTGGCTTGCAGCATCCCCGCTGGACAAAAGAAGGATTAAAAAAAGAAGGCGACGGCTTAGCGATTTTTAAAAACGGCGTAGAGTACGTAAAGAAAAATTTATAGAGGAGAAAATATGAGTGGAATTTTCGGCGTGGTTTCAAAAGAGAACTGCCATGAAGATTTATTTTACGGGACGGATTATCATTCTCACCTGGGCACGCAATTCGCGGGGTTGGCAGTTTGGAAAGGCGAGCTCGTGCGTAAAATTCATGACATAAGAGGCAGCCAGTTTAAAGCGAAGTTTTTCGAAGATTATCCTAAAATGAAAGCCAATAAAGGCATCGGGGTAATCAGCGCGAAAGACGAACAGCCGATAGTGGTGCATTCTAAGTTAGGGCCGTTTGCCATTGCCTGCGACGGGTTTATCGATAACGCCCATGAATTAGCTGATGAACTTTATAGAGACGGCCAGTCTTTTAGCGAGGTTACCGACGGAAGCGTCAACCTTCCGGAGTTGGCGGCAAAGCTGATTATCCGCGGTAAAGATATCGTTGATGGGATCGAGTACTTGTTTTCGCGGATAAAGGGTTCTTGTTCTTTGCTTTTGTTGAACAAAGATGGCATATACGCGGCACGCGACCGCTATGGTTATAGCGCCTTAGTTATAGGAGAAAAACAGGGTTCTTTAGCAGTGGCTTCCGAGAGCGCGTCTTTTTATAATCTTGGTTTCAGGGTCAAAAAATATATTCAACCTGGAGAGATTGTTTTTCTGGATGAGTCGCGGATGGATTCTAAACGCGCGGGAAAAGATTTTAACCAGGCCTGTTCTTTCCTCTGGATTTATACCGGTTTTCCGGCTTCTTCTTATGAAGGGATAAATGTTGAGATTGCCCGCGAAAAAAGCGGCGGTCTTTTAGCCAAGAATGACACTATAAAAGCGGATATGGTTTCCGGCATCCCTGATTCCGGCTCGGCGCACGCCATCGGTTACGCCATGCGTTCCGGTATCCCTTTGCGCAGGCCTTTGGTTAAATACACCCCCGGTTATGACCGCAGTTATACCCCGCCTTCTCAGGAAAAGCGGGATTTGATAGCCAGGATGAAATTGATACCGATTCCGGAAATAATAAATGGAAAAAAGATTGTGTTTTGCGATGATTCTATCGTCAGGGGCACACAGCTTAAAAATTATACTATCCACAAACTTTTGGAATGCGGCGCTAAAGAAATACATATGAGGATCGCCTGCCCTCCCCTGATGTTTCCTTGTAAGTTCAATTATTCTACGCGTACATTAGGCGAGCTGGCTGCCCGGCGGGCGATAAAGGCGCTGGAGAAAGAAGATATCGGCGATGTCAGCGCGTACATTAACGAAGATTCGGAAAAATATAAACAGATGGTCAGCTGGATTTCTAAGGATTTAGGAGTGACGACCTTAAAATACCAGAGGCTTGAAGATATGATTTCGGCTATCGGATTGCCCAAAGGAAAACTTTGCACATATTGCTGGACAGGCTGTGAGTGTCAAAAATAAGCTTCAATAATAAAGGAAGAGCGGGGAAAATATGGATTACGAAAAACGTGAATACTGCGGCTTGTTCGGCATTATCAATCACGCTCATGCCAGCTGGTTGACGTATCTTGGATTATATTCCCTGCAGCACCGCGGGCAGGAGGCATGCGGCATTGTCGTTAATAATAAAGGTTTGCTCACCGCGCATAAAGATATGGGTTTGGTTAGCGAGGTATTCAGCGAGCAGGTTTTAAGCGGGCTTAAAGGTTCTATGGCAATCGGACATGTGCGTTATTCGACTACCGGTTCAAGCGTGTTGAAAAACTCCCAGCCGCTTTTGATTGATTACGCCAAAGGCTCTGTATGTATCGCCCATAACGGAAATTTAGTTAATTCTTTAGAATTGAGGCGGAGTTTAGAGAAGAGCGGCTCCATTTTTCAGACGACCACGGATTCGGAAATTGTGATTCATCTTATGGCCCGGGCGAAATCTAAGGATATAGTGGCAAGTTTGATATACGCGTTAAAGAAAATAAAAGGGGCGTATTCTTTATTGTTGATGGATAATAATAGGCTTATCGGCCTGCGCGACCCTTTAGGGTTTCGGCCGCTTTGCCTGGGGAAACTTAAGAATTCATGGTGCCTTGCGTCGGAAACCTGCGCTTTTGATTTGATAGGCGCGAAATTTATCCGTGAAGTCGAGCCCGGAGAAATCGTAGTTATCAGCGAGGGCGGCTTAAAGTCGGTAAGGCCTAAAGAAATCCAGAGCGCGAAGCGCGCCCATTGCGCGTTTGAACATGTATATTTTTCCCGCCCGGATTCGCTTGTCTTCGGAGAAACCGTGCATTTAGTCAGGCGTAAGCTAGGCACGCAGCTGGCTAAAGAGCATCCTGTTGACGCGGATTTTGTGGTTCCTGTTCCGGATTCGGGTTTCTCGGCGGCATTAGGGTATTCGCAGGAATCCGCCATACCTTTGGAGATGGGGATTATCCGTAACCATTATGTCGGCAGGACATTTATTCAGCCGGCGCAGGATATGCGTGATATGGGGGTTAAGGTAAAATTTAATTTACTGAGGGAAGTCATTAAGGGAAAGCGTATTATAGTGGTTGATGATTCTATCGTGCGCGGCACGACTTCCAAAATCCGCGTGCGCAATTTGCGTAAGGCGGGAGTAAAGGAAATACATTTAAGGATATCCTGTCCGCCGCATCGTTTCCCCTGTTTTTTTGGCATAGATTTTCATAAGTCAAGCGAGCTAATCGCTAATAAATACGAGTCGCTGGATAAAATAAGGCAATATCTGGAAGTTGACAGCCTGGGCTATTTGAGTTTGGAAGGCATGCTGGGATGCTTGAAAAATGCGGCAAGCGATTATTGTACTGCCTGCTGGACGGGGAAATACCCGATTGCCGCGGGAAAGCGGCAAGGCAAGTTTTCCCTCGAGGAGCGTTGCTGCGGGCAGGGGGAGATCGCTATGTGTAAACAGAAATAGAGTTATTTATCGTCATTCAGACTGTGTCACATTAGATGTTGAAATTTTAAAGTGGATTCCCGCTTTCGCGGGAATGACAAAAACAATGATGTCATCCCTGCGAAAGCAGGGATCCAGAATTAAAGTGGAGTAATAAAAATTTATATTTTCTAAAATCCATAATTATGACACAGTCTGATTGCGAGTTGTAGTGACAGCATAGTGTGCTGTCACTACAAAGATTGGCGAGGGTTCCTCGCAATGGGCAGAAGTAAGGTAAAAATGAAAACTATAACCTACAAAAAATCAGGCGTTGATATTGATGAGGCAAACAGGTTTGTTGAGGCGATCAAGCCTTTGACACGCGGTATCGGCGGATTCGGCGGCTTGTTTAAATTTGACGCCAAGAAATATAAGGATCCGTATATCGTTTCTTCTACCGACGGCGTGGGGACGAAATTAAAAATAGCTTTTCTTACCGGAAAACATGATACCGTTGGTATTGACCTGGTGGGGATGAATGTTAACGATATACTTTGTGTTGGCGCAGAGCCTTTGTTTTTTCTGGATTATATCTCGACAGGAAAAATTGAGAAAAAAGTATTGGTTGATGTGGTAAAAGGCATCGCGGAAGGCTGCCGTCAGGCGGGCTGTTCCTTGATCGGAGGGGAGACAGCGGAGATGCCGGGGTTTTACGCGAGGGGCGAATATGACCTCGCGGGATTTTCTGTGGGGGCAGTTGATAAATCTGATGTTATTGACGGTTCAAAAATAAAATCCGGGGATGTTTTGGCCGGCATTGAATCAAGCGGGTTACATTCTAACGGATATTCTTTAGCGCGCAAGGTCTTCTCGGAGAAAGAACTTATAAAATATTCCGCAGAATTGCTTAAACCCACAAGAATTTATGTCAAGCCTATACAAAACTTAATGTTGGACGTCGGACGTCCAACATTGAAAGGAATCGCTCATATTACCGGCGGGGCGTTTTACGACAAAATCACGAGAATTATTCCGAAAGGATTGGGGATAAGAATTGATAAAAACAGCTGGCAAGTGCCTGATATTTTTAAGGTTATTCAAGAAACCGGCAATGTCCCGGACGAAGATATTTACCGCACTTTGAATATGGGTATAGGGATGGTTTTAGTTGTAGATAGAAATTCAGCGGATAACATAATCGCGAATTTAAAGCGGCAGGGTTTAAAGTCTTGGGTTATTGGAGAGGTTTTAAAAAGCAATAAAATGGTTCAGCTGGTGTAGGGATATGTACTGACCTCTGGGGTCTGCAAAGCAGACCCCAGAGGTCAGTAAACGGTAAAACATGAAAATACTAGTTATCGGTTCTGGCGGCAGGGAACACGCGATTGTCCGGAAGCTTAAAAACAGCCCGCAGCCTTGCGAAATTTATTGCGCCCCGGCAAACGGCGGAATTTCACAGGATGCCAAAGCGGTGGATATAAAGGCTGACGATATTAAAGGGCTTTTGGATTTTGCGGTTAAGGAAAAAATCAGCCTGACCATTGTCGGGCCTGAGGTGCCCTTGGCTTTGGGTATTGTCGATAAGTTTATGCGAAAAGGCTTAAATATATTTGGGCCGACGAAAGAGTTAGCCATGCTTGAGGCAAGCAAGGTTTATGCCAAACAAGCTATGCAGAGGTTTAAAATCCCGACTGCCGCTTTTGAGGTTTTTGATTCGCCTGATGAAGCTATTGATTTCATAAATCGCCCGTTATTGTTTACTTCGGGATTTCCTGTGGTGGTAAAAGCTGATGGCCTTGCCTCGGGAAAAGGCGTGGTTATCTGTAAGGATAAGCACGAGGCAAAAAAGGCAATCGAAGAAATGATGGTGAAGAAGATTTTTGGTAAGGCTGGCGAAAGAATTGTCATCGAAGAATGCCTAGAGGGGGAAGAGGCGTCGATATTAGTGGTTTCCGACGGAATAAATGTTGTTGGGCTTGCCTCCGCGCAAGACCATAAACGGGTTTTTGACCATGACAAAGGCTTAAATACCGGCGGAATGGGCGCTTATTCTCCGGCGCCTGTGGTTACGGATGAGCTTTACAAAATAATAATTGATAGGGTAATAAAACCGTTAATCAGCGGATTAGCGGCAGAAGGTAAATTTTATAAAGGCGTTTTATATGCCGGAATAATGGTTACCAAAGACGGCCCAAAAGTTTTGGAATTTAACGTTCGTTTTGGCGATCCGGAAACGCAGGTTATCCTGCCGCGTTTAAAGACAGACTTGATTGATTTATGTTTTGCTTCTATCGAGGATAAGATTGACGAGATAAAGTTAGAATGGGAAAATAAAAGCGCGGTTAGCGTGGTTTTAGCTTCTGGAGGATATCCGGGAGATTACAAGAAGGGTTTTGAAATCTCCGGATTAGAAGATGCTCTGCGCGCGGGCTCGCCGGATACGCATATTTTCCACGCGGGAACAAAAATGTCACAAGTAACAAGCGATGTAGGGGCGGACCTATGTGTCCGCCCACGAACATACATTACAGACGGAGGAAGGGTTTTAAATGTAGTAAGCCTGGGGAATAATATAAAGGAAGCAATCAGTAAAGTATACAAAGCCGCCGGTAAAATAAAATTTGAAGGCATGCATTACCGCAAAGATATCGGCCACAGGGCGCTGGGGCGTTGTCGTTAATCATAGGGCAGGGAAAGCCCTGCCCCTACGCGCGGATTATGGGGTAGGGGCGGCTCTTGTAGCCGCCCAAATAAAGGAGATATTAAAAAATGCCTAAGCCAAAAATCGCGATTATAATGGGAAGCCAGTCGGATCTTGAGACGGTAAACGAGGCAATCAATTTGCTTAAAGAGTTTAGGGTTGCTTATCAAGTGCGCGTACTTTCGGCGCACCGCACGCCTAAAGATGTGGCGAAATTTTCTGAAGCCGCGCGTAAGGGCGGGATAAAAGTGATCATAGCAGCCGCCGGGGGAGCCGCGGCATTGGCTGGAGTGATTGCCGCGCATACGACTTTACCGGTTATCGGGATTCCGATTGAGACCTCGAGCCTTAAAGGCATAGATTCTTTGCTGTCAACCGTTCAGATGCCCGCGGGTATTCCTGTGGCGTCGATGGCGATAGGCAAGGCCGGGGCAAAAAACGCCGGCTTATTCGCTTTGGAGATTTTGGCAACAGCGGATAAGAATATCGAGAAAAAACTCGCCGGTTATAAAAAAGAATTGGCGAGGAAGGTTAAGGAGATAAAGCTTAACGTTTAAAATGGTTTTTGTTGGCCTGTTTGCCAGTTAGCCGGTTTGCCGGTTAAAAGGCAAACCGGTAAACTGGCAAACTGGCAAACAGACATGCTCACTGAAATTTTAAAGATAGACCCGGAAAATCCTTCTTTTGATGTCATAAGAAAAGCCGCTGATTATATCAGCAGGGGAAAATTAGTGGTGATTCCGACGGAGACTGTTTACGGAATCGCCGCGGATGCCGCTAATGCCGCCGCTATAAACAGGCTTTATGAAGTAAAAAAGCGCCCTAAAAATAAACCTTTCGCGGTGTGTGTGTCTCGCAAGGAAGCAATAGAAGATTTAGCGCAAGATATTTCACCCTTGGCGTATAAATTGGCGGATAAGTTTTGGCCCGGGCCTTTGACTTTGGTATTAAAGTCAAAAAACAACGGGACTATTGGCTTAAGGATGCCTGATAACGCGGTTGCCTGGCAGATTATAGAAAACGCGGGTGTCCATGTGGTTTTGCCATCAGCAAACCTCTCGGGAAATAGGGCGCCTATTGAAGTTAAAGAAGTTTTGAAAGATTTAGACGGCTTGGTTGACCTCGCGGTGGACAGCGGCAAGACGAAATTAGGCGTTGAGTCGACGATTGTTGATGTTAGTTTAGCCGTCGTCAAGATTTTGCGCGCGGGCGCGATAAAAAGCGAAGAGATTGAAAGAATCGTCAAGCTAAAACGCGTGCTTTTTGTCTGTACGGGAAATTCCTGCCGCTCGGTAATGGCGCAGGGGCTCTTGGAAAAGGCGCTTAAGGAAAAAAAGAAGCCTGATGTAGAAGTCATGTCAGCAGGGATAAGCGTGCCTTTTGGGATGGGGCCGACACAGGAAACCTTAAACCTGCTTTCTAAGGAAGGCGTTGATATGACCGGATACAGGTCAAGGGCGGTAAACGCGTTAATGCTTAAATCTACAGATTTAATTTTGGTTATGGAGGATGTCCACGAAAAACGCGTTTTGGATATCGCGCCTGTTGTAAAAAATCGGGTGTATCTGGTTAAAGAATTTGCTAAAATATCAGCAGACGACTTGAATATTCCTGACCCCATAGGCCAGGGCGGGGATTATTATAGTAAGACGTTTTATATGATAAAACAGGCAGTTGATAAAATCGCGGAAATTGTGTAGGGGCGAACCTATGTGTTCGCCCTCCATAGCGCAAGGGCAGACACATAGGCCTGCCCCTACGCGAGGAGAACGAATTTATGCATAAGATAATTATTGGTTCCGATCACGGTGGTTTTGCCTTGAAAGAAAAAATTAAGAACCTTCTGGCTAAAAACGGATACCAAGTTAAAGACGCCGGATGTTTTAGCGAAGAGTCTTGCGATTATCCGGAATTCGCCTATGGCGTTGCTAAGGGTGTATCCGACGGAAAATTCCCCAAAGGTATTCTTATATGTAAAAGCGGCATTGGTAATTCTATTGCCGCTAATAAGCTCCCGAAGGTGAGGGCGGCTTTGTGCTATAACGTGAAAGCGGCGCAATTGTCCCGCCGGCACAATGACGCTAATGTGCTTGTGTTGGGTTCGTTGTTTGTTAGCGAAAAGCTGGCCAAGGAAATCGTAGGGGTGTGGTTAAAAGAAGAATTCGAAGGCGGAAGGCATTTACGCAGGATAAGGCAAATAAAGAAAATAGAAAATGGAGAATGGAAAATATAAAGAGAAAGTCAGCTATTGTAGTGACAGCACAGTGTGCTGTCACTACAGAGAAGGATAAATTTTGACTGATAGGAGTTTATAAATGGACCATCTAAAAAAAACCGATCCAGCGATATACAATGTTATTAAAAAAGAAATCAAGCGGCAGGAAGAAAACCTTGAGTTGATCGCTTAGGAGAATTTTACCTCGTTAGCTGTCTTAGAAGCGCAAGGCTCTGTTTTAACAAATAAATACGCTGAAGGGTATCCCCATAAAAGGTGGTATGGCGGATGTGAGAATGTCGACGTGGCAGAGGGTTTGGCTATTGAGCGGGCTAAAGAGTTGTTTTCCGCCGAGCACGTCAATGTCCAGGCGCATTCCGGAACACAGGCGAATATGGCGGTGTATTTTGCCTGTTTGAATCTCGGCGATACCATAATGGCGTTAGACCTTGCCTGTGGCGGCCACTTAAGCCACGGCCATCCCCATAGTTTCTCCGGGAAGTTTTTCAGAGTAATTCCTTATGGGGTAAACTCCGATACTGAAGAGATTGATTATGACCAGATTTTGACTTTGGCTAAAGAGCACCGGCCGCGTTTGATTTTGGCCGGGGCATCGGCATATCCTCGAATAATTGATTTTAAAAAATTTCGCGATATCTGTGATAGGGTGGGGGCGTATTTGTTCGTCGATATGGCGCATATCGCGGGCCTTGTTGCCGCTGGCGTCCATCCGTCGCCTGTGCCTTACGCGGAATTTGTCAGCTCCACGACACATAAGACAATGCGCGGGCCCCGGGGAGGATTTGTTATCTGTAAGCATGATTTCGCGCGCAAACTTGACTTAGAGGTTTTTCCGGGAATGCAGGGCGGCCCGCTTGAGCACGTTATCGCGGCCAAGGCAGTGGCATTTAAAGAGGCGATGAGTATAAAGTTTAAGAAAGACCAGAAACAAACCGTTGCCAATGCCAAGGTTTTCGCGAAAGCAATAGAAGATAAGGGCTACCGGATAATTTCCGGCGGCACAGATAACCATTTATTTTTAGTGGATTTAAACAGAAAGGCAATAACAGGAAAAGAAGCGCAGGAGAAACTAGATAGAGCGGGGATCACCGTTAATAAAAACCTTATTCCTTTCGACGATAAATCACCGGCCCTGACCAGCGGCATAAGGATTGGCACCCCCGCGGTTACCACTCGCGGAATGAAAGAAAAGGAAATGCGGTTGATCGCGGAACTGATAGACAGGGTATTGACCGCAACGCAGGAAAAAATATATTCTGAAGTAAAAAAAGAAGTCCTGCGGCTGACGAAAAAGTTTCCGCTCTATCCGGAGTTAAAAGGGTTTTAACGGTAATGTTTTTTAACGTCATTGCGAGGAACCTTTGTTTGACATGTCAGTGACGAAGCAATCTCGTTTTTTCCGCCTACGTGCTTCGCACTACGGCGGATCCGCCGTAGCAAGAATTGCGGAGGCGGAAAAGCGAGATTGCTTCGTCGCCAGTATAAACAATAGCTCCTCGCAATGACGGAAATAATGATGATATTGAGGTGTTATAATTATGAAAAGATCAAAAGTAAAAGATGCCCGTCCTAGCTGGGATGAATATTTTTTACAGATTGCCAAAGTTGTCGCTACTCGTTCGACATGCCTGCGCCGCAGTGTCGGAGCGCTGATTGTCAATGATAGAAGGATTCTGGCTACCGGATATAACGGCACGCCTAAAGGAATTAAACATTGCGCGATTGTCGGCTGTTTAAGGGAGAAGTTGAAGGTTCCGTCCGGAGAACGCCATGAACTCTGCCGGGGGTTACACGCGGAACACAATGCCATCATCCAGTCCGCGCTATACGGGATTTCAGTTAAGGACAGCGTTATGTATCTGACTAATCACCCCTGCATTATTTGCGCCAAGATGATCATTAACGCGGGAATAAAAGAAGTGATTATTTCCGATACCTATCCGGATAAATTAGCGCAAGAACTACTGGCCGAGGCTGGAGTAAGGGTGAGGATTGTTAAATGTAGGGGCGAACAATGTTCGCCCCCTACACGATAGGGGACAGAAATATGAAATGCCCATATTGTGGCTACAAAGAAGACAAGGTTATTGATTCCCGGGAAAGCTCGGAAGGCCACTCTATCCGTCGCAGGCGGGAATGCCTGAAGTGCGAGAAGAGGTTTACCACTTACGAATACATAGAGCAAATTCCTCTCTTGGTTGTTAAGAAAGACGGAAAACGGGAATCTTTTGACCACAACAAAATATTATCAGGGATTGTTAAGGCTTGTGAGAAAAGGCCGGTAAGCATGCAGAAGATGGAGGAAGTGGTTTCATCTATCGAGCGCATCGTGATGCGTAAATACGAGAAGGAAATTTCCTCTAGCGTGATAGGCGAAATCGTGATGGAAAAGCTGGCAGGAATCGATGATGTCGCTTATGTGCGTTTTGCTTCAGTGTACAGGCAGTTTAAAGACGTCAACCAATTTATGGGCGAGCTGAAAGATATTTTAGACAAAGGGCGTAAGCCGCAGCCAGTAAAACCAAAAAGAAGAAAGAAATAATATGATAGAAATGGAATTAAGCAAAATAATCATAGATGAAAAACGCCACGACCAGGTGGTTGTGCTGAAGGAAAAAAACGGCACAAGGATCCTGCCGATTGTTGTTGGTTTTTTAGAGGCCTCCAGCATAAAGATGAAGGTTGCCGGAGTTAAGCCGCCGAGGCCGTTGACCCACGATCTTTTATCGAGTGTTATCGCGAGTTTCGGCGGGGTTATCAATCAAATAATAATCGACAGATTAGAAGACCATACTTTTCACGCGAAGCTCGTGCTTAGGGCAGCAAACGGTGAAAATAAGATTGTCGATGCCCGGCCTTCTGATTGTATCGCTTTGGCCGTGCGGGTGAAAGCCCCGATATTCGTCGAGGAAGAAGTCCTAAAGCAATCTGTTGAAATGAACAATGAAAAATAGGTTCTATGCCCACACAAACCATTCTTAAAGGCCTCAAAGATAATCTTTACCTTGATCTAATCACCGGCGCGTTTAAAAAATATCCCCAAGAAATATACCTCGTCGGCGGAGCACTGCGCGATTTATTCCTGAAAAGAAAAAAAGCTTATTTTGACTTTGATTTTGCCGTCAGCCGCGGCGCCATAAAAATAAGCCATAGAATAGCTTGTGAGCTTAAATCCGGTTTTGTGGTTTTGGATAAAGAGCACGGCTCGACGCGCATAGTATATAGGAATAAAAATCTTTCCTGCAATTTTGATTTTACTGATTTCCGCGGCAAGGATATTAACGAAGACCTTCTGCATAGAGATTTTACTGTTAACAGCATGGCAGTTGATTTAAGGAAGATTAAACAAGCAAAAGATTTAAATGAGATATTGTTAGACCCTTACGGGGCGCGGAAAGATATTAAACTGAAGAAAATCCGGATGGTTTCACGCTATAGCATACCGGAGGACCCGGTAAGGATTATGCGCGCCTTTAGCCTAAGCGCGCAGTTAGGCTTTAAAATTGGGCCTAACACATTCAAGGAAATCAAAAAGTATAAAAGTAAAATTTCTTCCTGCGCTTTTGAGCGGATTACAGAGGAGCTTTTTAAGATTATGGATTCGCAAAACGGATTTAAGGCGTTGCGCGAAATGGACTCTTTAAAGATTTTGGATGAGATACTTCCTGAGATCAAGCCGATGCGCGGGGTTAATCAGGGGCCGTATCATCATTTAGACGTCTATAAACATTCCTTACAGACAACGTTAGAAATAGAAAATTTATTTTCGCAGTTAAGCAATAAGAAAGAAATTCAAGGTTATCTTAATTCGTTTATTTCTGGGACGCGCACACGGCGAGCCCTTCTTAAGATGGCGGCATTTTTGCATGATATAGGGAAACCACGCGCTCGGCACCTTTATAAGGGAAAAATTCAATTCCACGGCCATGAACGGGTTGGCAGGGATATGTTGAAGGATATAGCTTTGCGCCTTCGGATTTCTAATGATGAGAAAGAAGCATTATCGCGGATAATCTTCTGGCACCTTCGGCCTGGCTATTTGGCAGACATAGAAAAGTTAAGTACGCGGGCGGTGTTTCGTTTTTTTCGGGATGCCAAAGACGAAGCAGTGGCAATAGTTTTGCTTTCTATCGCCGACCAACGTTCCACGCGCGGTCCGTTAACCCGGGGAGAAAATCGCAAACATCACGAACAAGTTTGCTTAGGGTTGGCCAAAGAATATTTCCGCCGGAAAAGAGAAAAAAAACTGCCAAAATTAATAAATGGGCACGAGTTAATGAAGGTTTTAAAACTGGAATCAGGCCCTTTGATCGGAAAAATTTTGCTTGAAATCGAAGAGGCGCAGGCTGCCGGAGAGATAAAGACAAAGGCGCAGGCATTAGGGTTGGCAAGGGATATGGCAAGGAAGGAGAAAAAGTAAATATGAAAGCATTTTGGGTTGGTTTATTGTTTATCGCCGCTGTTTTTGTATTCGTAGGCATGTGGTTTTTACTTTTTCCGATTATTTTAGTGTTGGGTATACTTTTACGGCTGGCAGTTGGAGCGGCATTTGTCATACTATCCGTGTGGTTGTTGGGTAAGTTTATTTTGTTTGTCTGGGGTAAGTTGAAAAAATAGGAACGGGTTCGATAAATCGAACCCCTACAGATATGCAGCGGCATACCTGTAGGGGCGCCATTTATGGCGCCCGAAAAGAAATAGCCGTTGCGCAGCGTGCGAATTATGAAAATAAAAAATACCGAAATAAAAATCGTTCAGGGCGATATTACTGAAATTAAGGCTGACGCGATTGTCAATGCCGCTAATAACCAGCTTTCGATGGGTGGCGGCGTTGCCGGTGCTATTAGGAGAAAAGGCGGCAAGGTAATTGAGGAAGAGGCGGTTAAAAAAGGCCCGATAAAAATCGGCGAGGCAGTATCAACTAAAGCCGGAACGCTATCGGCAAAATATGTGATTCATGCCGCGACTATGGGATTAGACCATAAGACCGACGAGAACAAAATCCGCGTGTCATGCGCCAGCGCCCTTAAGGAAGCCAAAAAGCTTGGAGTCTCATCTGTGGTCTTTCCTGCTTTAGGATGCGGGGTAGGGCATTTTCCGGAAGCCGGCGCGGCAAAAATCATGGCGCAAGAGATATATAGGCACATAAGGGAAGATGCCACTTCATTAAAAGAAATCATAATCTGTCTTTACGATAAAAACGCTTGCGATATATTTCAGAAGAATGTTTTGGGCTATTTGGAACATATTGTAAATGTCCTGCAATGGGGCCCGTTTGTGACGGTGGATATAATTATAGAATTTGAAGGGGGGATTGTCCTGATTGAGCGCTCTAACCCGCCTTATGGATGGGCAATACCCGGAGGGTTTCTTGATTATAACGAAAGCGTTGAGGATTGCGCGGCAAGAGAGGCGAAGGAAGAGACTTCTTTGGATGTCTATGATTTAAAACAGATGCACACATATTCTAAACCCGGCAGGGATCCGCGTTTTCAGACTGTTACTGTTGTGTTTACGGCTAAAGCGAAAGGAATAGCGAAGGCCGCTGACGACGCTGCTAACTTGAAAGTTTTCAAGCCGGAAGAAGCTGTAAAGCTGAATTTAGCTTTTGATCATAAAGAGATAATAAAGAATTATATACAATTAGAGGAGCATTAAACGAACGGGTTCGATAAATCGAACCCCTACAGGCATACAGCGGCATACCAGTAGGGGCGCGATTTATCGCGCCCGAAGCAATTGACAGCATATCTGTAGGGGCGCCATTTATGGCGCCCGTAAAAAAGTCGGTAAATATGCCTAAGAAATCTTTGTGGTTAGTTATCGCTTTGTTTTTAATTATCGGCAATTCCTACGCGGATAAGGTCTACCTTAAAAACGGCTTCAAAATAGAATGCATCGTCAGGAATCAGAATGAAGAAAGTGTCGAAATGGAAGTTGGCGGCGGCTCAATGCGTTTTCCCGCTGATCAGGTGGAGTCGGTAGAAACCTCCACGCCGATCGAACAGGCACTATTGCGCAAGAAATGGGAAAGAGAGGCATTGGCCCAGAAAAAGGGCAAGAAAGAAGAAGTAAAATCAGAAGGAAAAACAGAAATCAAGACGGTTAAAATAGATACTTCAAGCGGCCATGTGACAGTGGACGCTATTCTTAACGGCAAGGTTACTGCCAAGCTTTTATTGGACACCGGAGCGACGCTTATAGTTTTGTCTAATAATGTCGCTGAAAGCCTGAAGATTGATACTAAAAAGCTGACGAAGATTGTCGAATTGGAATTAGCCGATGGCCGTAAAATTAATACGAAGTTTACCACGCTTGATTCTGTGAGCGTTCAGGGAGTTATAGCAAAGGATATTGATGCGGCCATTCTTCCCGTGGGGGCGGAAAAACTTAACGTTAAAGACGGTGTTCTGGGAATGTCTTTTTTAAAGAGGTTTAGTTTTAAGGTGGATTACAAAAACAACAAATTGATACTGGAGAAGTCGAGTTAAGTTTAGATTCTTTGCGCGTCATTGCGAGGAACTCGCAATGACGATAGTAGGTTACTCTTAAAATTCGGAGGAGAAAATGCTGCGATTTTTAACCGCGGGTGAATCTCACGGCAGGGCTTTGATGGCAATATTAGAAGGCATGCCGGCAGGCTTAAAAGTTAATAAAGAGGAAATAGATTTTGAACTCTTCCGCCGGCAGTCAGGGTATGGACGGGGCGCAAGAATGGGGATTGAGAAAGATAGGGCGCAGATAATCTCCGGACTGCACAAAGGCTTGACTATTGCCAGCCCCATAGGGATTTTGATTGAAAACAAAGATTCCAGCATAGACAGTCAGCCGCCGGTTTATAATCCCCGGCCGGCTCACGCGGATTTACCCGGCGCGTTAAAATACGGGTTTAGCGATTGCCGCGATGTTTTGGAAAGGGCGTCGGCGCGGGAGACAGCGGTGAGAGTCGCGATAGGCGCTCTCTGCAAAATATTCTTGAAAGAATTTAATGTCCGGATTACCTCAAAAACATTGTCCGTAGGCGGTGCGTCCGGAAAAGAGGCAATAATTAAAGCTGTCGACGAGGCAATCCGTAAAAAAGATACTTTAGGCGGGATATTTGAGGTAACAATTGAAGGCGTGCCCGCTGGTTTAGGCAGTTATGTCCAAGGCGACAGGCGTCTAAACGCGCGTTTAGCTTGCGGGATTATGTCAATACCGGCAATCAAGGGCGTAGAGTTTGGTTTGGGATTCGGATATGCCGCCAAATCCGGGGCAAAGGTTAATGACGCGATTTATTTTTCCAAAGACAAAGGATATTTTCGTAAGTCCAATAACGCCGGCGGTATTGAAGGCGGCATGTCTAACGGGAGTCCGATAATTATTCGTTGCTGTATGAAACCAATAGCGACATTAGGCAAGCCGCTTGCGTCAGTCGATATGAATACAAAGAAACCAGTTGTGGGCTCTGTTCAGCGCGCGGATATAGCCGCGGTTGAGGCAGCCGGTGTAGTCGCGGAGGCGGTTTGCGCTTTCCAGATTGCCGATAGTTTCCTGGAGAAATTCGGCGGTGACGCTGTAAAGGACATAAAGCAGGCATTTAGTGCTTACCTTAAAAGAATTAATAGATAAGTGCCTTTCCAAAGATAAAACAGCTTGGCAGGAGTTTGTCGTGAGGTTTAAAACTCTCGTTGAGAACTCCGTCCGCCACAGGCTTTGCCGCCATAATTTCCCTTACACATTAGAAGATATCAAAGATATAACCCAGGCAGTATTTTTGGATATTTGGGAATTCAATAAACTATCCATGATTAGGGAAGATGACAAAATTCAAGGGTGGATAGCGATTGTCGCCCAGAATTCGGCGGTGGATTTTATCCGCAGTTCTAAAAGGTTCCTGCGCCAGGAGCCGATTACCGACGAGAATAATGAAATTTTAGAGCGCAATGCTGTTTCCTATAATGATCCGTTTAAGGAATTAGCCAATAATGAAATCGGAGATGTTATAGGCCGGATAATGGATAGCTTGCCTGTCAGGGATAGGCTGGTTATGAAACTAAGATTGCTGCACGATTTAAGCAATTCAGAAATAGCAAAAATGACAGGCATGCCAATAAACACCGTGTCTATAGTTATCTGGCGAAGCCTTGCTAAAATGAAAAGCGTACTTAAGAAGAAGGGATTTGGGCGTCCTCAATGAAACTCCGGGGTTGGGCTCGTTTTGAAACCTCCGCAGACTGGGTCAAATGGAGCATTTTTGAAGGCTTGAAATTTTT
>ERZ1292640.1436-Hain-H43-02um-R1-1436-length-19692-cov-9_pt1 | contig 19692 bp, 11 predicted proteins | sample MGYA00564404_ERZ1292640 | MGnify/ENA primary metagenome ERZ1292640 (study PRJEB36523, sample SAMEA6512636) | groundwater metagenome | collected 2019-01-08 | study: AquaDiva: Metagenomics assemblies of 32 groundwater samples
TCCAGGACATGGGCCTGCTGGAGATCGACCTGCCGCCGATCCAGCTGCACGCCAGCACCCAGACCGACATCCGTACCCCCGAAAAGGCGCGTTTCCTGCAGGATGCCGGCCTCTCCCAGATCGTGCTGGCACGCGAGCTGACGCTGGAGCAAATCCGGGCCATCCGCGCCCAGACGCAGTGCACGCTGGAGTTCTTCGTCCACGGCGCGCTGTGCGTGGCCTACAGTGGCCAGTGCTACATCAGCCATGCCCACACCGGGCGCAGTGCCAACCGCGGCGACTGCTCGCAGGCCTGCCGCCTGCCCTACCAGGTGGTCGACAGCCAGGGCCGCTTCGTGGCACACGACAAGCATGTGCTGTCCATGAAGGACAACAACCAGAGCGCCAACCTGGCCGCGCTGGTCGATGCCGGCATCCGCAGCTTCAAGATCGAGGGCCGCTACAAGGATCTGGCTTACGTCAAGAACATCACGGCCCACTACCGCCATCTGCTCGACGAGCTGCTGGAGCAGCGGCCCGAACTGGCACGCGCTTCCAGCGGCCATACCACCTTCACGTTCACCCCGGACCCCGACCAGAACTTCAACCGCGAGTTCACCGACTACTTTGTGCAGGGCCGGCAACAGGACATCGGCGCCTTCGACACGCCCAAGAACCCCGGCCGCCACCTCGGCTACGTCACCAAGGTCGGCCCCGACTGGGTGGAACTGACCAGCAGCGAGCCCGGCACCGTGCTGCACAACGGCGACGGCCTGTGCTACTACGACCTGCAGAAAGAACTGGTCGGCATGGCCATCAACCGCGCCGAGCCGACCAACGCGCTGGCGGTGGACCAGTGGCGCGTCTACCCGAAAGACCCGGTGAGTGGCTTCAAGGATTTGCGCAAGGGCACCGAGCTCAACCGCAACCGCGACATGAACTGGGTGCGCATGCTGGAGAAGAAGTCCAGCGAGCGCCGCATCGGCGTCTGGGTCCGGCTGGAAGAAACGCGCGACGGTTTTGCCCTGCACCTGACCGACGAAGATGGCCACCATGCCAGCGCCCAGGTGGCCGCCGCCAAGGAGCCGGCCAAGAATGCCTTCCAGGCTGAAGCCAGCCTGCGCGAGCATCTGTCCCGCTTCGGTAGCACCCTCTTCGAGCCGATCGACGTCACGCTGGATCTGAGCGCCCCCTGGTTCGTTCCGGCCTCGCTGCTCAACCCGCTGCGCCGCGATGCGGTGGCGGCCCTGGAAGCGGCCCGTGCCGCAGCCTACCAGCGCCCGGCGCACGCCACACCCGTAGAACCGCCGGTGCCTTACCCGGAAGACACCCTCACCTATCTGGCCAATGTCTTCAACGAGAAGGCGCGCGACTTCTATGCCAGACACGGTGTGAAGGTGATTGCCGCCGCCTACGAGAGCCAGGAAGAGGAAGGCGACGTCAGCCTGATGATCACCAAGCACTGCGTGCGCTTCTCCTTGAGCCTTTGCCCCAAGCAGGCCAAGGGTGTGACCGGCGTGCAGGGCACGGTACGCGCCGAGCCGCTGACACTGATCAACGGCAAGGAGAAGCTGACCTTGCGCTTCGACTGCAAGCCGTGCGAGATGCACGTGGTCGGCAAGATCAAGAAATCAGTTCTGAACCAGGCGGCGCGTGAAGCTGAATCCGTACCGCTGCAGTTCTACCGCACGCGGCCAGTAGCGGCGACGCACTGAGCCCGCGGCACATTCCACGAAGACGGGCAGTGTATCCCCGGGGATGCCTTTCACACGCCACGCATCATCCCAGGAGATGGAGCATGCCGATAACCCGTCTGACCGTTGCATTCGCCATCGCCATCGCCCTGCCGGCCATCTCTGCACTGGCCGGCCCGGCCCCCTGGTACAAATAGCGCAGCAAACTCAATGGGGCCATCGTCTGCACCCAGACTTCTCCCGGCAAGGGGTCGGCGCAGGATGGCGGGCCGTACTAGGATGCCCGTTGCGAGCACGCTGGAACTCGCCACTGAGGCTGTGCCGCTCTGCGCTAGCTGGCAGCCGGCACCGATGCAAAGGTTACTTCCAGCCATGACAGCGGCGCATCGAACTCTGCAGCCCAGGTCTGGCCCGGTTGCACTGGCCAGGCATCGGTCCAGGTGCCGGTGGTCACCACGTCGCCGGCCTGCAGATCCGGCGCGCCCGGACACTGGCGCAACTCCCGCAGGAAGTAATGCAGGGCATGCAAGGGGCCTTCGAGCACGTTGGCGCCCCGACCTTGCTCGACCTCCTGGCCATCACGGCGCAGCGAGACAGCAGCAGCCGTGAGTTGCTGTTCCAGCGCGGTGGCAGAGCTCGCCAATTCGCGCGCTGGCTCCCGGCGCCCCACCAGCAGACGGGCGTGCAGACCGCCGTCGGCCACCGTATCGCCGGCGCTGAACTTCCAGTCCGGCAGGTGCGACTGCACCACCTCGAAGCCGGGGGCCACCCAATCGAGACAGTCGAACAGCTGATCCAAGGTTGCGTTGGCCGGCGGCGTGGCGCGCAGGCCGAACACCGCCTCGGGCTCGAGGCGCGGCTGGCAGGTGCCACTCAGGTCCACCACGCCCGCGCCATCGCACAACTGCAGGGTGCGGTCCCACACCGTGCCCCAGATCGGTGCAAACACCTGGTAGCGCGGCCAGATGGTGCGGTTGGTGAAGCCGATCTTGTAGCCGCGCGGCACCTCGCCACGCTGCTCGCGCAAGCGGCGTACTGCCAGCGCGCCCTGGTAGGCAGCCGCCACGTCCAGGCCCGAGTCCTGCCCCCACAGACGAGCGCTGTCGTAATGGGCCAGCAGCGCCTGCGGGCTCAACATGGCAGGCCTGTCAGCCGACCCACTTGCGCGCATTGCGCCACAGCTGCATCCACGGGCTGGCGGCGCTCGCATCGAGGCGGGTCCAGCTCATCTGGATGTTGCGGAACACGCGCTCGGGGTGCGGCATCATGGCGGTGAAGCGGCCGTCCGCCGTGGTAACGGAGGTCAGGCCGCCGGCGCTGCCATTCGGGTTGAACGGGTAGGCTTCGGTCGCCGCGCCGCTGTGGTCGACGAAACGCATGGCGGCAATCGCCTTGGCCGCGTTGCCGCGGTAGGCGAAGTTGGCATAGCCCTCGCCGTGCGCCACGGCGATCGGCAGGCGGCTGCCGGCCATGCCGGCGAAGAACAGCGAAGGCGACTCCAGCACCTCCACCATCGACAGACGCGCCTCGAAGCGTTCGCTGCGGTTGGTGGTGAAGCGTGGCCAGTCTTGCGCACCGGGAATGATGTCGGCCAGTTCGGCAAACATCTGGCAGCCGTTGCACACGCCCAGGCCGAAAGTGTCGGTACGGCCGAAGAAAGCCTTGAACTGCTCGGCCAGCACCGGGTTGAAGGTGATGGAGCGCGCCCAGCCGATGCCGGCACCCAGCGTGTCGCCGTAGGAGAAGCCGCCGCAGGCCACCACGCCCTTGAAGTCCTGCAATCTGGCGCGGCCGCTCTGCAGGTCGGTCATGTGCACGTCATGGGCCTCGAAGCCGGCCTCATGGAAGGCATAGGCCATCTCGACGTGCGAGTTGACGCCCTGCTCGCGCAGCACCGCGACCTTCGGGCGGCTGGTCAGCAAGGCGGGCGCGAGCTGTTGCGCCGGGTCGAACGTCAGGTGCACGTGCATGCCCGGATCGTTGGGCGCACCGGCCGCCGCGTGTTCGGCATCGGCACAGGCGGTGTTGTCGCGCTGCTGGCAGATCTTCCAGCTCACGCTGTCCCATACCTGGTGCAGGTCGGCCAGTTGGGCGCTGAACACGGTCTTGGCGTCGCGCCAGACCTGCACTTCGCCCACGCCAGCGGAGATGGCGCCGCCTGCGGGGCGGGTCTTGCCGATGACGTGGCTGAACCTGGACAGGCCATGCTCGCGCAGCACCTGCAGCACCGCATCGCGCTCGGCCGTGCGCACCTGCAGCACCACACCGAGTTCTTCGTTGAACAGGGCCTTGAGCGTCAGTTCCTCGCGCCGCGCGCTGACCTGGGTCGCCCAGTTCTTGCTGTCGCCGGCATCCATGCGGCTGTCGGAAATGCCGTCGCCTTCGGTGACCAGCAGGTCCACATTGAGCGCCACACCGACATGGCCGGCAAAGGCCATCTCGCAAGCTGCCGCCAGCAGGCCGCCATCGCTGCGGTCGTGGTAGGCCAGGATATTGCCCTGTGCGCGCAGTGCGTTGACCGCCTTGACCAGGTTGATCAGATCCTGCGGGTCGTCCAGATCCGGCACCGTGTTGCCGGACTGATTGAGCGTCTGCGCCAGAATCGAGCCACCCATGCGGTTCTGCCCCTTGCCCAGGTCGACCAGCAGCAGCGTGCTGTCGGCCTCGCTGGCATCCAGCTGGGGCGTGAGCGTGCCGCGCACGTCCGGCAGCGTGGCGAAGGCGCTGACGATCAGCGACACCGGCGAGGTGACCTTCTTTTTCTCGTTGCCGTCCTGCCATTGGGTGCGCATGGACAGGCTGTCCTTGCCGACCGGAATGGAAATGTCGAGCGCCGGGCACAGTTCCATGCCGACGGCCTGCACGGTGGCGTACAAGGCCGCGTCTTCCCCGGGCTCGCCGCAGGCGGCCATCCAATTGGCCGACAGCTTGACGCGCGGCAGATCGATCGGCGCCGCCAGCAGATTGGTGATGGCTTCGGCCACCGCCATGCGGCCCGAGGCCGGGGCGTCGAGCGCGGCCAGCGGCGTGCGCTCGCCCATGCTCATGGCCTCGCCGGCAAAACCGGCGTAGTCGGCCAGCGTCACGGCGCAATCGGCCACCGGCACCTGCCAGGGGCCGACCATCTGGTCGCGGTGCGTCAGGCCACCCACGGTACGGTCGCCGATGGTGATGAGGAAGCGCTTGGAGGCCACCGTGGGGTGGCTCAGCACGTCGATCACAGCCTTCTGCAGCTCGACACCGGTCAGGTCCAGCGGCTTGAAGCGGCGTGCAACGGTCTGGACGTCGCGGTGCATCTTGGGCGGCTTGCCCAGCAGCACGTTCATCGGCATGTCCACCGGGCTCTCGTTGCCCTCATCGGCCAGCACCAGCTGGCGCTCTTCGGTGGCCACGCCGACCACGGCAAACGGGCAGCGCTCGCGCTCGCAGAAGGCCTTGAACTGTTCCAGCGATTCGGGCGCGATCGCCATCACATAGCGTTCCTGGCTTTCGTTGCACCAGATTTCCTTCGGTGCCAGGCCGGATTCCTCCAACGGCACGGCACGCAAGTCAAAGCGGGCACCGCGGCCGGCGTCGTTGGTCAGCTCGGGGAAGGCGTTCGACAGACCACCGGCACCGACGTCGTGGATGGCCAGGATCGGGTTCTTGTCGCCCTGGGCCCAGCAATGGTTGATGACCTCCTGCGCCCGGCGCTCGATCTCCGGGTTGCCGCGTTGCACCGAGTCGAAGTCGAGTTCGGCGGCATTGGCGCCGGTGGCCATGGAACTGGCAGCACCGCCGCCCATGCCGATGCGCATGCCCGGGCCGCCGAGCTGGATCAGCAGCGTGCCGGCCGGGAATTCGATCTTCTGCGTCAGCTTGGCATCGATGATGCCGACACCGCCGGCGATCATGATGGGCTTGTGGTAACCACGCTGCTGAGTGTCGACATCGCTGGCGACGGTCTGCTCGTACTCGCGGAAATAACCGGTCAGGTTGGGCCGGCCGAATTCGTTGTTGAAAGCGGCGCCGCCCAGCGGGCCCTCGGTCATGATCTGCAGCGGGCTGGCAATGTGCTCGGGCTTGCCGCCCGCCTCGTCGGACCAACCGCCCCACAGCTTGGACACGGTGAAGCCGGTCAGGCCGGCCTTGGGCTTGGAGCCGCGGCCGGTGGCGCCTTCGTCACGGATTTCGCCACCGGCGCCGGTGGAGGCACCGGGGAACGGCGAGATGGCGGTCGGGTGGTTGTGGGTTTCCACCTTCATCAGCACGTGGTTGACAGCGCTCTCTTTTTGATAGCTGTTGGCGCTATAACCACCTGGGCTAGAGGCCATTTTTGCCACGAATCGCTCGACCGGATTGCCTTCCATGATGGAGGCATTGTCGGAATAGGCCACCACCGTGTGCTGCGGGCTGGTCTGGTGGGTGTGGCGGATCATGCCGAACATGCTGCGCTGCTGGCGCACACCGTCGATGGTGAAGTCGGCATTGAAGATCTTGTGGCGGCAGTGTTCGCTGTTGGCCTGGGCGAACATCATCAGCTCCACATCGGTCGGGTTGCGCTTCAGGTCGGTGAAGGCCTTGACCAGGTAGTCGATCTCGTCGTCGGCCAGCGCCAGGCCGAATTGCACGTTGGCTTTTTCCAGCGCTGCACGGCCGCCGCCCAGGATGTCGACGTGTTCCATCGGCGCCGGGTGCAGTTCGGTGAACAGCTCGCAGGCCTGCTCGCGCGTGGTCATGGCGCTTTCCGTCATGCGGTCGTGCAGCAAGGCTGCTACTTGGCCCAACTGCTCGGGCGTCAGGCTGGCCTTGCCCAGCAAGGGGGTCTTGAGCGTCAGGCGGTATTCGACGATGCGCTCCACCCGGTGCACGGCCAGGCCGCAGTTGTGGGTAATGTCGGTGGCCTTGGAGGCCCAGGGTGAAACCGTACCGAAGCGCGGCGACACCACGATCAACGGCCCTTCCGTGGGGCCGCTGTAGGGATCGCCGTAGCTCAGCAAGGCGCCTAGCTGCTGCTTCAGTTCGGCGCCGGGCGCTGCATCGCTGGCAACGAGGTGCACGAAGCGCGCAGCAATGCCGCTGATCTTGTCGTGGATGGCCTGCAGGCCGGGCAGAAGTTGCTGGACGCGGAAAGCGCTGAGCGCGCTGCCGCCTTCGAAAGAGCTGATATGCAGGGTCACTGTGGTGGCCTTGATGAGGGTGGCGGACGGGGGTCCGTGGAAACCGGCGATTTTACCTGCCCGCCTGCGGGAATCGTTCACCAATGGGATAATTCCCACCATGACGATCACCTACAAAGACGAAGCTGGCATCGCCGGCATGCGCGTGGCGGGCAAGCTGGCCGCTGAAGTGCTGGATTTCCTCGCCCCCCACATCAAGCCCGGCATCACCACCAACGAACTGGACATGCTGGCCCACGGCTACATCGTTGACGTGCAGGGCGCCATTCCGGCCCCGCTGAACTACGCGCCTTCGGGCTACAACCCGTACCCGAAGTCGATCTGCACCTCGATCAACCACCAGGTCTGCCACGGCATCCCGAACGACAAGGCGCTCAAGAAGGGCGACATCATCAACATCGACATCACCGTCATCAAGGACGGCTGGCACGGCGACACCAGCCGCATGTTCCAGGTCGGCGAGACCTCGATTGCGGCCAAGCGCCTGTGCGCCATGACCTATGACGCCATGTGGCACGGCATCATGCAGGTCAAGCCGGGCGCACGCCTGGGCGACATCGGCTGGGCAATCCAGAAATTCGCCGAAAGCAACGGTTTTTCCGTGGTGCGCGAGTTCTGCGGCCATGGCATCGGCCTGGGCTTCCACGAAGAGCCGCAGGTGCTGCACTACGGCAAGCCCGGCACGCTCGACGAACTCGTGCCCGGCATGACCTTCACCATCGAGCCCATGATCAACGCCGGCAAGCGTGACATCAAGGAACTGGGCGACGGCTGGACCATCGTCACCAAGGACCACTCGCTGTCGGCCCAGTGGGAGCACACCATCCTGGTCACGCCCACCGGCTACGAGGTACTGACGCTGTCGGCCGGCAGCCCGCCGCCGCCTGCCTTTGTGACGGCTGCCGCACAGGCCTGATTTCCGTCCCGTCTGGCCCGATTCCTGCTTCAGCCTGGTGATGCAAACCATCCAGTCCCTGAAAGAGCAGTACCGCGCCAGGAAGGCAGAACTGCTGCAGCCCGTTGCCGGCAGCGGCAATTCCACCCGCCATGTGCGCGCCGCGCTGCGGCAGCTCTCCCGTCTGGCCGACACCGCGCTCAAGACCCTGTGGAAGCAAGCTGGCTTCGGCCAACCCTTCGCCCTGATCGGGGTCGGTGGTTTCGGCCGCGGCGAGCTGTTCCCGCACTCCGACATCGACGTGCTGCTGCTCATGCCCCCTGGCCAGTCGCCCGACAGCGACGAGGCCCTGCGCCGGCGCATCGAGACCTTCATCAGCAGCTGTTGGGATGCAGGGCTGGAAATCGGCTCCAGTGTGCGCACCGTCGAGGAGTGCCTGGCCGAATCGGCCAAGGATGTGACGGTGCAGACCGCGCTGCTGGAGGCACGCCTGATCACCGGCAATGCCTCTCTGTTCAACGCCTTCCGCCAGCAGTTCCTGCAGGCCATCGACGCGCGCGCCTTCTTTGTCGCCAAGACGCTGGAGATGCAGCAGCGCCACAGCAAGTTCGAGGACACGCCCTACGCGCTGGAGCCGAATTGCAAGGAATCGCCCGGCGGCCTGCGCGACCTGCAAATCATCCTCTGGGTGGCACAGGCGGCCGGCTACGGCAAGTCGTGGGACGAGCTGGCCCGCGCCGGTCTGGCCACACCCTTCGAGGTGCGCCAGTTCAGACGCAACGAGGCCATGCTGCAGCTCATCCGCATGCGCCTGCACCTGATCGCCAAGCGGCGCGAGGATCGGCTGGTATTCGACCTGCAGACCGCCGTGGCCAACTCGTTCGGCTACAGCTCGGATACCACGGAGGTCCGGACCAAGGTCCGAGCCAGCGAAGCGCTGATGCGCCACTACTACTGGGCCGCCAAGGCGGTGGCGCAGCTCAACCAGATCCTGCTGCTCAACATCGAGGAGCGGCTCAACCCCACCGTGCAGCCGCCGCTGCCGATCAACGAGCGCTTTGCCGACAAGGCCGGCCTGATCGAGGTGCGCAGCGACGAGCTCTACCAGCGTGAGCCGCATGCCATCCTGGAGACCTTTCTGGTCTACCAGATGACCGAAGGCGCCAAGGGCCTGTCGGCACGCACGCTGCGCGCCCTGTACAACGCACGCGGCCTGATGGACGGGAAGTTCCGCAAGGACCCGGTCAACCAGCAGACCTTCATGCGCATCCTGCAGCAGCCTGAAGGCATCACGCACGCGATACGCCTGATGAACCAGACCTCGGTGCTGGGGCGCTACCTCTGGCCGTTCCGCCGCATCGTCGGCCAGATGCAGCACGACCTGTTCCACGTCTACACGGTGGACCAACACATCCTGATGGTGCTGCGCAACGTGCGGCGCTTCTTCATGGCCGAGCATGCGCACGAATACCCGTTCTGCTCGCAACTGGCCGCCGGCTGGGACAAGCCCTGGATCCTGTACGCCGCCGCCTTGTTCCACGATATTGCCAAGGGCCGGGGCGGCGACCATTCCGAACTGGGGGCCGTCGAAGTGCGGCGCTTCTGCCGCCAGCACGGCATCGTTCGCGAAGACGCCCTGCTTATCGAGTTCCTGGTCAGGGAACACCTCTCGATGAGCCACAGTGCACAGAAGTCCGATCTGACCGACCCGGATGTGATTGCCGCTTTTGCCAAACAGGTGAACAGCGAGCGTTACCTGACGGCGCTCTACCTGCTCACCGTAGCCGACATCCGCGGCACCAGTCCCAAGGTCTGGAATGCCTGGAAAGGCAAGCTGCTGGAAGACCTGTACCGCTATACGCTGCGCGCCCTCGGCGGCCTGGTCCCCTCGCCCGATGCCGAGGTGGAGGCACGCAAGCGCGAGGCGCTGATCCAGCTGGCACTGCACAGCCTGCCGTTCGAAGCCCACAAGCCGCTGTGGGGCACGCTGGATGTGAGCTACTTCATGCGCCACGACGCAGCCGACATCGCCTGGCACGCGCGGCAGCTGTCGCGCCATGTCGGCACCGACAAACCCATCGTGCGGGCCAGACGTTCACCGGTGGGCGAAGGGCTGCAGGTGCTGGTCTACGCCAAAGACCAGCCCGACCTGTTCGCCCGCATCTGCGGCTATTTCGACCACGCCGGCTTCAGCATTCTCGATGCCCGCATCCACACGGCGCGCAACGACTATGCGCTCGACACCTTCCAGATCGTCACATCGGCCATGCCCGACCACTACCGCGAACTGACCAACCTGGTGGAGGCGGAACTGGCGCGCATCATCACAGCGGGCGGTCCGCTGCCCGCCCCCAGCCGTGGCCGCCAGTCGCGACGCGTCAAAAGCTTTCCCTTCATGCCGCGCGTCAGCCTCCGGCCGGACGAAAAAGCGCAGCGTTGGCTGCTCAGCATCACCGCCAGCGACCAGGCCGGCCTGCTGTACAAAGTGGCACGCGTGCTGGCGCAGCACGGGATCAACCTGCAGCTGGCCAAGGTCAACACCCTGGGTGAGCGGGTGGACGACAGCTTCCTGATCTGCGGCGACGCCCTGCAGAACAACCGGGCGCAGCTGGAAATCGAGACGGAACTGCTGGACGTGCTGTCGTCATAAAGCACCCGCGCTCCCAATGCGGGTGGTTTGCAGTCCTCAAAGGAGACCCTCGCGCCTTGGAATGACCCAGCGGCGCTCAATCGCTCCAAGGAGAGAACTCAGTCGTCCTGGCCCGCATCCAGACCGGGAAACAGCACCTCGGTGAAACCGAACTGCGTGAAATCGCGCACCCGCATCGGATAGAGCTTGCCAATCAGATGGTCGCACTCGTGTTGCACCACGCGGGCGTGAAAATCCTCGACCGTGCGGTCGATCGGGTCGCCATACTGATCGAAACCGGTGTAGCGGATTCGTTGCCAGCGCGGCACCACGGCACGCAGGCCCGGCACCGACAGACAACCTTCCCAGCCCTCTTCCTCGGCCTCACCGATCGGCGTGATGACCGGGTTGCACAGCACGGTGCGCGGCACCACGGGCGCGTCAGGGTAGCGCGGGTTGAACTCACCGCTGCCAAAGATCACCACCTGCAGGTCCACGCCGATCTGCGGCGCCGCCAAGCCGGCACCGTGGGCCGCCTGCATGGTGTCGAGCAGGTCGGTGATGAGCAGATGCAGCGCGTCGCTGTCGAATTCGGTCACGGGCTGGGCGACGCGCAACAGGCGCGGGTCGCCCATCTTGAGGATGGTACGGACGGTCATGGGAATTCGGAATTGGTAGCACTCAAGCATACAAGAGCGGCACAATCACGCCATGACACCGCCCCGCCCATCCGCACCCCGCCCACAGGTCCTCGCTGTCCCGCTGTCGGCCCTGCTGCGCTGGGTCTATCTGGTGCTGGCGCTGCTGTTCCTGCTGCTGGGGCTGATCGGCATCTTCCTGCCGGTGCTGCCGACCACCCCCTTCATCCTGCTGTCGGCCTGGGCAGCGGCACGCAGTTCACCCCGCCTGCTGGCCTGGCTGGAGGAGCACACGGCCTTCGGCCCCATGATCCGCGACTGGCGCCACGGCGGCGTGGTGCGCCGGCGTTCCAAATGGATGGCCACGCTGGTCATGGCGGCCAGCGGAACCTACCTGCTGCTGAGTTCACACCCGCGCTGGGCCGCCGGGCTGGCCATCGCCTGCATGACGGCCGTGGCACTGTGGCTGTGGCAGCGCCCGGAGCATCATGACGACACGCCCCCGCAGCAGGACTGATGCACTTCAGTCCGCCGATGCCTCCAGCAGGGCGAGCAGACCGGCCTCGTCCAGGATGGCGATGCCCAGCGCCTGCGCCTTCTCCAGCTTGCTGCCGGCCTCGGCACCCGCCACCACGTAGTCGGTCTTCTTGCTGACCGAGCCGGCCACCTTGGCGCCAGCGGCTTCCAGCATGTCCTTGGCCTGGTCGCGGCTGAGTGTCGGCAAGGTGCCGGTCAGCACAAAGGTCTTGCCGGCCAGCGGCTGCACTTCGGCAGGTGCTGGTTCGCCTTCTTCCCACGTGACGCCACAGGCACGCAGTTGCTCCACCACCTCGCGGTTGTGCGGCTGATCGAAGAAAGTGCGGATGCTCTGCGCCACCACCGGGCCGACGTCGGCCACCTGCAGCAGCTGTTCCTCCCTGGCATCCAGGATCGCATCGAGCTTGCCGAAGTGGCGCACCAGCGCCTTGGCCGTGGCCTCGCCCACATGACGGATGCCCAGGCCGAAGAGGAAGCGCGGCAGCGTCGTCTGCTTGGATTTCTCCAGCGCCTCGACGATGTTCTGTGCCGACTTGTTGGCCATGCGCTCCAGGCCGGCCAGGGCGGTCAGGCCCAGGCGGTACAGGTCCGGCAGAGTATTGACCATCCCGCTGTCCACCAGTTGATCCACCAACTTGTCACCCAGGCCCTCGATCTCGACCGCACGACGGTGGGAAAAATGCAGGATGGCCTGCTTGCGCTGGGCACTGCAGAACAGGCCACCGGTGCAGCGGTAGTCGGCTTCGCCCTCCTCGCGCACCGCGGCCGAGCCACACACTGGGCAGGTATGCGGCATGGTGAAAATCTCGGCCCCTGGCAGGCGCTTTTCCGGTAGCACCGCCACCACCTCCGGGATGACGTCACCGGCACGGCGCACGATCACCGTATCGCCGATGCGCACGTCCTTGCGGCGCGCCTCGTCCTCGTTGTGCAGCGTGGCGTTGGTGACCGTCACACCGCCGACGAACACCGGGGCCAGCTTGGCCACCGGCGTGAGCTTGCCGGTACGGCCGACCTGGACCTCAATCGCCTGCACCGTGGTCAGCATCTCCTGCGCCGGGTATTTATGCGCCACGGCCCAGCGCGGCTCGCGCGTGACAAAACCCAACTGCTGTTGCAGGTCCAGGCGGTTGACCTTGTAGACCACGCCGTCAATGTCGTAGGGCAGGCTGTCGCGCAACTCGCCCATGCGGCGGTGAAACGCTATCAAATCAGGAGCGCCTTGCGCAATCACCACGTGGTCACAGACCGGAAAACCCCATGATTTCAGCTGTTGCAGCCAGGCGAAGTGGGTCTTGAACTCTGTCCCCGCTGACACTTCGCCCAAGCCGTAGGCAAAGAAACTCAACGGCCGCTGGGCGGCAATTGCCGGGTCGAGCTGGCGCACCGCGCCGGCCGCGGCATTGCGCGGATTGACGAAGGTTTTTTCGCCCTTCTCGCGCTGCCGTTCATTGAGAGCATTGAAGTCGTCGCGCCGCAGGTAGACCTCACCGCGCACCTCCAGAATGGCCGGTACGACCTCCGGCAAACGTAAGGGAATCTGGCCGATGGTGCGGATGTTCTGCGTCACGTCCTCGCCCACCTCGCCGTCGCCGCGCGTGGCCGCCTGTACCAGCATGCCCTGCTCGTAGCGCAGGTTGATGGCGAGGCCGTCGAACTTGGGTTCGGCGGCGTATTCAATGGACGGATCCAACTCGGCCAGACCGAGCTCGCGGCGCACCCGTGCATCGAAGGCCTCGGCGCCACTGGCCTCGGTATCGGTCTCGGTACGGATGCTCAGCATCGGCACGGCGTGGCGCACGCTGGCGAAATGCTCCAACGGCTTGGCGCCGACACGTTGCGTCGGCGAATCAGGTGTCACTAACTCGGGATACGCGGCCTCGAGGGTCTGCAGTTCCCGGAACAGACGGTCGTACTCGGCATCCGGAATCTCCGGCTCATCGAGCACGTAGTAGCGGTGGGCGTGGTGGTGCAGCAGGCGATGCAATTCCTGCACGCGTTGCCTGTCCGGTCCGGCCGGTGCCGCATCTGCAGAAAACAAATCGAGCGTAGCCATCGTCGAGCGCTACAAAACCAGATGCCAAGGCTCCCGCGGAGCTGGCTTTGCCAGGCCGCTGGGAGCGACCCCTTCTGGAAGGGGGGTGGCGGAGCGAACGGAGGGAGCGCAGCCTGGGGGTTGCATCACGAAAACAGGCGGCGCGCCAAGGCCGAGCCGGCAGAGAGATCGCGCGCATCCAGCGTGTCGTAGAGTTTCTCGAGCTCGGTGCCGATCTGGTCGAGCGCCTCGCAGCTCAGTGCATGGCCGTTGTCATCGGTCAACAGGCCATCCATGGTCGCCGCCAGCGACTCTGCGACCTCGCGCATACGGGTGAAGGGCTGCTCGGCACGATCCACCTGGGCGACATCCAGGCTCAGGCTCAGTTCGCGCAGAGCCGACTGGTCCATGTCTTCCGACAGCGCCGCCTGGGAATCGAACGCCAGCCCCAGCAAGGGCGGCTGACCGGGCATCGTTGCCGGCAGCACCATACGCCCCGCAATGGCAGCCGGCACAAAACCCAGGCGCGCTGCGCACTGGTGCACATAGCCCGGACTCCAGGCCGCGTTGCGCGCGCGCAGCGTGAAACCGAGCTGGGCATCGTGCGCGCTGGCAAAGCTGTCGAGTTCGCGCGCCCGCGCCACTTCGTCCAGCATTTCAGGGAATTCGGGCGTGCCGCCGACGACGTCGGCAAAAGCCTGCGCCGTGACGACGAATTCGGAGTACTCGATCTCGTTGAGCGCACCCGAGCGGTTGGCCAGCTGGATGCCAGCCTGCAGTACGCCGTAGCGCTGGCCGATCTGCGGCAGCTCCCACTGCTGGGTCGCCTCGTTCAGCCCTTCCACGGCAAAAGGCTTGCTGCCGACGCGGCGCGTGGCCGGCAAGGCGGCCAACACGGCATCACCGGATACCGGGCCGTCGAGCGCAATCGGTGCGATGACATCGATCAGCGAATCCATCAGCGGTCGTTTCTCGACCGATGGCAAGGGCATGGACGGATCTTGTCCATCCAGGCTCCGCTCGAAGCCAGGGTCAAAGCCCGGTTCAATGGGCCCCCGTCCCGGTTCGACGCGTGGCGCCTGCGGGTCGGCTTGGCGCGGCTGGCTGCGGCGCGAGGTCCAGGCGCCATGCGCCACCACGCCGGCCAGCACCAGGCCGCCCGCGATCGCCAGTCCGATCTGCAGCGTGCTCATGTCTGGCCTCAGGCGGCTTCCGCCATGGAAACGGCGGACTCCATGTCCACCGCCACGATGCGCGAGACGCCCTGCTCCTGCATGGTCACGCCGATCAGCTGCTCGGCCATTTCCATGGCAATCTTGTTGTGGCTGATGAAGAGGAACTGCGTGCCACGGCTCATGCTGCTCACCAGCTTGGCGTAGCGCTCGGTGTTGGCGTCGTCCAGCGGTGCGTCCACCTCGTCCAGCAGACAGAACGGTGCCGGATTGAGCTGGAAGATGGCGAACACCAGCGCGATGGCGGTCAGTGCCTTCTCACCACCCGACAGCAGGTGAATGGTCTGGTTTTTCTTGCCCGGCGGCTGCGCCATCACCTGCACGCCGGAGTCCAGGATCTCGTCGCCAGTCATGATGAGCTTGGCCTGGCCGCCGCCGAACAACTCGGGGAACATCTTGCCGAAGTGCTCGTTGACGGTCTTGAAGGTGCCACCCAGCAACTCGCGGGTTTCACCGTCGATCTTGCGGATGGCGCCTTCCAGCGTGTTCATGGCGTCGGTCAGATCGAGCGACTGGGCATCGAGGAACTGCTTGCGCTCACGTGCCGTAGCCAGTTCATCCAGCGCCGCCAGGTTGACCGCGCCCAGGGCCGCGATCTCGCGGTTGAGGCGATCGATCTCGCTTTGCAGGCCGGTCAGGCGCACGTTGCCGTCTGCTATCGATTTCGCCACGGCGTCCAGGTCGGCCTGGGCATCCGCCAACAGCTGGGAATATTGCTCCAGCCCCAGGCGCGCCGCCTGCTCCTTGAGCTGGAAGTCGGTGATGCGCTGGCGCAGCGGATCAAGTTCGCGTTCGAGCTGCAGGCGGCGCTCGTCGCTGGCACGCAGCTTGGCCGTCAGGTCGTCGTATTCGCTGCGCTTGGCGGCCAGCACCTGCTCGCGCTCGAGCTTGAGCGCCAGGGCGTTCTGCAGGCCGGCTTGCGCGGCGGCATCGGTCAGACGCACCAGTTCATCACGGGCGCGCTGTTCTTCGGTCACCAGCGAGGAGGCCTGCTGCTCGGCGGTTTCGATGGCACGCGACAACTCGGCCTTGCGGGCGTCGAGCGTGCGCAGCGAGAAAGTGGCCTCCTGCGCCTGGCGCTCCAGGCTGCGCTGCTGCTCGCGGCAGGCACCCAGCTTACGCTCGGCCTCCAGCACGCGCTCGTCGAGCTGGGCGTGGCGCTCCTGGCTGTCGGCCAGCTGCATGTCGAGCTCTTCAAAGCGGGCTTCGGCAGCGATGCGGCGCTCCTGCAGCTCCTCCAGCTGAGCATCCACCTCGGCCATGTCGCCGGCGATCTGCTCGCTGCGGGCCCGGGTCTGCTCGGCCAACTGCGTCAGGCGCAGGGTTTCGACCTGCAGCTCATGCGCGCGGCTCTGGCTCTCGGCCGCTTCGCGGCGCGCCGCCACCAGGCGCTGCGAGGCATCGGCATAGGCGGCTTCGGCACGGATCAGCGCACTGCGCGCTTCATCAACGATCAGGGACTGGGCGCGCAGCTGCTTTTCCAGGTTTTCGATTTCCTGAGCGCGCGCCAGCAGGCCGGCCTGCTCGGAATCCTGCGCATAGAAGCTGACGCTGTGGGCCGTCACGGCGTGACCGGTCTTGACGTACAAGGTCTCGCCCGGCTGCAACTGGGCGCGCTGGGACAGCGCGTCCTCGAAGCTCTGCGCCACATAGCAACCCTGCAGCCAATCCACCAGCACGGCCTTCAGGCCGGCATCGTTGACACGCAACAGGTCAGACAGGCGCGGCAGGCTGGCCGTCTTCTCCGGGGCCGCAGCCTGCGGTGCGCTGTAGAACGCCAGCTTGGCCGGCGGCGCATCGGCACCGAAGGCGCGCACCATGTCGAGGCGGCTGATTTCCAGCGCGCCCATGCGTTCGCGCAGTGCCGCTTCCAGCGCGTTTTCCCAACCCTGCTCGATGTGGAGCCTGGTCCACAAGGCCTGCAGGTCGGCCAGGCCGTGCTTGGCCAGCCAGGGCTGAAGCTTGCCGTCGGTCTTGACCTTTTCCTGCAACGCCTTCAGCGCTTCCATGCGCGCCGACAGGTCGGCCTGGCGGGCCGATTCGGTGTTGACGGTCTGCTGCTGCTCACGGCGCGCTTCATCCAGTTGCGGCACATGCTCCTGCAGCTCGTGCAGGCGAGCCTCATTGACACTGGCCGCCTCGGTGGCCTCGGCCAACTGGCTCTGCAGGTTCTGCAGGCGCGCTTCGTCAGGCGCGGCCAGCGCATTCTTGTCAGCGCTCAGGCGTTCGCGCCGCTGCTGCAACTGGCGTGACTGTTCCTCGATGCTGCGCTGTTCGGCGGCCAGCACCTGGATCTGCTGCTGCACCTGGGCCACGCTGCCGCGCTGTTCGTTGGCGCGGCTCTGGGCCTGACGCATCGCCTCTTCCAGATCGGGCAGGGCCTGCGCCTGCTCTTCCAGCTGGGCGGCCAGCAGTTCGTTCTGTTCTTCGCCCACCAGCGCCAGCTCGGCCAGTCGTTCGATCTCGGCCTGGGCGTCTTCGCGACGCGTGGCCCACTGGGCGGTCTGTTCTTTCAGCGTGATCAGACGTTCCTCGACGCGCTGGCGGCCTTCGACCACGAAGCGGATCTCGGCTTCCAGCCGGCCCACCTCGGTGCTGGCCTCGTACAACAGGCCCTGGGCCTGGTTGACCTGGTCGCCGGCGGCGTAATGCGCCTGACGGATGGTTTCCAGATCGGCCTCGATGTGGCGCAGGTCGGCCACGCGCGATTCGAGCTCGATCACGGCCTTTTCGCCGTCCTGCCGGATCTTGGCCTGGTCGGCCTCGGCCTCGCTGCGGCGCAGGTACCAGAGCTGGTGCTGCTTGAGCGTGACGTCCGACTGCAATGCGTTGTACTTCTGCGCCACCTCGGCCTGTCGTTCCAGCTTGTCCAGGTTGGCGTTGAGCTCGCGCAGGATGTCCTCGACGCGGGTCAGGTTCTCGCGCGTGTCGGACAGGCGGTTTTCCGTCTCGCGGCGGCGTTCCTTGTACTTGGAGACGCCCGCCGCCTCTTCCAGGAACAGGCGCAGTTCTTCCGGCTTGGACTCGATGATGCGGCTGATGGTGCCCTGGCCGATGATGGCGTAGGCGCGCGGGCCCAGGCCGGTGCCGAGGAACACGTCCTGCACGTCGCGCCGGCGCACCGGCTGGTTGTTGATGTAGTAGCTGCTGGTACCGTCGCGCGTCAGCACGCGCTTGACCGCCACCTCGGCGTACTGGCCCCACTGGCCGCCGGCACGGTGGTCGGCGTTGTCGAACACCAGCTCCACGCTGGCACGGCTGGCCGGCTTGCGGGTGTTGGTGCCGTTGAAGATGACGTCCTGCATGGACTCGCCGCGCAGTTCGCTGGCGCGGCTCTCGCCCAGCACCCAGCGCACTGCGTCCATGATGTTGGACTTGCCGCAACCGTTGGGGCCGACCACGCCCACCAGTTGGCCCGGCAGCATGAAGTTGGTGGGTTCGGCGAACGACTTGAACCCGGACAGCTTGATGGAGTTAAGACGCACAGCGAGTCTAAGTTATTGATTGAATTGAACTTTTTATCCACCATCGCAGTGGACGAAGCCTTGATGATACCGTGTGCGCCGGCCGGGGCGCCGAATGGCCGTCCCCCGGGGCCGGACCCGCCATCCACGGGATAATGACACCCCATGAATCCGAATCTTTCCCGGCTGCAGCCCTACCCCTTCGAGCGGCTCAAGCAGCTCTTCGCCGGCGTCACACCCAACCCCAACTACCGTCCCATCAGCCTGGGCATCGGCGAGCCGCGCCATGCCACGCCGAAACTGGTGACCGATGCCCTGAGCGCCAATCTGAGCGGCCTGGCCAGCTACCCGGCCACCGCCGGCGAGCCGGCGCTGCGCGAAGCCGCTGCCGGCTGGCTGCAGCGGCGCTACGGCGTGGCCGTCAACCCGGCCACCCAGATCCTGCCGGTCAACGGCTCGCGTGAAGCCCTGTTTGCGCTGACGCAAACCGTGGTGGACGGCACGAAACCGGGTGCCGTGGTGCTCTGCCCCAATCCGTTCTACCAGATCTACGAGGGCGCCACGCTGCTGGCCGGTGCCCAACCCTACTACGTGCCGAGCGACCCGGCGCGCAACTTCGCGGTGGACTGGGACAGTGTGCCGGCCGAGGTCTGGGCCCGCACGCAGATGATCTTCACCTGCTCGCCCGGCAACCCGACCGGCGCCGTGATGCCGCTGGACGAGTGGAAGAAGCTGTTCGCGTTGAGCGACCGCTACGGCTTCGTCATCGCCTCCGACGAGTGCTACAGCGAAATCTATTTCCGCGACGAGCCGCCGCTCGGCGGTCTGGAAGCCGCCGCCCGCCTCGGCCGCAGCGACTTCAAGAACCTGATCGCCCTGACCAGCCTGTCCAAACGCAGCAACGTGCCGGGCATGCGCAGCGGCTTTGTCGCCGGCGACGCGGCGCTGATCAAGCCCTTCCTGCTCTACCGCACCTACCACGGCAGCGCCATGAGCACCGTGGTGCAGGCGGCCAGCGTGGCGGCCTGGAACGACGAGCAGCACGTGATCGAGAACCGCAACCTGTATCGCGAGAAATTCGCCCGGGTCACGCCCCTGCTGAGTGCCGTGCTGGACGTGACCCTGCCGGATGCGGCCTTCTACCTGTGGGCCGGCGTCAAAGGCAGCGACACCGATTTCGCGCGCGAGCTGCTCGCTCTTTACAATGTGACTGTTCTGCCCGGCAGCTACCTCGCCCGCGAAGCCCACGGCTTCAATCCCGGCGCCGGGCGCATCCGCATGGCACTGGTGGCCGAGACCGCCGAGTGCGTGGAAGCCGCCGAGCGCATCGTCCAGTTTGTCAAATCCAGAAACTAAACCGCTAGAGAAGAAGCAAATGAGCCAACAACTGCAACAGATCATCGACGCCGCGTGGGAAGACCGCGCCAACA
>ERZ1292640.1437-Hain-H43-02um-R1-1437-length-19676-cov-7_pt1 | contig 19676 bp, 17 predicted proteins | sample MGYA00564404_ERZ1292640 | MGnify/ENA primary metagenome ERZ1292640 (study PRJEB36523, sample SAMEA6512636) | groundwater metagenome | collected 2019-01-08 | study: AquaDiva: Metagenomics assemblies of 32 groundwater samples
CAATGAACACGCGCACCAGACCGGAACGCAGCCAGTTGAGGGTGTTGCAGACCGCCAGCGTGGGCACGTCCGCGCGCGGCAGAAAATCCTGCAAAAGTCCGAACGCTTCCTCGCGCAGAAGATTGGAATCCTTCACTGCGGTCCAGGCGTAGGACCCTTTTTCGGCCCACTGCACCTGGGTGTTTTCAGCCAGCGGATCGTCGATGCTTTCCGCGGCGCCGTAAGTGTGTTCGTGGTAGAACAGGAGATTATCCTGAATGGTGCCAGCGCGCTGCATGGTCTTGGGGCTGATCTGCGCGCCGAGGATGGACGCCATGGCCAGCAGGCCGTGGTTCACTTGCATGGCGGTCTCGGTCTCGCGCGCCGCGGCGGTTTCACGGGCCGCGGAGCCGAAGCCGTCGGTCCACCAATCCGGCCAGGCCTGGCGATGCACCGGGAGGTCGGCACTGTGCTTCTTTTCAACGTAGGCGGGGAACTCCTGCGATGTGGAGAGCCGCAGCTTCGGCCACGCGAATTTCTCGTTCCAGGCCTGGACGAGGTCGCACTCGATGACGGCGGGCGGGGAATTGTCGGTGTGATAGCCCGAGAATTGCACGCTGATGCGGTCGAAGGGGTAGCCGCGTTGTTCCAGCGAGAGCAGATACTTGTCGAGGTAAGGTCTGAACTTCTCGAGGTTGCCTTCGTGGATTTTCCACATATTGCCGAGATGATAATGGTCCGCGCGATAGGCAAGCACTCGTTTGCCCGAGGGCGACTCCCACCAAAACATGGTCGGCTGGTCGAACGGCAAAATGGAGCGCGTCTTGTTGATGCCCATGGTGAGGGAGCGGATGCCGCTGTCGCTGAAGTAATCCACGAGACACCAACCCGCGCCGTTGACGTCGTTCTGCATGGCGGTGTGAACCTTAAAACCGAAGTCGTCCTTCATCTCACGCAGCGGGCGCAGCAACGCCGCCAGCGAACTTTCGGTGGCGATTTCCGACATGTTCAACATCAGGCCGCAGATTTCGATGCGCCCTTCCGCGACGCGTTTCTTGAGGCGCTCGATCTGTTTGGCCGGGCGGCCCTTGAGGTACTCACGCACGGCCCAGGAGGTTTCGCAGGTCCAGCGAAAGCGGGCGTCGTCCGGATAGCTGTCGGTCAGGTCGCAATAATCCAGCGCGTAGTCAATGTAACGGAGGTGTTCGGGAAGAATCTCGGTTTGCGGCCGCGTGTAGCCGATGTCCGTGTGCGTGTGTTGGGCCAGATAGACGGTCCACTTGCGCGGTGGTTGAAGCGTGAACGGCCCGAAGTCCCGCTGCTCCGCGGGCGTCTCGAGGCGAACCGTCACCGGTGTGGCCGCCGTGAGGAGCGGAACTTCCAAGTCCACGGTCTGCTTTCCCGGCGCGAGCACGGCGACGGTCTTGGTCCTGGGTTCCGGCCACGCCTGGGAAGTCAGGCGCACCGTCGCGTTGGTAATAAGGCCGGTGGACTCAATCGTGGCGGCGAGCACGTTGCGCTCACCCTCCGCGGTTTTGGGAACAAGCGGCGATACCGCAAGGTTCACCGATCCAATGGCCGCCTGGGCCGGCTCGCCCGGTGCCTGGGCGCGGGCGCCGCCCGTGGCGGCGCTCAGAAAACAAAGCAGGGCGACGAGCCCGTACGAAGTGCAGCGGTGAGTTGAAACCGATCCGGAGTGTGGAATCGCAGTCTTCATCATGCGGCGATGTTCATGCGTCAAGGGCGTTCAGGCAAGCCGCAAAAACGGAACTGGCTTCACATGCTTCTTGCTAGAGTCGAGCAGGTCTCCGCGCAGAGAGGTTTCGGTTTGGGTGTGGCGGTGATCGCGGAGACTCAAATTGGAGCGCCCTTGAACCGCTCTCGTCATCAGCTTGAACATCTCCAGGACCCTCAAGCGGAGCTTTGATTTGCCAGCTTCATTGTTTCGACGGCGATTGGCAAAGACCGTTCCAGGGCTGATTTAGCGCGAAAGATTTGCGTGAAAGATTTGCGTTGCCTGTTCAGCCCCAGCGGCTCACACTTATCCGAAAGCAACGCACTATGAGCGCGCCTTACATACAGGGTGCCGTGGGGGTTCCCGCCTCCACAGGCTCGGAACCATGCCTGCTGGGGGCAGGCTGCGTTGAAAGCCGCAAATTCATGACAGTTGGAGACACGATGAACAACCTCAAGATGACTCGACGATCCTTCCTCGGAACCTCAGCAGCGGGCGGCGCTTTGTGTGCCTCAAAGATACTCGCTCCCTGGGCTTTCGCGGCGGGCCAGGAAAACTGGCCCAAACTGCCGCCAGCGAAAATCTATAAGGTTTATGCTGGGCGGACGGGCGACTTTTACCTGGCGCGACCGACCGAGGAGCTCAGCAAGTTCGAGCAATACTTCGCCGAGTTGGAGAAAAAACTGGGTGACATCAAGTTCATCGGCGGCGACATGATTCCCCCCGCCAACGTGGACCAACTGGCCGAGAAGGTGCGCGACGCCGACGCTGTCCTGCTGATCCACCTCTCCGCGCATGGTGGCGACGCGCCGGTCCTGGGCCAGCTCATCGACGCGGGTCTGCCCACGGTCTTGTTCTCGCAGCCATTCAGCGGCCACGGCTGGATGTACTTCCCTCAATGGCAAAAGCAGGGCAAGAAGGTCGTTCTCCTGCCCAGCAGCGACTGGAAGGAGATTGATCGTGCCGTGGGACTTTTACGCGTGCCGGCTTGGCTCAAACAAACGCGCATCATCGCCTGGGGCGCGCCGCAAGGCACCGCCGCCGCTTGCTCGGCCGAGCAGATCAAGCAGCGGCTGGGCGCGGAGCTGATTTCCGTCAGCAACGACCGGGTGCAGAAGATGATGAAGGACATCAACCCCAAGGCTGCTGAAGCTGAGGCCGACGAGTATTGGATTAGCCAGGCCAAAGCGATCGTCGAACCCAAGCGGCCGGAGATCATTGAATCGGCGCGGCTGTTCCTGGCGATCAAGGAGTTGATGATCCAGGAAAGGGCCCAGGCTGTGACCAGTTCGCACTGCATGGGCCACCCGCGCGGTTGCCTGACTTTCAGCAAATTGAACGACCTTGGGTTCGTGGGGGCTTGCGAAGGTGACATGGACTCGACGCTGACGATGCTGATGTTCGCCTACGCCTTCCGGGTGCCGGGATTTATCACCGACCCCGTCATCGACAAGGCCAAGAACGCGATGGTCCACTTCCACTGCACCTCGGCCACGAAGATGGACGGCCCCAACGGGAAACGGCTGCCCTTCACCATCCGCACGCAGACCGACAGCAAAGGCGGTGTGGCCTTGGAGGTGGAAAACCGCATCGGCCAGGCAGTCACCTGCGCCAAATTGGTCAATCTCGACACCCTGTTGGTCACCCCCGGCAAGATCATTGAGACCAGCACCAGCCCGATGGCGTGCCGGACCCAGTTCGCGCAGAGTGTCCCCGACGCCCGGCGACTCTTCCTGAATTGGGGCGAAAACGTGATCAAGGGCGGCGTGATGACCTTGCTCCATCGGGTGGTTTTCTACGGCGAGCATACCGAAGCGATTCGCGACCTCGGCGCCTTGATGGGCTTCAAAGTCATAGAGGAAGGTGGGGCGGCGTAGGAAGACCAGAATCCTCCGAACATCGACGAATCCCTTGGCGTGCTTTCCTCCAAGCCCCCAGCGCAAGCTGGGTTCAAAAGAACCTGGACCAGAACGGAACCAAGCCCTCGTTGAACTCCAAGGGCGCGACCCGCCTCTGGGTTGTCCGAAGATGGACCCGCCGTTGACCAAGCGCGTCGGGAGTATTGGGACCGGATGTTCTTCGGGCACAGGAGGGACTGGGAACGAAAGCTGGAACATTCAAGATTTCCTATCATCAGCCCACTTTGGGGATGCTCGGACCTCGCCGCCTTGGCCGCAGCCAAAATCCCTCGCTGCAGGACCCCACGCATTTTAAAACAGGCTCTAAACGGTGGAGGAAGGCCCGCGTGTCTTCCACGGTCAGTTGTTCAAAGGTGAGGGTGCTGGGCTCCTGTTTTTTGCCAGCGACGAACTGCAGGAACAATTTCAGGCTGTCGCGGAAGCTCTGCAGCGTAGGCGGGCTCATGGCCTGTTGCCGCGGGAGATCATCGGTGAAAAAGCCGTGGAGGGTTCGGGCCAGCAGGGAGGCAGGACCCGCCACGCACGCCGAAATCGACCGCGATTCCGAAATACCGCGAGGCGCTGGACCGCCAGCCAGGCGACACCGCTGCCCACCAGGGCGCTTTGAAAGCTCGCAAAGTCCGGCGCGATGAGCAAGAATTCCCTCCGTGGTTGAAGCGAAGCATGAATAACATCCGAAAGAGAACTCCATCGCTCGCTGGTCGGCTGGCACTTGGCGCCCTGCTGCTGGCTCCGCTGGCCGCGCTGCACGGCGCCGAAAAACCCGAGCCCCCCAAGCCTGCCTCGCGCACCGTCCGCAACATCGAAGGCTGGACCGTGCGGGTGGATGACCGTCTGCTCGCGCCGCCCCACGGCGCGTTGGGCGCGCATGCGCTTCGTTTCCTGGAGTATAAACTTTCCGATATCAAGGCGGTGGTGGCCGCGGAGCCGCTGGCCAGGCTGCAGGCCGTGACCATTGTGCTCGACCTGAGCCACGGCAAGCTGCGCGCCATGCAGTATCACCCCCGTTCCGGTTGGCTGCGGAAGAATGATTACGCGGCCAACCTCGTGAAATACCTATGACGAACTCATCCTTGCTGGTCAGCATTTTCAACGACGTCATCGGCCCCGTGATGCGCGGGCCTTCGAGTTCACACTGCGCCGCAGCCCTGCGCATCGGGCGGCTGGCGCGCGACCTGATGGACGGCGAACTCGACGACCTGCTGGTCGAGTTCGACCGCAATGGCTCGCTGCCCACCACGCACGAAAGCCAGGGTTCCGACATGGGCTTGTGCGGCGGCTTGCTGGGCTGGGATGCGGCGGACGAGCGATTGCCCGGCTCGCCCCAGGTGCTGCACGAGGCCGGAGTCCGGATCCGCATGGAGACGGAGGATGCCGGCGATGAGCATCCCAACACCTACCGACTGACCCTGCGGAACGCGCGCGAGCAACATTCGCTGATCGCCATCTCCACGGGTGGCGGCATGATGGAGGTCATCGCCGTGGACGGCTTTAAGATTTCCATGTTCGGCGACTGTTACGAGACGCTGCTCTGGGTGAAGAGCGACGGACCAGAGCTGGTGGCGCGGTTGGCCGCGCTCGTGGAGGCGGACGAAATCCTGCTGCACGAATCGGCCAGCGGGCAATTGGTGGAAGTGAAAGCCTCGCGGTCCGTCAGCGAAACGATCATGGCTGAACTCCAGAAGACGACCGCGATTCGCCAGGTGAAGCGGCTGTCACCCGTGCTGCCGGTGCTGTCGCGCAAAGGCATGAAAGTGCCCTTCTCGACTTGCGACGACATGCTGCGCCATGACGCCGGGCGGAACACGCCGCTTTGGAGACTGGCGGTGGAATACGAGAAAGCCCGCGGCAATCTGACCGAAACCGAGATCATCGGCAAGATGGCGGAGATTGTCCGCATTCTTCGCCGCTCCATTCAACAGGGCCTTGCCGGCACGCACTACGAGGACCGTGTTTTAGGCCACCAATGCGGCAGGTTCGACGATCTCATGCGGAGTGGTCGCCTGCTCAACGGCGGCGCGCTCAATCGTATCGTGCTTTACGTCTCGGCGTTAATGGAGGTGAAGAGCGCCATGGGTGTTATCGTGGCTGCGCCGACCGCCGGCGCGTGCGCGGCCCTGCCTGGAGCCGTGATCGCCATGGCGGAGGAGATGCAGTTAACCGAGGAAGACATGGCGAAGGCGCTGCTGGCGAGCGGCCTCATTGGCGTGTTCATCGCCACACGCTGGACGTTCGCGGCGGAGGTTGGGGGCTGTCAGGCCGAAGGCGGTTCGGCGGCAGCCATGGCGGCAGCCGCCCTGGTGACGTTGGCTAACGGCACCTTGCCTCAGGCGGTGGCCGCTGCGTCCATGGCATTTCAAAGCATGCTGGGGCTGATTTGCGACCCGGTGGCCAATCGCGTCGAGGTGCCCTGCCTTGGCAAGAACGTGTTGGCGGCGGGCAACGCACTCTCCTGCGCGAACATGGCGCTGGCGGACTACGATCCCGTCATTCCGTTCGATGAAGTCGTTGAGACGGCTCAACGCGTCGCCGGCCAGATGCCGAGGGAATTGCGTTGCACGGCGCTGGGCGGACTCTCCATCACCAAGACTTCGCTGGCCATCGAAAAGAAGCTGGCGGCGAAGAAAACGGCCGCGTGCGGCGCGCCGAGCTGCGGTTGCGCGCGATGAACCCGCAATGAAAGCCCCGGACGCATGCGGTGCTTTCGGGGATTCAGATCACCAACGTGTCGAGTCAGAGAGTAAGAACAACCAGCCAGGCGACCACCATGAAACGCATGATGCGGGCGAGGACCCGTCAGAGAACGATCCTAAGAACCTGGGCGGCGGTGCTGCTGCTGCCCCTGGGAACACCGGCCGCTACGGAGCGGATCGTCCGCGTCCACGGCTCATTCGGTCACAACAATGGGAATCCAGGTGACGGCGGTGCGTCCGGCCAGGTCCACGGTCGCGGCCCGGAGCCGGTATTTTCCAGGCCGGTTCAGCCGGAAGTTGACCCGCACTTCGTAGAGGGCGCCTTTCCTAAGGACTCGAGGCCTCATGCCTTCCGGTTGCAGAGAGCGGTAGTCTTCTTCACCCGGACCGTAGATTTCCCACGCCACCACGGCATTGCGATAAACGCCTTCGGTGTCCGTCCCAAAGGTGTAATAGACCGGCGCGGACTTCTCCATGACGCTGGCTCGAGCGGCGATCGCCAAAGGGGCTTTGCCTTCCGTGGCCGACAGCTCGACCTCGAGTCCGGGAGGATTCCCCGACGGGCGAGCCGGCATCCGGGCCTGATCCGGCAGAACCCGTGTCGCGCCCTCCTCAATCTCCACCTGGCCGTCTTCCCGGATGCGGATGACTTCGCGGTAGGCCGACAGATGAAGGCCGGGCAAATCCCAAAGGAGGTCAAAGGCGACGCCGAGCCTGAGACACCGCTCGATTTCAGTGAAAAAGTTGCTCATGACGGTCCGATATTTGACGCCTTTCCGGTTCGCGCGCTCCAGGTTGAGTTCGCCGAGTCCCCAGAGGCTGCCCTTGCCCAAGTGAACATGGCCGAGGTTGTAGCCCGGCGGCAGGAGAAGGGCGACTTCAGCCGCCTGCTTGAGCCGCCGCAAGTCCCGGCGCGGATAGTTTTCCGCGTGGGCGCGGAGATTCCGGGCCAGGGCGAGGCACTCGCGGTAGGGCACGCAGGCCATGCGGGCGTTATCCCAAAAGAAAAAACGCGTCGCGCCCAGGTCATAAGCATGGGTGAGAAACCAGAACGCGTCCGCGCGATCCACGGCGCCGTAGATGCTCATGCCCCAGTTCTTGTCGGTCAGCCGCGCCGCGCCGCGCAAAAAACCATAGATGATATCGGTTAGATTTTTAGGATCATCCACCGGGAGTTGGCACCCGTAGGTCATGTTCAGCTCGGGAAGCGTCCGCAGCGTCCCAACCCGGCCGGGCGGCTCCCAGACCATCGCGGCCGGAACGCGCGGGTCTTGCGACAACTGGTAGGCGGCCGAACTGACGATTGTTTCCCAACTGAACAGATTTTCCTGCGCGAAATGCATGTCACCCACATCAACGTCGGTTCGAGCTTTCAACCCTTTGAGAAGGCTCGTTGGCGCACCTTCCTGCAAGACGTGACGGAAGTGGTCTTGAAATGCTTCGAAGACCGTTTCGGGGGTCAGGGCCTTCCGAAACGCTTCATCCTTCTCCAATCTCGGGCGAATCACCTGGTCTCGTGTGACGACCGCCGGTTCATCCAGGAACAAAGCCGGTCCGAGGTAACAACTGCGGTAAAGACATTCCGGATAAGGAACATCGCTCCCTCCCACGCCCCAATAGAAAACGTTGAGGCCGTCCATCCACTGAAGCTGCCCTGCGTCCACTCGCACGCAATTAATCCCGGCCTCGGCCATCTGGCGGTAATCGTCCCGGGTGAGCCGCACCAGTTCGTAATCGGAATTGTCATAGCGCCGCGTATCATCCTTCTGTCGTGTGTTCGAGGGCACGCCAATCAACACGTCAGGCAGGAGTTCGATCAGCTTCGCACTCGGTGGCGGCGGCACGGACGCCGCCTCTTCCACCCCTTCGAGCCGATAGCGATGCCCCAGGTAATGGGCCTGTCGTGCGAAGATCTCTCCTGGCCGAGCGCCGGCGTCTTCCCCGGAAGCTCGAGGCAGCAGATGTTGCCAACCGCCCAGCGTGGGCAAGACCGCTTCCCCGGTAAATCGATCCCGGAATTCCGCAGGTTCCGAATTGTTTTCCTGGAGGATATACTGCGCTGTTGTCCGTTGAGCGGCCTCGAGCGTCTGAGGCGGATAGCCGGCGCTGAGGAGCCAGACACGAAACTGCTCCCCGTTGGCTTTCGTCGCGTGCAAAAGAATCCATTGGTAATCTTCTCCTGCCCGCTGCTCGACCGGCCCCAAAGCGAGCGTATAGCTTTTCACCACGGAGCCGCGCAGACCGGCCTCCATTTCGTGCCGGTAGCGCGCCATCCGGCCCGGTTGCCCAAGGGGTGGCCGATTGATTGATCGCACGGCGTCTTTTGTCCCGGCAAGCCGGCTCTCCGGCGCCGCCTGCTCCGCGGCGGTCGAGGTGGCCGCGGCCAGAGATCCTGCGGCCAGAAATGCAACCATCGTTTTCATTTCGCCAGCGTATGACAGGGGCGCTCCTGGTGTCAAAGGCATCGACCGAGCGACTTCATCGGCGCGCGCAGCTCAGTTTTTGGCAACGGCTCGTTTTCGTCCGCAGATGGAGCGCGGAATGAGCTTCAGCGTCTCGTTACCTTGCCCGCAACCGGAAAAACCGAGACGGCTCGCTCCAAGAATTTGTGAGAACGTAACGGTCAGCCGAAATCGCTGGCGGGTTCGTCATGGCTTCCCAAGTCGGCGAGGTGAGCGTCGGCGTCGTTTCGACGAAGTAGCCGCCCGCAGTTGAAGGCCAACTCAGCAGCGTTGCACTGCCGTTGCGCGCGATTTCCAGGCGCGGTGTTGCGACAGAGTAGAAGCGGATGTTCTCGATTTGGAGCGTGGCGTTCGTTGAAGTCCCGCCCATGAAGCCGAAGAACAATTCGTTCGTCGTGCCCGCCCACGCTGAGACGTCAATCAGTCGGCTTGCGGAAATCGTGTTCGTCGGCACGTATTTCGCCTCCAATGAAAACAGGTTGTTTGTCCCGATGCCGCAGACGAGCACGTCATCCACCGGGTCGCCTGCAACGGTGAAGTCGAACGCCATCGCGTTCGCGTTCGCCGGGAATTGAATCGGCAGCCAAGCCATCGCCCGTGTGTTCGTGACGCCACCGATGTCCTGCAATGACTTTGCGAGAGGGCCGAATTCCGGACTCGATGAGGCCGGGCCGGTGGTCAATGTCAGCCGCATCACTGCCGAATCGAAAAGGTTTAGTAAAGCCTGACCACCCTGCGCCGCCACATTGCCCACGTAATCGAAACCCTGCCCGATCATCGCCCCTGCGCGCTGCGCACTCTGCTCGATGCCCACGACCACATTGCCAACCACCTGCACTGCGCTTGCAGAACCCTGCACAACAGCGCTAGCCGCGATGCCGAACGACTGCGCAAGGGAAAACGTTTGTTCCAAAGCGAGTTGATCTGAAAGTGACACTTGACCGTAATTCACACCCAGCGGGAAACCTGTCGCGGACGGCGGAAAGCTGGCTGGCGCCCCAATAAGTTTGGCATACTCAAAACTCTTCTGAAACCCGAACGGGTTGTTTGCATCGGATGGATTGGTTATCGACATGCCATACCATTGCATCGGGTAACTGTGCAGGTTCGCCGTATAGAGCCGTGCGTTGTTCAGAACAGCATTCACCGCTTCGGAGTGCCAATATCCGTAGAGTGACACGTAATTATCAATCCATGACGCGTGAATCGGGATCGGAGACTTGTACCCACGCGATGTGCTGCTGGGGGGGCGTGCAAGTGGCACGCCGGCATCTACGAGCGCCAGCGTCAGACTATCAAAAAACCACTCCACCCCGGAAAATACGAATGCCGCCTCTGCTTCGTCCAACAATGTCATGTGCATGGGCAAATTCCTCCACTGCGTCGGGGAGACATCCTCATGCGCCGTCCGGTCGCCGTGCAAATAGTTGGCCGCAGCCGCATTCACCAACGTGCCGAGGCTGTGGCCAATAAAGTGAATCGGCTGTGCGTAACCAGGGCCTAGCACTGCCTCTGCCTGCAAAGCCGTCCCAAGCGCTTTGCCTTCGTCTAGCGTCCTCCCCTCTGGCGGGTAAGGCCCAGCAGCGTCATAACGCCAATCCCACGCCACAATGTTGGCGATGGCTGGGGTCACACCTTGGGCGTGCATTTGCGCCGCCATACCCGCCGCCCACTTACCGGGATTGCTGTTCCATCCATGCGTCATCACAATGGTCATCCGATCCGGCTGCGGCGCGTTGTCGGCAGTGATGGGCACGAACGCGCTGCCGTCGACGTCGAAGACCAGAAGCGTGCTGCCCAACGGGCCGACGGGCGGCTGCGTGAATGCGGTTGGCGGCTCGCGGCTGGTTTGTTGCGTTGTCGGCGCGGCGGACAGCGGGGTCAGTTGAAAATCTTGATTCGCCGTCGCCGCGCTTAACGTCAGCGCCCGGCCTGACTTCGCGTGACCGGGCGCGCTTGCCGCGAGCGCATAAACACCCGCGCCCAATGACGGCAACGCGTAGTTCCCGCTTGCATCTGTGGTGGTCTGTGCGGCTGGAGTCAGCCCGACAGTGGCAGAGATTGCAGCACCGGAAATCCCGACTCCAACTGTGTCCGTCACTCGCCCATGCAACACAAGCGGCAGCGGCTCGCTGCCGATTTGGTAGAAGTAACTCACGCGCGGACTGGACAGTAATTCCAGCACGTCATCACCCGGCCACTCGAAATACTGGTAGCTGACGATGGGGCTGCTGATGCCGCCGTTGATCAATGCCTGACTGCTGAAATCATTCGGATACTGGTAGCTCACGATGGGCGACATAACGTTCGTGATCATGTCGTCGGCCAGGAGCGGGGATGCGAAAGCGAGGCAGAACAAAAGCGTCGAGCAGAGAATGGTTTTTACGCTCGCCCTCACCCTGACCGCTGAACAAATGAAGTTTGTGATTTGGCTCGCCCTCACCCCGACCCTCTCCCCCGAGGAGAGGGTGGACGAATCGGCATCTCTCGAAAGTCTGGAAGCTCTTCGTGTCATCACCATTGCTTTGTCATTCGCCGAGAAGGCCGCAGGACAAACCGGCGCGTCCGCATCGTCAAAGCGCGGCGAACGATTCTCCTTCTCCTGGGGGAGAAGGCCGGGATGAGGGCGAGCGTTCAAACGATTCTTTTCTTCGCACCCGCACCACCCTACAGTCCTGCCATGCCCGACACCAACCGCGCCCGCGCGTTGCGCCAGCAGCCGACTTGGGCGGAAAAACTCGTGTGGAGTTGGCTGCGTGACCGGCGATTCAGCGCCTACAAATTTCGTCGGGGGCATCCGGTCGGGATTTACTTTCTGGATTTTTACTGCCGCGAAGCCAGCCTCTCCATCGAACTCGACGGCGGCGGGCACGGGCAGCCCGGCCAACAAGCTCACGATGCTGAACGAACCAAGTTCCTTGTTTCGATGGGCATCAAGGAACTTCGCTTCTGGAACTCGCGGTTGCGCCGGGACAAACAAGCCATCCGCGACACGATCTTCCGTGAGTTGCAAGCCCGCGCGCCGCATCCACTGCCGGACTACACCAGGCCGATGAAACCGCTGGATGTAGGAGGAAAAAAGAGAAGTTAGTTTTACGCTCGCCCTCGCTGCGCCCGTTGAAGAAATGAAGTTTGTGGTTTGGCTCGCCCTCACCCCGGCCCTCTCCCCCGAGGAGAGGGTGGGCCAATCGGCATCTCTCGAAAGCATAGAAGTTCTTCGTGTCATCACCATTGCTTTGTCATTCGCCGAGAAGGCCGCACGACAACCCGGCGCGTCCGCATTGCCAGAAACCGGCGAACGATTCTCCTTCTCCTGGGGGAGAAGGCCGGGATGAGGGCGGTCGTTCATCAAACTTTCATTCTCTTTTCCCTCGCCCTTCGGATGGGAGAGGGATCAAGGGTGAGGGTCAATTCCCCGTGGCTGCCATGGCGTAAATGATGCCGCCGCCGCGTGGCATGGTTATCGAAATTGTGGCGGTGCTGGATGAAAGCGTGCCGCTGTTGTTGTAACCCGTCGCGCTGACCGTCACGCCGTTCGCTGGCCTCACGCTCACCGTGATTTGCGTGTTGAGCGGTATGTTCGAGCAATGCACAACGACGGGAATCGGATTGTTCTGTTGTGCGGAGAGGATGGCGTCAGGAGTAGTGAATGTTCCGGTAGGCGATGCAGAGACTGGAACTCCGCCCACGCTCGTAATGTTTAATTGTGCTCCTTGTCCCGCTGTCGGAATGATGATGGGTTGAAAGCCTTGGGTAAACACACCATCGAGTCCTCCCCCAAATGTATTCTCATACACGTCCAGCCTAATTCGCCCTTTGCCGGCTAAACCATTTCCGTAGCTTCCACTCCCACCACTTGCTCCAAGGTTGCCAGAACCCGAGAACTTGCTTGTGACCAAGCGGATCGCTCCACCACTTCCGCCGCCTGCTGGATAGGACGACCCTCCATAAGCGCGAATTTGTCCATTAGCGGTGATTTCTCCCGATGCCGCAATAAGGATGGCACCTCCTCCACCGCCGCCTCCTGTTGTTCCTCCACCGCCGCCAGATCCACCTAAAAGCGGAACCAGAAATGGATTTCCGTAGATTTGCCCGACAGCCCCAGCGCCTGCGCCGGAGAGATAGAACCCTGCGGCTCCGAATGAAGCGTTGCCGCCGAATGAAGAGGTTGATGTTTTTGGCTGACCTCCGCCTGGACCTTGGCCTGCAGTTGACGCCTCGCCGCCTATTCCTCCCTTCCACCCACCAGGTCCGCCAATCCCGCCGACAGTAACATCCCCACTTTGCCCCGACACATTCACGATTCCGTTGATGACGACATTGCTTTGCACGAGCCACACGACTGGCGTGTTGTTCGCATTCGGAATGAACGTCACCGTGACGGCGTTCGAGATGTTGACGGACGTGTAGTGGTAAATGCCATTCGGGTGGTCGGCCATGTTGATGACGGTGTTCGTCGTGGGATTGAACGCGCCGTCGTGCCCGTCGCTGCCGCTGTTCACTTGCGCGTGCGCTGCCAGCGGAAGAAGCAACAGGAGCGCGAGAGGTTGGAGTCGGGTTTTCATACGTGATCAGAGTTGGCGATAGACTTCGGAGCGGTGTTGGATGCGGTAGATGCGGACGAGTTTCTTCGGCGGATACAATCAGTAGAGGATGCGGTAATCGCCCACGCGGAGTTTGCACAGGCCCGCCAAATCCTCGGGCATCCCCACGAGCCGCCGGTGAACCATCCCGGCGGCGTTTTCGGCAAGCCATTGAATTTTGCGTTCGACGCTGGCGCCAATCGCGGCGTCCAATCCCGCAAGTTGCGCGTCGGCTTTGCCGCCTACTTCGACTTGGTAGGGCATGGCAGATGGCGGGTTTTCCAGGGTTTGAACTTGCCTGCCAGATCCTGTTTTCGCGCCGCGCGCAATTCAGCAATGACCTTGGGATTTTGCGCGGTGAGCCAGTCCTGCAATTCGTCCAGGGTCTCGACGGACGATAGAACAGTCGCGGGAATCTCGACGGTTTCTATTTTCATGGTCGCATCATATCACGGTTTCCGGCTGAAGGTAAGTGTTTTGTCTGGGCCAGATGGCTGGCGTGTTGATGACGGGATTCGTCGCGGGATGGAATGCGCCATTGCTGCCGCTGTCCACTTGCGCATGTGCCGCCCGGCATAAGAGCAGCAGCAGACGGCAGAGAACAGAATGTTCGTGTCGAATACGACGCGGTGAAGCTCATTCACGATTCGTGCAGGAGATCGTCCACGAAGGCTTCTCGCTGCGCCTCAGTCAGGGCATCCCAATCCAAACCGCGCGCGGCCGCGAGCCGGCGCATATCCTGCTGGCCCTGGCGCGCCGTCTCCTGCCACCAGCCACCACGCTCCTCGGTCAGGCCTATCAACACGCGCTGCTTGGCTTTCGGAGGCAGTTGCTTCACCAACTGAACCACCTGCTCATCGGTTAACGACAAAGTCGCCCTGCCGGTATTCCGGCGCAGAATCGTGGCGGACTCAACATTACTTTTCCGCCAGCAGCGCCGGGTAGTTTCCGGTCTCGCAGAGGCGTTGGGCAATGCGGCGGCGCAGTGCCACGGTGTTCAAGGGCAGCCATTTCAGCAAACGGCGCGCGAGACCTAATTGGCCGCGCAACTCGTCTCCTTCGGAAATGGCCGCCAACGCCTGCCGCGCGCTTTGTTCCATGCGGCCGGCGGCGTCGTTCACAAACACCAGGGTCAAATCCCGCATCGTCGGCGCCCTGCTTCTCGCTGCCTCCGCCTTGAGCGCGCGCAGAACCGCGCTTTCGGCCAGGTAAACCTCGATCAGGATGTCGCTGAGACAGGCCAGGATTTCCTGCTCCTCGATCAATTTCTCGCCGAATCTTTGATAAGCGACACCCGAAAGGAAGAGCGCGAGCTTTTTCGCGCTGCTGACAAGCCCTTGGGCCGTGCGCAATGCATCAACGCCGGCGCTTTCGTCCAACGGAGCCATTTCCAGGATATCCTGGCTGATTTTGGCCACCGCCGGCAGCAAGGGCAGCCGGCCGCGTTGCGCGCGGCGCAGCAGCATGGTGGGAATGAAGAGCCGGTTGATCTCGTTCGTGCCTTCAAAAATACGGTTGATGCGCGAGTCCCGGTAAGTGCGGGCGGCCGGAAATTCCTCGGTGTAGCCGTAGCCGCCATGAATCTGCAGCATCTCATCCGCTACCCTATCCATGATCTCACTGCAGGCCACTTTGATGATGGAACATTCGATCGCGAATTCATCGATGCCGCGTGGAAATGATGGCGTCACGGAATCGATCATTTCGCCGGTGGCCATGACGGAATCCATCATCCCAGCCGTGCGATAAACAGCGCTTTCGCCGGCAAAAATCTTTGCGGCCATCTCGGCCAGCTTCTGTTGCATGAGGCCAAAGGAAGCAATGGGTCTCCCAAATTGTTCCCGCTCCAAAGCATAGCGCGTGGACACTTTCAAAGCCTCTCTGGCGCCGCCGATGGCGCCGGCGCCCAGCTTGAACCGCCCCAAATTCAGAATATTGAACGCGATGTAGGCCCCCTTGCCGACCTCGCCCAAAACGTTTTCCACCGGCACAAGAACGTCTTCCAGAATGACCCGGCAGGTGGAGGAAGACTTGATGCCCAGCTTGTGTTCCTCCTTGCCGGTCGAGACTCCGGGAAAAGCGCGCTCGACCAGAAACGCCGTCACCTGCCGCCCTTCGACCTTGGCAAAGATGGTGAAGAGATCGGCCCAACCAGCGTTCGAGATCCACATTTTGGTTCCGTTGAGCAGGTAATGCTTTCCATCGGCGCTGAGCGTGGCTTTGGTGCGCAAACCGAGCGCATCCGACCCGGAGCCGGCTTCGCTCAGGGCGTAGGCGCCAATCCATTCCCCGGCGGCCAACTTGGGCAGGTACTGCCGCTTTTGGGCCTCGGTGCCGAAGTAAATGAGCGGCTGTGTGCCAATCCCGCTATGCGCTCCGCAGGTCACACCAAAGCCGCCCAGCCGGCTGAGCTGTTCCTCCACGCCGCAGGCGCTGGTTTTGCCCAGGCTCAAGCCGCCGTACTCCTCGGGGATTTCCATGCACAGCAAGCCCAGCGCTCCCGCCCTGCGCAGCAGGCTCGGTCCCAAACCATCCTTCTGCTGTTCCAACGCTTCGAGCTGCGGCAACACTTCCTTGTCCATGAATTTCACCGCCGTCTCGGCCATCAAGCGCTGGTCGGATGACAAATCCTCGGGTGTGAACACTTCCGAGGGGCTGGTGTCCGCGAGCAGAAAATTTCCGCCGAGGAGATGGGGAGGCGATGGTTTGAGTTCTGACATAGAGATTGCTTTTTCAGACATGTTCCAGATGCATCTGTGGTCCGCCCTGAATTCCTGGGGAAATTCCTTTGGTATCTCGGTTGCGGCTGCGCCAGGCTGGTTTCGCAATTGATTTCTGCATGGGACTTTCGCTTTTCGACATTTTGCTACAAACCCATTTTCTCGGCCAGGAGTTCCGCCACGTCCAGGACCCGTGCCGCTTCGTCATTGGCTGCCACGCCATCGGTCATCATAGTGAGGCAGAAAGGGCATCCGACGGCGACCGTTTTGGCTCCTGTGTCCAGGGCCTCCTGCGCACGCGCGGTCGAAACGCGTTTCCTGGGGTCCTCCTCCATCCATATCCGTCCTCCGCCTGCGCCGCAACAAAACGTTTTCTCCCGGTGGCGCGGCATTTCCCGGAAAACCACCGGGCCTGATGCCAGGCCGAGAGCCGCTTTCAGGACCGTGCGCGGCGCTTCGTGAATGCCATTGACGCGGGCCAGGTAACAAGGGTCGTGATACGTCACTACGCTTTCCGCCGCGGCGCCGCTCTCCGCGCCGCCGGGATTTGCCGCTGCGATTCCGCTGCTGCTGGCGGCGCCCGCCCCGCGTCCCAAATTCAAGCGGCCATCCCGGATCAATTGCGCGATGAGCTGCGTGTGATGCACCACCTCATACTGCCCGCCAAACTGCGGGTAATCTTTCAGCAACGAATTCACACAATGCGGACAATGGGCCACGATTTTGCGGACCTTATATTGCGACAGCGTGGCGATGTTGGCCTGAGCCAATTCCTGGAACAAAAACTCGTCGCCCAGCCGGCGCGCCGATTCGCCGGTGCACTTTTCCTCGCGACCAAGAACGGCAAAGTTCACGCCGGCGTGCTTTAGCAACTTGACGACGGCCCGCGCCACGCGTTGCGCGCGGCGATCATACGATCCGGCGCAACCCACCCAGTACAGCACTTCAAAACCAGGATTCTCCCGGCACGTCGGCGCCTTCAGGCCTTCGGTCCAGTGGGCGCGTTCCGCCACGGGCAGCCCCCACGGATTGGCGCTGGATTGCATGCGGCGCAACGCCGTCGCCGCCGTGCCGCTCAAAGCGCCTTCTCCGACTCGATTTCTCCGCAGGTCAACAATCATGGTGAGCGGATCGATGCGCACGGGACACACGCTTACACACGCGCTGCAAGCCGTACAGGACCAGAGCGTCTCGGCCTGAATCGTCTCGCCGTGAAGGGCGGCGTGCAAGTGCGGCTGTGAGCCCCGGGTTTGACCTTGCTTATGAGGCGCGTTTCCTGGGGCAGAGCCTGAGACATAGGCAGATGGAATCCGCAGCCCGTGATCAACGGCGGCGGCGCCAGCTCCATCGTTGTTGCCAGCGGACCACTGACCGCTGACCACTGACCACCAGCCACTCGGCCTTTGTCTCCCGCCCATCAGCCCCTTCAAATCCTGCACCACCTTTTTAGGCGACAATGGTTTCTCCGTCGCAAACGCCGGGCAGGCCTCTTCGCACCGCCCGCATTCCATGCAAGCGTCGAGACTGAGCAATTGCTGCCGATCAAAATGGGTGATGTCGGCGGCGCCGATGCGCTCCGTCTTTTCCACTTCCTCGATCGAAACCGGTCTTAATGCGCCGAGTTCCGGCCGGGCAAAGAAAATATTCAACGGTCCGGCAATGATATGCAGCAGCCGCGTGTATGGAATGGAAGCGATGAAACCAAAAACCAGCAGCGCATGAACCCACCAGACGGTTTGGTGAGCCAACCGAGCGCTGGCGTGGCTCAAGCCGGAGAAACCTTGCGCCAGCCATAATCCTACCGGTGAACAGTGCGCCCCAAGGCCGGTCGGCTGCTGCCAAGCCATGCGGAGTCCTTCCACCACGTAGCCGGTCAACCCGATGGCTACGAATGAAACCAGCACATACCAATCAGTCGCTTTGTGCCCCACGCTGGCCGGACGCCGCAGCCGGCACCAGCCGAACAACACGCAACCGGCCAGGAACAAGAGGCCAAACAAATCGAGCGTGAACTCGTAAATGACGTAGTAAGCGCCTTGGTGGAACTTGAGAGACTCGGAAAGGCCCGAGGCCAGATGGTCGATCTCCAGCAAGGTGGTGCCCAGAAACAGCATCATGAACCCGGCGAACAGTCCGAGGTGCGCTCCACTGGGCAGCCCGCGACCGCGCACGCGCTTTTGCCCCAAAGCCTCGATCAACAAACGCTTCAGCCGCGGCCGGGCCTGTTCCCATAGACGCCGGAGATTTGCGCCTGCTGTCTGCCAGGTATTGGCCGGCGTTCCCATCCGCCACAATCGGTAGCGCCGCCAAAGCCCCCAAGCAAAAACCGCCAGCGCCAGCGCCGTCAGCCAGTAAAAAACAACCTGCGAAGCATGCGGGATGTTGCCGAACGTTTCGCGAGTGGGAATCATGTTTGTTCGTTACTGATTCCGCCACTGTAAGATTCGGTCGGCGCTTGTCCAGCGTCCTTGCAGGTCAGGGACAAAGTGGAGCTTGTCGCTCACGCTTGGACGCTGGTTGGACGCCCGCGGCGGTTTGAAGCGTGGCGCTTTCAATAAACCGTCCTCGGCGGAAGGCCCAATTGTTGAATATTGAGATGTGACCCCAATTCACTTGCGAGCGCGTCGGGCGCGCCCGTTTTTCCGGGAAGGGACGTCTTCCAGGCCGACGATGTGGAGCGGATCGAGGAGAGTCGTGTAACCTTCCGCATCGGCGACGACCACGGTGCGTGGGGTCAGCAAAATGAACTCGGGGTGGGGCACCGGATACTTGTTGCCGCTCGAGGTAACCAAGGCGAATGGGCGGAAGCTCTCGGCCAGGCGTGCGCGAATATGCTCGACGTTCATACCCGCTACGCTGGCGCGCCGACCCTTGAATGTCAAGGCGTTGGGAGGGCGAGACTTGAAATCCGGAATTACCTTGTCGGATTCCGGGCTTGGGTGGCGATATACTGTTGGAAATGACCGACACCGACCTGCAATTGCTCGCCCGCTACGCCCGGCAACACGCCGAGGACGCTTTCGCCGAACTCGTCCGCCGCCACCTCGGCCTCGTCTATTCCGCCGCCGTCCGTCAGGTCCGCTCTCCGCAACTGGCCGAGGAAGTCGCCCAATCCGCCTTCACCGACCTCGCCCGCCAGGCGCATCGCCTCGCCCCGTGGGATAAGAGCGCCCAAGACGGAGCCGAATCTCAGACGAATTATCCCACGAGGCGAGCACCCGACACCATCCTCACGGCATGGCTTTACCAAGTCACCCGCCGCACCGCCATTGATGTCGTCCGCCGCGAAGCCCGCCGGCAGTTGCGCGAACAAATCGCCACCGAGATGAATGCCATGAATGGTGAGGCACACTTTGCAAAGTGTGCCGGGACTCCCACCGCCGATTGGACGCACATCGAACCGCTCCTCGACGAAGCCATGCATGCGCTCGATGACACCGACCGCGCCGCCGTCCTGCTCCGTTACTTCGAGAACAAATCCCTGCGCGAAGTTGGACAAACCCTCGGCACGTCCGACGATGCCGCGCAAAAACGCGTCAGCCGCGCCGTCGAACGCCTGCGCGAATTCTTCGCCAAACGCGGCGT
>ERZ1292640.1440-Hain-H43-02um-R1-1440-length-19653-cov-8_pt1 | contig 19653 bp, 14 predicted proteins | sample MGYA00564404_ERZ1292640 | MGnify/ENA primary metagenome ERZ1292640 (study PRJEB36523, sample SAMEA6512636) | groundwater metagenome | collected 2019-01-08 | study: AquaDiva: Metagenomics assemblies of 32 groundwater samples
CGATCATCACGCTGCCCATGTCGTTGGCGCCGAAGGCCAGGCTCAACTGGCCGACTTTGCCGCCCTGAGTGACCCACGACGCCTGCAGGTTGTCGAAGTTGTCGAGCACGAGGCGGGCAATCGCCAGCGTGCGCAGGTACTCGATGCCGGTGGCTTCGGTGCCGCCGCGCTCGGTGTGCTCGGGCTGGTAGCTCCACGCGATGAAGGCCGTGAAGCCTCCGGTCTCATCCTGCAGGTCGCGCAGCCGCAGCATGTGCTCCAGCCGCTCTTCGTCGGTCTCGACCGTGCCGTACATCATCGTCGCCGTCGTTCGCAGGCCGGCCAGGTGCGCGTGGCGCATCACGGCGAGCCACTCGTCGGCCGTGGCCTTGGCATAGCAGTTCAGCAGCTTGCGGACGCGGTCGACGAGAATTTCGGCGCCGCCGCCCGGGATGCTGTCGAGCCCGGCCGCGATCAGCCGCCTGATGACGTCGGGCACCGGCAGCTTCGATGTTCGTGAGATGTGCAGCACCTCAGGCGGTGACAGCGCGTGCAGCTTGAAGTCCGGGAACCGCTGCTTGACGCCGCGGAACAGGTCTTCGTACCACGCCAGCGGCAGGTCGGGATTGTGGCCGCCCTGCAGCAGCAACTGTCCGCCACCCAGTCCCACCGTCTCTTCAATCTTCTTGAAGATTTCGTCGAAGCCCAGCACGTAACCCTCGCCGTGCCCGACCTCGCGATAGAACGCGCAGAAGTTGCAGCGCGCGACGCAGACGTTCGTGTAATTGACGTTGCGATCGATGATGTAGGTGACGAGGCCGGCAGGATGCTTGCGACGGCGGACGGCGTCGGCCATGCGACCCAGCCAGTAGGTGGGCGCGTGACGATACAGCTGGAGCGCCTCGTCTGCGGTCAGACGGCCGCCCGATTCAATTCGCTGCTCGAACGCCTTGAGGTCCATCGTCTATGGGTAGAACCGGAGTGGTTTGACGGCAGCGGCCAGGCCGACTTCGACCGCCAGTTCGTGAAAGCGCCGCAGTCCTGCCGCCTCACGGTCGCCCAGTCCGTACTTGAGATTATCACGCAGATAGCGGAGGGCCTGCTCGGCGCGGCGGGCGTCGCCCTCCCCGACCGTGGCGGCAATTCGCGGGAGGTTCGCTTCACCCTGCTCGCGCGCGGATCGCAGCGCGGCGCACTGGGCCGGCGAGGCCGCGTCCTGGCGGCCGGTCCACATGGCATACACGAACGGCAGGCCGGTCATGGCCTGCCACTCACCGCCGAGATCGACCTTGCGCAGTCCAAGCGCGCCGGCGTCGATCGCCATGGCGGGGTCGCCAATCACCAGGGCGGCATCGGCGCGCGCCAGCATCGCGTCCAGATTCGGATCGGCCGGCGCGAACGCCGGGGCAATGCCCCACCGCCTGGCGCACAGGATGCGGGTGAGGGCAACCGAGGTGCGCGAGCTCAAGTCGAGGGCAATGCTTTCAACCTGTTCGATCGGCTTCGTCGTGAACACCGCTACGGAAGCAACGTCGCCCTCAGACGCAATCGCCACGCCCGGCACCATCCAATAATCCTCGGCGCCCCGCAGGTACTCGATCGCGGGAATCAAGCCGAGGTCCACCGAACCCTCGTGAAGCAGAGTGGCGCACTTCGCCGGCACGTCGAAGCGCACCTCGAACTGCTCGGGGATGGCGTCGAGGCCGTAGACCAGTGGCTTCGTATTGAGGTACGAGACCGCGCCCAGGCGGAGGGGTGTCATGCCAGGGGCGTCCGCTCGCGCGGTTGGAACCCGGCCGCGGCGATGTTTCGCGTCACGTCCTCGAGCGAGGTGCGGCGCCGCCCCAGGCTGTCGTCGTCGGTGATCGACACGCGGTCGAGGTCGTTGGCGCCAAAGGTGAGTGCCACCTGGGCAAGCTTGGGACCGTACTGTACCCAGTCCACCTGCACGTTCGGCACGCCGGGCAGCGCCAGCCGCGCCAGCGCGACGGCACGCACATCGTCATAGCCGGTCGTCGGCACCGCAATCGATTGCTCGCGCGAGAGTGGCGCTATGGTCGTGAGCCACGGGAATCGCGTCGCCAGGGCACGCGCCCGCATCAACATCGGGGTCCTCGCCTCGGCATTGGGCTTCTGCAACGACAGGCATTGGACCTTCAGGCCAGCGTCCTGGCATGCCTGCAAAGCCGCTTCCGGGTCCTCAAGCCGATCCAGCTGCGCTTCGGTGACCGCGTCGAGGCCGGCCGCCTTCAGCCGCCTCAGCACTCCCGCAAGGTCGCCCCACCCGCGCGCGACCAGGTCGGCGAGGGAGAAACCGCTGACCAGCCTGCCGCCGGCCGCCGCCTTCACTTGTTCAACCGTGGCCGCCGCATCGGCCAGCGTGCCGGGCAGGGCGGCAATGCGCACCTCACTGGCCGTCGATCCGTTGGCGGCTTCGCCGGAATCAACGACCCGGACGAACGTGACGACGTCGCCGACACGCGCGCGCCTGACTTCGTCGGCCAGCATGCCCAGCGAGAGAATATCGGCCGAAGCCAGCTCGTCTAGTTCGGCGGCCGTCAGCGCTTCGTTGGCGCGGGCGCGGTCGGCGATGGCGGTGTTGATGTTCACGGTCTGTGCCCCATTAGCTCCACGATTCTGGTGGCGAGCGCCAGGGCCGCGCGGCCCTGTTCCCCCGTCACGGCGGGCGCCCGTCCGTCGCGAATCGCGCCCAGGAAGTCTTCGAGTTCGCCCTTGAGGGCCTCGTCGCCCGCCACTTCCAGCTTACCGCCGCCAATCTTCGGCAGGCCGGTCGCCTGCGGCACCAGGCGCCACATTTCCACTTCGCGCGCGGCCGTGTCGATCGACAGGTAGGCATCCTGCTGGAAGAACCGGATCTTGCGAACCGGCTCGCGGCTGATGCGGCTGGCGGTCAGGTTGGCAATGCAGCCGTTGGCGAAGCGGATGCGTGCGTTGGCGATATCGATGCGCGGCGTCAGCACCGGCACGCCGACGGCCTCCACGCCCTCCACTTCGCTCGGCACCAGGCTCAGGATGAGATCGATGTCGTGGATCATCAGGTCGAGGACGACGTCGATGTCGAGGCTGCGGTCCGGGAACTGCCCGAGCCGATGCACTTCGATGAAGCGTGGGTCCTTGATGTGCGGGCGCGCCGCCGCCACGGCCGGATTGAAGCGCTCGCTGTGGCCGACGGCAAACACCACGCCCTTTGCCCTGGCGGCCGCGATCAACGCGTCGGCCTCGGCCAGGGTCTGCGTCACCGGCTTCTCCACCAGCGTGTGAATGCCGGCCTCGATCAGCGCCATGGCGATGGCGGCGTGGCTCTCGGTCGGCACCGACACCACGGCGGCGTCAACCCGGCCGGCAACCTGGCTGATGTCGGTGTATGCCGTGGTCCCGCGTTCGGCGGCGATCTGGCTGGCACGTTCCTGGTTGGTATCGACCACGCCGGCCAGGGTCACGCCCGGCAACGACGCCAGGATGCGCGCGTGGTGCTTGCCCAGGTGCCCGACGCCAATCACCACCGCCCTCATCGAATCCTCCCGACAACGGCGATACCCGCCTCGTTGGCCGACGCGAAGAACGCGTCGCGATCGAAGATCAGCGTGCGGCCGGCATCGAGTGACAGCACCCTGGCGCCGGCGAGGCGCATGGCCTGGATGGTCGCCAGACCGACGATCGGCACGTCAAAGCGCATGTCCTGGTTCGGCTTGGCCACCTTGATGATGGTGACGCCGTCTCCGGCGAGGTGCCCGGCGCGGCCAATCGTCTCGTCGGTGCCTTCCATCGCCTCGACCGCGACCACCGCCTGGTGCTTCACGGCGATGGTCTGGCCAATGTCGAGCCCGGCCACGACGTCGGCCATCCGGTAGCCGAACTCCAGGTCCTTGCGCTCCGCCTCGTTCGGCACGCGCTGGCTCAACTGCCCTGCTCCCGCCAGCAGCGGCTCGAGGAACGCCGTCGAGTTGACCAGCTCCACGCCGTGCTCGCGCATGAGGTCGGCGACGGCGGCAATCAGGGCGTCGGTGTTCATCGCCTTGACGCGCGACAGCAGCGCCATGGCGGTCAGGTCGGGCACGAAGCCGCCGAAGATCTTGATGTGCTTGACCTGGCCGGCCATCACCGCCTGGGTCAGGCCCGCGTCCTTGAGAATCTTGAGGAAGGTGCCTAGTTGGCCGATCGAGATCCAGTGCACGGCGGCCCTGGGCGCGCGGGCCGCGGCCTCGTCGATCTCCGGCGACGCCTCTTCCTTGAGGGCGATGACGGTGACGTCGTAGCCGAGCGAGCGCGCGGCGTCGAGCACCAGGAACGGAAACCGGCCGTTCCCCGCTATGAGGCCGATCTTCATCAGTCTTCGGCGGACTCTTCCGCCTTCTTGCCGCCGCGCCGAAGGATGACGCCGCGCGAGGCGGTGCGGATGAACTGCACCAGGTTCTCGACCTCGGGACACGCCAGCGCCGGGTCTTCCTCGATCCGCGCCAGGGCCTGGGTCGTATTCAACTTCGACTGCATCAGGTAGCGATAGGCGGCGCGCAGCTTCTTCAGCGTGGCGTCGGAGAAGCCACGGCGCTTGAGGCCAATCAGGTTGAGCCCGAAGACGCGCGCCGGCCGGCTGCCGACGGTGCGGCCGTAGGGCAACGCATCCTTGGTGATCACCGAGTAGCCGCCAATGAACGCGTACGGTCCGACCCGGCAGAACTGGTGCACCGCGGAACCGGCGCTCACGTTGACGAAGTCGGAGACCGAGACGTGCCCGCCGAGCGTGGCGTGCGGCCCGAAGATGGTCTCGTTGCCGACGTGGCAATCGTGCGCCACGTGCACGTAATTCATGAACAGGTTGCGATCGCCAATCGTCGTCAGGCCGCCGCCGCCGGCGGTGCCGCGATGAATGGTCACGAACTCGCGGAAGATGTTGTGCTGGCCGATCACCAGGCGGGTGTCTTCGCCCTTGTATTTCAGGTCCTGGGGCGGCAGGCCGATCGACGCGAACGGATACACCTCGGTCCCGTCACCGATGGTGGTGTTGCCGTCGATGACCGCCGACGCGCCGATCTTGCAGTTTCGGCCGATCCGCACCTGCGGGCCAATCGTCGCGAAGGCCCCGACAATCGTGCCGGGGCCGATCGCGGCGCCGTCGTGGACCCGTGCCGACGGGTCGATGTCGGCGCTGGGTGTGATCATCAACACCAGTTCGGCCTCGGCCACTTCCTGGCCGTCGACCTCGGCCGACGCCGACGCCCGCACCAGCGAGCCCTTCGGTTCCTGCAGCGTTACGGTCAGCTTGAGGCGGTCGCCGGGCACCACCTGGCGGCGGAACTTGCCACCGTCGACGCCGCGCAGGTGCACGCGCGAGGTCGCAAACGCGCCGCCGCGATCGAGCAGCAACACGGTGGCGACCTGCGTCAGCGCCTCGATCATCAACACCGCTGGCATCAGCGGCTTGCCCGGGAAGTGGCCCTGGAAGAAGTCTTCGTTGACCGTGACGTTCTTGGTCGCGACCATTCGCTTTCCCGGCTCATGCTCGTCGATGGTGTCGACGAGGAGCGAGGGAAAGCGATGGTTCAGGCGATCGAGAACCGCGGGGAATCCGGCAATCACCGGCCGGGCGGCTTGGTGGGCGCAGCCGGCTTTGCCGTCGCGGGCTTGGCCGAATCGAGCTTCTTGATCACTTCGCCCGAGATGTCGAGGGCCGCGTCGGCCCACACCAGGCCGGCATCGGGGCCGTTGAAGATGAACTGCAGGCCCATCTCCTGTGCCACCAGCTGCAGCACCGGCTCGAGGCGCTGCTGGAACTCACCCTGCAGGGCCTGCTGCAGTTCCTGCACTTCCGCCTGCGCGTCCTGCGTGAAACGTTGCACTTCGACGTTGATCTTCTCGATCTGCTTCTGCAGATCGGCGGCGGCCGACGCGCTCATGACCGAGCCTTCCTTTTCGAGCTTGGCCTGGAGGCCAGCCAGTTGGGTCTGCTTGTTGGTCAGCTCAGCGGCCTTCTTCTGCTGCAGCGCCTGGATGCGCGTGGTCGCGACCCGGCCGTCGGCCGATTCGTTCGCAATCCGCTGCAACACGACGTAGGCCACCTTGGAGCCCTGCGGGAACGGCTTCGGAGCAGGGGGCTGGGCCGGAGCCGGCGCGGGCGCCGTTTGTGCGGGGGCAGCCGCGGGCGCCGCAGGCGCCGCAGGCGCCTGGGCGAAGGTGGGAGATGCAGTCAGCACCACGCTGAGCGCAACAACGACAGCAAAAGCTCTCATTACCAGGGTCCTTTCAGTCAGTGACGCTAAGCCGATGATTTTACACTACTTGTGTTCGACGCGGATTTCGTAGGGCGCGGCCTTGGTGAGGCTGCCAACGTCGTAAATCCTCACGCACAGGCTGCCGCCCAGCGTGGTGACGGTCCCTTCGACGACGGTCGTGACCACCGCGTTATCGCGCGACAGGATGGCCTGGCACACCTGGGCGGCGCTGTAGGTCCCCAGGCTGATGCCGACCAGCGCGGGCGGCTCGTCGCCCATCGAGGTGAGCGTCGCCTTGACCGACCCGGTGGCGCTGGTCAGGAACGTGTGGGTGGCTCCGCCGTTGACAGTCAGCGTGCCCGTAAAGGTCTCGGTCACCGTGACCGGGTCGGGCGTCGTCGGAATGTCGGCGATATCGCCCTCGCAGGCCGTGGCGAACATCGCCAACGGCAGCACTAACGCGACGAACTTGAATGCACGCATGAGTTTCCCTGACACTGAGCGGGCTAGAAGGTCGAGCCCACGGCGAACTTGAAGGTGAACTTCTTGGCCGGGCGCAGGCTGTTGTCGAGCACGCCGAACCGCTGGGGGTTGTAGGCGAAGATCAGCCGGAACGGCACGTTCAGCACCGGCATGAAGAAGCGGATCTCGGCGCCGGTCGAGGTCTTGAAGGCGCTGGTCTGGCCAATCACGCGCTGCTCGGTCGGCAGCGCGTTCGGGTTCAGCAGTTGCGTCGTCGAGAACGGATCGACAATCGCCGGCGTGTTCGGGTCGAACGTCTCGGTGATGTCTTCCTTCCAGCCGAACTTCTGGCCGATGGTGCGCACCTGGCCGGTGTCGTAGAACAGCACCAGGCGCACCGGGCCGGCGATGTTGATCAGGTACTCGGCGTTGAAGAGCATGCTCTTGTTGCCGCCCAGCACGAGGTAGGGATTCTGCGGGTCGCGGGGACCGATCGAGCGGATGTCGTAGCCGCGGATGGTGTACTCGCCGCCGAGATACAGCGACTCGGTGATCGGGATGCTGGTGGTGCTGCCGTACGGCTTGATCCACTCGAACTGCGTGCGGAACCCCAGCGAGGTCCGGCGATTGAGCGGCTGGAACCGCGCGTATTCGAAGCGCGGCTTCAGGAAGTTGGTATTGCCGCCCAGGCCGGCGATATCGAGCGACCCGGTGAGGCGAGTGCCGCTGTTCGGGAAGATCGGGTTGTCGACGGTGTTGTGCACGAAGCTGGGCGTGACCTTGCTGATCGTGCGGCGGCCGCCTTCGCCGATCAGCAGCGAGTCGGCCAGATACGGGTTGCGGCGCACCAGTTCGTCTGAGTAGTAGACCGGGTTCAGGTCCGAGACCGACACGGCCTCGTAGCTGTAGACCATGAACATGCGCGAGAAGCCGGCCAGCGGGAAGCCCATGGTGACGTTGCCGCCGGTGGCTTCCTGCGTGAACTGGTCGATGTAGCGCAGCGTCCGCTTGTAGACGTCGACGCCGCCGGTGATGTTGCGGTCGAACAGGAACGGCTCCGAGAAGGCGACCTGGTAGTTTTCGGACCGCGATCCCATCTGCAGCGACACCGTCAGCGCTTCGCCGCGGCCCAGGAAGTTCGAGGTCTGGAACGAGAGCTGGCCGAAGAAGCCTTCGAACTGCGAGACGCCGGCGCCAAAGGTCAACTGGTTGCGGTTCTGCTCTTCCAGCTTCAGGGTGACGTCGACCTGGTTCTTCTCGCCGGGGGTCTTCTGGACGTCAATGCCCTGGCCCTCTTCGAGCGGCTTGAAGTAACCCAGCTGATTGAGGCGCTTGACGCTGTACTTCAGTGACTCGGTGTTGAAGGGGGCGCCCTCCACCAGCCGGACTTCGCGGCGAATCACGTTGTCGCGCGTCGTCGTGTTGCCGACGAAGGTCAGGCGATTCACGAAATACTGTTCGCCCTCCTGCATCCGCATGACCACGTTCACCGTCGGCTCGGCGGGCCCGGCGAGCGGACCGGCCGCCGCCGCCACCGGCTCGAGATCGGGGAACCCCGTGAATTCGAAGTAGCCGCCGGCGCCGTAGAGTTCGCGCGACTTGATCAGGCCGTTGCGAATCGGCTTGTCGCTGTACCAGTCGCCCTTCTTCAGCTTGTAGAGCGGTTCGAGGAACTCGGTCTTGACGATCTTGTTGCCGTCGAACGTGAACTCGCCCACCTTGTAGCGCGGGCCCTCGTCGATCGGCACGGTCAGCTCGACCCAGCGGGTGGACTTGTCCTCGCTGTCTTCGAGGGTCTTGATCTCGGGGGTGCCGACCCGGGCGGAGATGTAGCCCTTGTTGCGGTAGTACTCGACGACCTTTTCGGCGTCTTCCTCGAACTTCGCTTCCTGGTAAGTCCCCTTGCCGCCAATCCAGGACAGCCAGTTGTGGGCCTTGGTCGACTTCATCTGCCGGCCGAGCGCGCGATCGCCGACCTGCTCGTTGCCGTTGAAGTTGACGGTCCGGATCTTCACCTTCGGACCTTCCTTGACGTCGAACACCACCTTCACCAGCTTGGGGCCGGTCGGCAGCGGCTCGACAATCGAGGTGACCTCGGCGAACTCGTAGCCCTTGTCGGCCATGAAGCTCTTGACCAGCCCCTGCACGCGGCGGACGACCGCCTGGTCGAGGAACGAGTCGAGGCGCAGCGAGATGCCCAACTCCTTCATCTTCTCGTCGATCTTGGTGCGCTCGACCTTGGTGGAACCCGTGTAGTCGACGATCTTGACGCGCGGGCGTTCTTCCATGTGGTAGATCACGCGCTTGCCCTGCACGCCGTTCTCGTAGGGCTCGTCGATCGTTTCAATCCACAGGTTGTCGAGGAAGCTGGTCGCCCACAGCCGCTTGAAGTCATCCAGCAGCGACTTTTCGGTCGCTTCGTTGTACGGCGTCCAGGTGCCGTCAGAGGGACGGCTGAACGGCGTCTGGATGTAATAGAGGTAGGTCTGCGGCTCGATGATCGATTCGTTCACCGGGTGGAACCGGATCTCGGTCTGCGAGATGACCGGACCCGAACCGGCGGGCGGCTGTCGGCGTGCCGGGGCCGCCTGGGCGGGCGGCGCAGCCGGAGCTGGGGCCTGAGCCGTCGGAGCCTGCCGCGCCACAGCGGAGGGCGAAGCGGCCGCCAAGGCGGGAGAGGCCAAACACGCCGAAAGGACGATAATTCGTGGAATCAAAGCGTACACACCTACCGAACGCTGGCTAATCAACCCTTAATGCTACCGCAACCCCGCCGGCGGCGGTACGGCAAAAAACCCCGCCGGAGGCGGGCTTAATAACAAGATTAGACGTTCGAGCTCAATCGGCGGCCTGCGACCACCGGTTGCCCGGCCGGACGGTAGGCCAATTGGCCCCCTTCCAGGTAGACCTCGATCTCGCCGCCTTGCAGGTGGCCCCGGATGAGCTCTTCGGCCAGGGGGTCTTCGATATAGCGCTGGATCGCCCGCCGCAGCGGGCGGGCGCCGTACGAGCGGTCCTTGCACGTAATGTCGATGATCCAGTCGGCCACTTCGGGCGACACCAGCACCTTCATGCGGCGATCAAGCAGGTTGATGTTGAGCTGCTCCACCAGCAACGTCAGGATCTGGCGCAGGTCATCGTCGTTCAGCGCCTCGAAGACGATCAGTTCGTCGACGCGGTTGATGAACTCGGGGTTGAAGGTGCGCTTCACCTCGCCGAGCACCATTTCCTGCACGCCCTTGGCATCGCCGGCCTCCGACGTCTGGAAGCCCATCGACGCCTTCTTCTGGATGAAGCGCGCGCCGATGTTCGAGGTCATGATCAGGATCGCGTTCTTGAAGTTGACGCGATTGCCGAGGCCGTCGGTCAGGTGGCCGTCCTCGAACACCTGCAGCAGGATGTTGAAGATGTCGGGATGGGCCTTCTCGATTTCATCGAGCAGGACCACCGAGTAGGGATTGCGCTTGACCTTTTCGGTGAGCTGGCCGCCTTCCTCGTGCCCGACGTAGCCGGGCGGCGAGCCGATCAGCTTCGACACCGAGTGCTTCTCCATGTATTCGGACATGTCGAAGCGAATCAGCGCGTTCTCGCTGCCGAACAGGAACTGCGCCAGGGCGCGCGCCAGCTCGGTCTTGCCGACGCCGGTGGGGCCCAGGAACATGAAGCTGCCGACCGGGCGATTCGGGCTCTTGAGCCCCGCGCGCGAGCGGCGGATGGCGCGCGACACCGCCGAGATGGCGCGCTCCTGGCTGATCACGCGCTTGTGGAGGTCGGCCTCCATGCGAATCAGCTTGTCGCTTTCGTCCTGGTTGATCGACGACAGCGGCACGCCGGTCCACTTCGACACCACCTCGTCAATCTCCGCGCGCGACACCACGACCTTGCGCGCGCTCGAGCGAACGTCGAACTTCTCGCGGACGAACTGCAGGTTCTCGCGCGCCACCTGTTCCTGCTCGCGATAGAACTGCGCCTTGTCGAAATCCTTCTGCGAGACCGCGCTTTCCATCTGCTCGACCGCCACGCGGATGCTCTTGTTGATCTCGCCGAACTCCTCGCTGTAGCCGGCCTCGCGCAGCTTGGCCCGCGCGCCGGCCTCGTCGACGAGATCAATCGCCTTGTCGGGCAGGAAGCGGTCGGTGATGTAGCGGCTCGACTGGTAGACCGCCGCCTCGAGCGCTTCGCGGGTGTACTCGACGTGGTGGAACTGCTCGTAGCGATCCTTGATCCCCAGCAGGATGGAGATGGTCTCCCCTTCCGACGGCGGATCGACCTTGATCGCCTGGAAGCGGCGCTCGAGCGAACGGTCCTTCTCGATGTACTTGCGGTACTCGGCCGGCGTGGTCGCGCCGATGCAGCGAATCTCGCCGCGGCTGAGCGCCGGCTTCAGGATGTTGGCGGCGTCGAGCGAACCCTCGGCCGAACCGGCGCCGACCAGCGTGTGCAACTCGTCGATGAACACGATGATGTGCGGGTTGTCGGTCAGTTCCTTCATGATCGCCTTGAGGCGCTCTTCGAACTGGCCGCGATACTTGGTGCCGGCGACGATCAGCGAGATGTCGAGCGCCAGCAGGCGCTTGTCGGCGAGGAAATGCGGGACGTCGCCGTAGACAATCTTCTGCGCGAGGCCTTCGACAATGGCGGTCTTGCCGACGCCCGGTTCGCCGATCAGCACCGCGTTGTTCTTGGTGCGGCGGCACAGCACCTGCTGCACGCGCTCGAGCTCGTAGTCGCGCCCCACCAGCGGATCCAGCAGGTTCTTCATCGCGGCCTCGGTGAGGTCGCGGCTGAACTCGGCGAGCAGCGGCGTCTCCTTGACGCGCGTCAGCGAGGTCTTCTCGTTCAGCAACTGGACGATGTCCTCGCGTACCTGGTGCAGGCGCATCCCCTTTTCCATCAGGATGGTCGCCGCCACCGAGCGTTCCTCGCGCAGGATCCCCAGCAGCAGATGTTCGGTGCCAATGTAGTTGTGCAGGAGCCGGTCGGCCTCTTCCGCGGCGTACTGAAGCACGCGCTTGGTTTCGGCGCTGAACGGGATCTCGACCGAGGTCGAAACCTTCTCGCGGAAGACCGTGCGGCCTTCGATGTCTTTACGAATGTTTTCGAGGGACAGGTGGGATCGGGCAAAGATCCGGCTTGTGAGGCCCTTGCCCTCACGGATCAACCCAAGAAGCAGATGCTCGGTTTCAATCGAGATGCTTCCGAGCTGGCTCGCTTCGTAGCGGGCAAAGAATAGAACCCGCCTGGCTCGTTCGGTATAGCGTTCGAACATCCGCCTCCGCCAACGGCTACGGCGGGACTCGTCCGCCGCCGCTGCCCCCTTGGCGACATTATACGGCAGGATGGCCAGGTTTCGCGCCCCGGGCGCCCGTAAGTGGCAGAAATTGCGAGACTTCGGAGAATTGGATCGTTATCCTGTCGCCATGGCGAACACCATCGGTTTCATCGGACTGGGCCTCATGGGCAAGCCCATGGCCCTCAACCTCCTCAAGAAAGGCTTCCCCGTCGTCGTCCACAGCCGCAGCCGTGGCCCAGTGGACGAGCTGGTGGCGGCCGGCGCCACCGCCGCCGCCTCCCCTGCCGACATCGCGAAGGCCTGCACCACGATCGTCACCATGCTGCCCGACGGGCCGGACGTGACGCTGGTGCTCGAAGGCCTGAACGGGATCTTCAGCGCCATGCAGCGCGGTACGGTGATCGTCGACTCGTCGACCATCGCGCCCGCCATCGCGAAGCGGCTGGCGGCGGCCAGCGCGGAGCGCGGCGGCGCCTTCCTCGACGCGCCGGTCAGCGGCGGTGAGATCGGCGCCATTGCCGGCACGCTCGCCTTCATGGTGGGCGGCGATGCGGCGGCGCTCGAGAAGGCGCGGCCGGCGATCGAAGCCATGGGATCAGCCGAAAAGCTGGTGCACGTCGGCGAATCAGGCGCCGGGCAAATCTGCAAGGCCTGCAACCAGATCGTGCTGGGCGGCACCATGGCCGTCGTCGCCGAAGCCATCGCGCTGTCACGCAAGGCCGGCGTGGACCCCTTGAAAGTGCGCGCCGCATTGATGGGCGGCTTCGCGCAGAGCCGCGTGCTCGACGTGCACGGCGAGCGCATGATTACCGGCAACTGGAAGCCCGGCTTCAAGGCCAGGTTCTTCAGGAAGGATCTCGGCATCGCCCTGAATACCCTGAGTGAGAACGGCGTGCCGGCCTATTTCAGTGCGGTCGTGCAACAACTGGTGCAGGCGCAGATTACCGCCGGCGAAGGCGACGAGGATTACTCGGGCCTCGCCAAGGCGATCTTCAAGCTCGCGGGGCTCTGAACCGGTTCGGCGAAAATAGCTCGATGGGGTGACAGGTCGCGCCATCGATCGCCAGGTCGGCCAGGATCTCTCCCACCACGCTGGCGAACTTGTAGCCATGACCCGAGCACGGCGAGGCGAGCACTACCTGTCGATGTTCGGGATGCAGGCCGATCACGAAATGATGATCGGGTGTCAGGGTGTACCGGCAGGATGCCGTCTCGACGAGCGATCCCGACGCGAGTGACGGGAGGCACGGCGCGAGCGCGGTTCGCAGTGACGGCTCGTCGCCGTTCGTGGTCCTGAAAAACGCCACTTTCACCCGGCCGTTGGCATCGGCGGGAAAGCCGTAGAACTGCGCACCGCCGCCGAGATCCCAGATATAGATCGGGAAACGGTCCGGCGCGAACGGCGCTGCGCCGCCGGACGGTTCGAACCAGTACAACACCTGTGGTTCGACTTCGAGCTTCAACCAATCCACCTTGAACAACTGGGAGGCCCACGGTCCTGGGGCCAGCACGAGACGGCGCGCCTCGTACCGCGCCCGCGAGGTTGTGACTGCGACCGTGCCCGAGGGCGTGACGCGCCAGTCGTCCACGCGCTCATCGAAATGCACGTGCGCGCCGCGATCGACCGCCACATCGAGGTGCGCGCGAATGGCCTCTTCCGGAAAAAGTGAACCTGCTTCACTTTCGTAAAAGGCGACCGTTTCGCGATCGGGCGTGAACGGCGGAAACCGGCGTCGGATGTCGGCGGCGTCAAGCAGTTCGTGCGCGAGACCGTGTTCTCGTGCACTGCGAAGGCTGCCGCTCACGACCTCGCTGTCCGGGGCGCCGATCATCAGGCCGCCGGTCACCTGCAGGAGGCGCCGGCCGGTGTCGGTCTCGAGACGCCGCCACAGCTCGTAGGCTCGGCGCAGCAGCGGGACGTACGCGGGGTCCTCGAAATACGCGAGCCGGATGACGCGCGACCGCCCGTGACTCGACCCTTGATCGTGCGCAGGCTGGAACTGCTCCAGGCCAAGCACCCGCTGCCCGCGCGACGCGAGGTGCGCCGCCGCCGCGCTGCCCATGCCGCCAAGGCCGATCACGATTGCGTCGAAAGTGCCGCCAAGGCCGGCCGTCACGTCCCCGGATGCCATGCACGGTGTAGGATGCCACCAATCACGAGGACCAAATGCAAGGTCTCACGCTTCTGATCGCCCTGCTCCTTGCCCTGTTGGGCGCGCCGCCGGCGGCGCAGGCACCGGGCATGAATCCGGCCAATCCCCTGGCGATCGCGCGCGTGCTCGCGGCCCGCTACCCCGCGCAACCCATCATGAGCTACATCCCGGCGCTTTCGTGGTCGGGCAGCTTGCGGCTGTCGGCGCTGACTGGCGAACCGCAGTGGCGCGAGAAGGCCATGAAAGAGATGCAGCCATTCATCACAGGCGAGACGCCGGCCATCGCCGAGCCCTACCGCCTGACGAGCCTCGCCGGGCATCTCGCCCTAGCCGATGCCGGCCGCCTCGACCACAACGACGCCGCCCGGGGGCGGGCATTGGTGGCGGCGGCCTTCATGACGGCCGAAGCGCCCGCCGGCGGCTTCCGCTTCGCGACCGGCTGGACCGACGACATGTTCATGTTGAGCTCCGTGCTCTCGCGCACGGCAACAGCGGAGTGGGCCTCCCGATTGGGCACAATGCTTACCACGTACGCCGGCAAGCTGCAGCGCCCAGACGGCCTGTTCATTCACGCACAGGACGGCCCGCATGCCTGGGGACGCGGCAACGGCTTCGCGCTGCTCGGCGTCACCGAGGCCCTCACCCGCCTGCCCGAGTCGTGGCCCGATCGCGCGGCGGTGCTCAACATCTATCGCAGCCACGTCAAGGCGCTCGCCGCGCATCAGTCCGACGATGGCAGTTGGCGGCAGGTGGTCGACGAACCGACCAGCTATCGTGAGCTGACGGTGACGGCGATGACGGTCGCGGCCATCGCCCGTGGCATTGCGAATGGCTGGATTGATCGCACCACGTACGAACCGATTCTCGATCGCGGCTGGAATGCAGTGACCGCGCGGGTGATGGCCGACGGCACCGTGCGCGACGTGTGCTCGGGCACGGGCGCGGGGCCGACGAAGGAGTACTACTTGAACCGGCCCGTCGTGAACGGCGCCGACGATCGCGGCGGCGCCATGGCGCTACTGGCCGCACTCGAGGTTGCTGAACTGCGCCGCGCACGCTGACCGCCGCACCTCCCTCCAGACAATCCAGTAGTTTCCGCTCCGGCCGTCGCGTATTGCGCGATTGCTATCAAAGACATACAACCTGCCTGTCTCAAACGCGCTGCGAATGGTGGGCGCGCCTTGGGTTGACATACATCGGGGGGACTGGGGATGGTTGCAACGAGGCAGCGGCTGCTGTACGTGTGTTTTTCAGTATCGATTTGTGTGCTTACACCGGCGGTCGTCGCCGCCCAGAGTGCCATCGCGGGCATCGTCAAGGATACGACGGGGGCGGCCATGCCGGGCGTGACCGTCGAGGCGTCGAGCGACGTCCTGATCGAGAAGGTCAAGTCGGCGATCACCGATGGCGACGGCAGCTACCGCATCGGCGACCTGCGGCCCGGCACTTATAACGTGTCGTTCACCTTGCCCGGGTTCAAGACCTTCCGGCGTGACGGCCTGCAGCTGGCGGCGGAGTTCACGGCCACCATCAACGCCGACCTCGAAGTCGGTTCCCTCGAAGAGACGATCACCGTAACCGGCTCCTCTCCCGTCGTTGACGTCACGACGGCAGCCAAGACCTCGGTGCTCAATCGCGAAGCCATTGATGCCATTCCGACCGGCCGCACCATTCAGGGCATGGCCCAGCTCGTGGTGGGCGTCAACCTGAGCCTGCCCGACACCGGCGGCGCGCGCGCCATGCAGCAGACCTACATGTCGACGCACGGCATGACCACCGCCAACACCACGGTGCTGGTCGACGGCCAGATGACCAACGGTCTGCAGGGCGACGGCGCGATCCAGAGTTATTACAACGACTCGATGAATGCCGAGGTCAGCTACCAGACCGCCGGCATTGGTGCCGAAACTTCGTCGGGCGGCGTCCGCCTGAACATGATTCCCCGCGAGGGCGGCAACCGGTTCAGCGGCGACTTCAAGGCCGTGACGCGCCCCGGCAGCTGGCAGTCGAGCAACCTGACCGATCGGCACAAGGCGGCCGGCCTGTCGACCGGTAACGGCATCGACCGCATTGTCGATTACTCGCTGGCGATGGGGGGGCCCATCAAGAAGGACAAGCTGTGGTTCTTCGCGGCGACCCGCTACAACTCGGTGAACAACTTCATCGCCAACACCTTCATGGATGACGGCAGCCAGGGCATTGACGACCAGTACATCCTGAACGGCATGGCGCGGCTGACGTGGCAGGCGACGCCGCGCAACAAGTTCTCGGGCTACTTCGACGAGATCGACAAGTACCGCGGCCACGACATGCAGGCCAATTACGATCCGGAAACGGCGTCCACCGTGTGGAACTCTCCCGCGTACCACACCACGGCGATCAAATGGACGTCGCCGATTTCCAGCTCGATGTTCCTGGAAGCCGGCTTCTCGAACAATACCGAGTACTACACGAACGAGTACCAGGAGGGCATCGAGCAGCCGCGCGGCACGGCGGCGTGGTTCGCCAAGGCCGCGAAGAACGAGGTCGGCCTCGGCGGCTACACCCAGGCCGGCCCGACCAACACCACCGAGAGCCCGGTGGCCTTTTACTGGAGCGCTGCGGCCACCTACGTCAAGGGCAACCACACCATCAAGGTCGGCGCCAACAACCGCCAGGGCACGTTCAAGCACACCCGCGAGGCCAACGCCGACTTGATCCAGCAGTACCGCAGCGGCAGCACCGGCGTGCGCTGGTCGGTGCCCGACAGCGTGCTGATTCGCAACACCCCGCTCGCCTACGCCGAGCGGCTGAACCGCGACCTCGGCATCTACCTCCAGGATTCGATCCGGCTGAACCGACTGACCGCGAATGTCGGCCTGCGGTGGGAAACGCTGAACGCCAAGGTGCTGGCCGGCAAGTCCGGCGCCGGTCGCTTCGTGCCCGAGCGCAGCTTCGACGAGATTGTCGACGTGCCGGCGTGGAACGACTTCGCGCCGCGCATGGCGCTGGTCTACGACCTGATGGGTAATGGCCGCACGGCGATCAAGTACTCGCTGAACCGCTACAACCTGTCCCGGACGACCGGCATTGCCGCCGCCTACAACCCGCTCGTGGCGGTCACCGCGACGTTGCCGTGGCGTGATGTCAACGGCGACGACATCGCCCAGGGCGAACGCGGCTGCACCGGCTATCCGCGCGTCGGGTGCGAAATCTCATTTACGGGGCTGTCGTCGAACTTCGGCGTCCGCGCCCTCAACGAGTACGGCGAGTATCCGCGCACCTGGAACCTCGAGCAGGGCGTCGAAGTGCAGCACGAGCTGTTCTCCGGCATGTCGCTGGCGGCGGCCTGGTGGAAGGGCGACTTCCGCAACCTGACCGCGACCATCAACCGCAATTACACGCACGCCGACTACGTGCCGTACACCTTCTACAACCCGCTGACCGGCGCTCCGTTCGAAGTCTACGCTCGCACGGTGACCAGGGCGACGGACAACCTCGACACCTACGATCCGGAGCGCAAGCAAAGCTACGAGTCGTTCGTCGTCGATGCGCGGTGGCGCATGCCCGGCGGCGGCCAGTTGACCGGCGGCATGTCGGTAGAGCGCGAGCGGGTCAAGAATTGCACCTCGCCGGACGATCCCAATTACGGCGGCAACGGCAAGGCGTTGTGCGACGAGTTTCTGCTCGATATTCCGTACAAGCCGCAGTTCAAGCTCTCCGGCACGCGCGAAATCGGCTTCGGCATCAACCTCGCCGTATCGTTCCAGAACAACTCGAGCCCCAACAGCTCGCGGGTCATAACCGTCACGCGCGGCGTGACGCGTTACCCGGCCAGTTGCCCGTCACCCTGCCCGGCCGGCCAGATCATCATGCCGACGGGCACGTTCGCGCAGCCGTCGCTGACCTATAATCTCGAGTCGGTCCGCGCCACCCAGGTGGAGCGCATTGTCCAGCTCGACTTCAAGTTGTCACGCACCTTCCGGGTGGGCCGGTTCACCGTCCTGCCGACCTTCGAAGTGTTCAACGTGAACAACTCCGACGCCATCATCAGCTACATCACCACCAACGCACTCTCCGCCGCGTACCTGCGCCCCAACAGCATCATGCAGGGGCGGATGTACGGCATGGGCATCCTCACGCGCTGGTAACGAGATTCCGACCCGTCTGTTTCCCACCACGTTACGGGGATGGCTTCGCCGGCCATCCCCGCTTTTTTGGGGGCTGTCAGCTAGGCCGGCGCCAGGCGGCCGCCTTCGAGACGAAGGGTGCGGTCGCACTGCGCAGCCAGGCGAGGATTGTGCGTCGCGATCACGGCGGTGAGCCCGAACTCGGCGTGCATGGCGCGCAGGAGCTCGTGCAGTGAGTCGGCCGTCGCCTCGTCGAGGTCTCCCGTCGGCTCGTCGGCCAGCAGCAGCGACGGCTGCATCACGAGCGCCCGCGACACCGCCACCCGCTGCTGCTCGCCGCCCGACAACATGCCCGGGCGATGGTCCAGGCGCTCGCCCAGTCCGACCCGCGTCAGCAACGCCTCGGCCCGCGGCCGCGCCTCGGCCACGGACAGGCGGGCAATCCGCATCGGCATCATCGCGTTCTCGATCGCGGTGAATTCAGGCAGCAGGTGGTGGAACTGGAACACGAAGCCGATGTGGCGGTTGCGAAACGCCACGCGCGCCTCATCGTCCATGGCAGTAATGTCGTGCTCGCCCACCTGCACCCGGCCGCCGTCGATGGTGTCGAGTCCGCCCATCACATGGAGCAGCGTGCTCTTGCCGACGCCAGAAGCGCCCATGATCGCCACCATCTCGCCCTTCTCGACGGTGAGGTCGAGGTCGCGCAAGACGTGCAGGCGGTTCCCCGCAACCGAGTAGTACTTGTTCAATCCCGAGACGGTGATGAAAGCGTCACTCATATCGCAGCGCCTGCGCCGGATCGAGGCGCGCCGCCTGGCGCGACGGATAGAGGGTCGCGACAAAACACACCACGATCGCCGCCACCACCACGAACGCCAGGTCCCACGGCAGCAGCTTGAAGGGCAGGTAGCTCACCTGGTAGACGTCGCTCGGAATGGTGATCAGCCGATAACGATCGAGAAAGTAGGACGCGGCCGCGCCAAGCGTGGCGCCCACCACGGTGCCGAGCACGCCGATGATGGTCCCCTGCAACAGGAAGATCAGCGTGATGCTGCGCGCCGAGGCGCCCATGGTCTTCAGGATGGCAATGTCGCGCGTTTTCTCCATCACCAGCAGGATCAACGAGGCCACGATGTTCAGGGCGGCCACCATCACGATGAGGCCGATGCCGATGCCCATGCCGATCTTCTCGAGCAGGAGCGCCGAGTAGAGCTGCTGGTTCAGGTCGCCCCAGTCGGCCGTGACGTAGTCGGTGCCGAAGTCACCGGCGATCTGGTCGGCAATCCGCGGCGCGTCGTAGACGTCGGCCACCTTGAGTTCGATGCGATCGACGTGATCGGTTCCAGACAACCGCATCGCGGTGTCGAGCGAGACGAGACCGGTCCCGTTGTCGACCTCGTACAGGCCAAGACGGAACGTGCCCA
>ERZ1292640.1442-Hain-H43-02um-R1-1442-length-19634-cov-8_pt1 | contig 19634 bp, 17 predicted proteins | sample MGYA00564404_ERZ1292640 | MGnify/ENA primary metagenome ERZ1292640 (study PRJEB36523, sample SAMEA6512636) | groundwater metagenome | collected 2019-01-08 | study: AquaDiva: Metagenomics assemblies of 32 groundwater samples
GCCGAACTCGGCCCGGACAACATCCGCGTGAACTGCATCAACCCGGTGTTCAACCCCGACACAGCCCTATCCACCCAGTTTGCCGGCGGCACGGTCACCGGCCCCGAAGGCGAGGCGAGGCGCGCCAAATTTCTGTCCAGCATTCCGCTTGGGCGTTTCTCAACGGCGCTCGACGTCGCCAACGCCGCGCTCTACCTGGCCAGTGACGAAGCTGCTTTCATCAGCGGTGTGTGTATCGAGGTGGATGGCGGGCGTTGCGTTTAGCCGCGGCCAGCAGGGGCAAGCGGCAGCCAAACGGCCGGCACGGCCCCAATGCGTTAAATTGCGGGTAAGAAGGTGCACATGACCGAGAAAAAAATCATTCCCCTCGCCGACATCCGCTACGCCGCGCGCGTGCCGCACATCCCTGCGCAGCTGCAGGCGCCCACCGGCCTGCTGGCCGATACGCTGGCGCGGCCGCTGCACGATCTGCGCATCAGCGTGACCGACCGCTGCAACTTCCGCTGCAGCTACTGCATGCCCAGCGAAGTCTTCAACAAGGACTATGCGTTTTTGCCGCAGACCTCGCTGCTCAGTTTCGAAGAGATCACGCGCCTGACGAAAATTTTCGTCGCGCACGGCGTCGAAAAAATCCGGCTGACCGGCGGCGAGCCGCTGCTGCGCAAGCACCTGGAAGTGCTGATCGGGATGCTGGCGCAGCTCAAGACGCCGCAGGACAAACCGCTGGATATCACCCTGACGACCAACGGCTCGCTGCTGGTCAAGAAGGCCCAGGCCCTGAAAGACGCCGGCCTGCAGCGCGTCACGGTGAGCCTGGACGGGCTGGACGACGCGGTGTTCCGGCGCATGAACGATGTGGATTTTCCCGTGGCCGACGTGCTCAAGGGCATCGAGGTGGCACAGAAGGTGGGCCTGGCGCCCATCAAGGTCAACATGGTGGTCAAGCGCGGCACCAATGATGCCGAGATCCTGCCCATGGCCCGCCACTTCCGGAACTCCGGCGTGGTGCTGCGTTTTATCGAATACATGGATGTGGGCGCCACCAACGGCTGGCGCATGGACGAGGTGATGCCCTCGGCCGAGGTCATCGAACGCCTGCAGCAGGAGTTTGCGCTCGAGGCCATCGACCCCAACTACCTGGGGGAAACCGCCGAACGCTGGCGTTACGCCGACGGCGGCGGCGAGATCGGCGTGATCAGCAGCGTGACCAAGGCCTTTTGCGGCGACTGCAACCGGGCGCGCCTGTCCACCGAAGGCAAGCTGTTCTTGTGCCTGTTCGCCCACCAGGGCCATGATTTGCGCGCCCTGCTGCGCGACGGCAACTTTTCGGACGAGCAGATCTCCGGCGCCGTCGCCCACATCTGGCAGCGCCGCGACGACCGGTATTCGGAGCTGCGCGCAGCCCTGCCGCCGGATGTGGCCGTGCCGGGCGCCGAGGGAAACAAGCGTGTCGAGATGAGTTACATAGGCGGCTAGGCCGGAAAACGAATGATTGACACGATAGACGGCGCAGAAATCACCGGCATCATCCTTGCCGGTGGACGCGGCTCGCGCATGGGCGGCGCCGACAAGGGACTGCAAAGCTTCAACGGCGTGCCACTGGCGTTGCACACCTTGCTGCGGCTGTCGCCGCAGGTTGGCGAGGTGATGGTCAATGCCAACCGCAACCTCGCGGCCTACGAATCGTTTGGCGTGCCAGTCTGGCCCGATGCGGCCGGGCTCGGCGAATTTTCGGGTCCTCTGGCCGGCTTTCTGACCGGGCTGGAGCGCTGCGAGACGCCCTACCTGGTGACCGTGCCCTGCGACACCCCGCTGTTCAGCGAGGACCTGGTCGCCCGCCTGGCCGAGGCCATGGTGCGCGAGGATGCCGACATCGCCGTGGTGGCCGCCCCCGAGGAAGACGGCCAGTTGCGCGCGCAGCCGGTCTTCTGCCTGTTGCGCACCCGCCTGCTGGAGAGCCTGATGCTGTTCACCACCAGCGGCGGCCGCAAGATCGATGCGTGGACGGCGCAGCACAAAACCGTGCTCGTGCCCTTCAACCTGCCGGGCGACGACCCGCGCGCCTTCTTCAATGCCAACACGCTGGCCGAGTTGCACCAGCTCGAAGCCCTGCGCCCGTGAAGTCCATCGCCCAGATTGCCGCCGAACTGCAGGGCTACGATCCGCAGGCCCTGTCCGCCGCGGATGTGCTGCGGTTTTTGTCCCGGCTGGTGGAACCGGTGCAGGACGTCGTGGAACTGCCGCTGTTCGAGGCGCTGGGCCGCGTGCTGGCGGCCGACGTGGTGTCGCCGTTTGACGTGCCGCCCCACGACAACTCGGCCATGGATGGTTATGCCTTCGCTGGCGCCCAGCTTGCCGCGGGAACGGCGCTGACCCTGAAAGTCGTGGGCACGGCACTGGCCGGCAAAGCCTGGCAGGGCACGGTCGGGGCCTGCGAGTGTGTGAAGATCATGACCGGCGCCATCATGCCGGCCGGGCTGGACACCGTGGTGCCGCAGGAATTTGCCAGCGTTCAGGGCGACAGCATCACCCTGCCCGCCCAACTGCTGAGCCGCGGTGACAACCGCCGGCTACGCGGCGAAGACCTCATGCAGGGCCGGCCGGCGCTATCAAAAGGTGAGCTACTCACGCCTGCCCGGCTTGGGCTGGTGGCCTCTTTGGGTATGAAAACCGTGAGCGCCTTCCGGCCGCTGCGCGTAGCCTACTTTTCCACCGGCGATGAAATCCTCTCGCTGGGCGAAGCGCCGCGCGAAGGTGCGGTGTACGACAGCAACCGCTACACGGTGTTCGGCATGCTCACGCGGCTTGGCTGCGAGGTGATCGACATGGGCGTGGTGCGCGACGATCCGGCCCTGCTGGAAGCGGCCTTCACGCGTGCTGCCGCGCAGGCTGATGCCATCATCACGTCCGGCGGTGTCAGTGTCGGCGAGGCCGATTACACCAAGGCCATGATGAAAAAACTCGGCGACGTGGCCTTCTGGAAAATTGCCATGCGGCCCGGGCGGCCCATGGCGGTGGGCCGGATCTCTCAAGACAAATCGTTCTCTAGCCCAATTCCTGCGGGCACGAGCAGCTCTCAAAATTATAGCAATCCGAATGGCGCCATCCTGTTCGGCCTGCCCGGCAACCCGGTCGCGGTGATGGTGACGTTTCTGGCTTTTGTGCGTCCGGCCCTGCTGCAGATGATGGGCAGCACGGCCCCGGCCGCGCCGCCGCTCAGGGCCCGCAGCCTGGAACCCATCCGCAAGAAGCCGGGCCGCACCGAGTACCAGCGCGGCTGGGTGTCCACTGCTGCCGACGGTTCACTGCAGGTCAGGACCACCGGCAACCAGGGCTCGGGTGTCCTCTCATCCATGGCGCAGGCCAATGGCCTGATCATGCTGCACCACGGCCAGGGCAGCGTGACCGTGGGTGAGGACGTCGACGTGATGATGTTTGAAGGCAGTATTTAAGGCCCCACGCTTTTCACTGCGTGTAATGCGCTGCCCCCCGAGGGGGCCGCTGCGCCTGCGGCCCGGCGAAGCCGGTTCCGCGGCCCTGGCTGGTTTTGGAGGACCTCTCGCGGGCCTGAGCTACGCAAACCGAGCGAGCGTGGGGCCCTTTATTTGGCGATGTATTCCGGTTGCCCGTGATGGGCCTCGGGGGTTTCTTTCGCCACCGCCTTGTTGGCGCCCGGAATCGTGCGGCGGGCGAATAACGCGTACATGGTCGGCACCACGAACACGGTCAGCAGCGTGCCGAGCGACATGCCACCCACGATGACCCAGCCGATCTGGATGCGGCTTTCGGCACCCGCACCGGTGGCGAGCGCCAGCGGCAAGGCGCCCAGCACCATGGCGCCGGTGGTCATCAGGATGGGGCGCAGGCGCTGCGCAGAAGCCTTGACCAGCGCTTCCAGCATGTCCATGCCCTGACCGCGCAGCTGGTTCGTGAACTCGACAATCAGGATGCCGTGTTTGGTGATCAGCCCGACCAACGTGATCAGGCCGATCTGCGAATAGACATTGAGCGAGCCGCCCGACAGCTTGAGCGCAATCAGCGCACCAATCATGGACAGCGGCACCGACAGCATGATCACCAGCGGATCGATGAAACTTTCAAACTGCGCGGCCAACACCAGGAAAATGAAGACCAGCGCCAGCACGAACACGATGGCCAAGGCGCCCTGGGAATTCTTGAACTCGCGCGAAGTGCCGTTCAGATCGGTGCTGTAGCCGGGCTTGAGCACCTTGGCCGAGGTCTCGTTCATGAAGGTCAGCGCCTGGCCCAGCGAATAGTCGGGCGCCAGGTTGGCCGTGATGGAGGCGGCCCGCCGCTGGCCGAAGTGATTGAGCTCGCGCGGCGACACCGCCTCACGCACCGTGACCAGGCTGGACAATGGAATCATCGCGTCGTTGCGGCCGCGCACATAAATGCCCTCGATGTCTTCCGGCGTGCTGCGGCCGCTGGCCTCGGTCTGCACGATCACGTCGTACTGCTCGGCGTCGCGTTTGTAACGCGTCACGTTGCGCCCGCCCAGCATGGTCTCAATCGCCTTGGCCACCACTTCCACGCTGACGCCCAGATCGGCCGCCTTGTCGCGGTTGACGTCGATGCGCAACTCGGGCTTGTTCAGGCGCAGGTCCGACACCGGCGACTGGATGCCCGGGTTTTTGGCGACCTCCGCGAGGATCTGCTCCACCACCCGGTCCAGGTTCTCGTAGCTGTCCGAGGTCTGGATCACGAAATTGAGCGGCCGCTCGCGAAAACCCTGGCCCAACGAGGGCGGCGTGATCGGAAAGGCGGTGACACCCGGCAGGCTGGCAAATTTTGGCTGCAGTTCGCGCGCCATCTCCAGCGTGCTGCGCTTGCGGTCATCCCAGTCCACCGTGCGGTAGATGACACTGGCCTGCGACACGGTGGGGTTGCCGATGCTGGCAAAAATCCGGTCGAACTCCTTGTAGGGCTGGCCCATTTTCTCCAGCGCCTGCGCATAACGGTTGGTGTAGTCCAGCGTGGCGCCGTCGGGCGCATTGACGGTGGCCAGGATGGTGCCCCGGTCTTCCAGCGGCGACAGCTCCTGCTTCATGGTCGGGAAGATCAGCAAAATGGCCAGCGCACTGGCCAGCATGACACCCACCACGATCCAGCGCGCCTGCAGCACCCACGCCTTGACCCCGCCGCTCCGGCCGGCCACCGGCTGGTAACGCCGGGTGAGCACCCAGCGCAGCACGCTGGCGTAACGGTCGGAGACCGCATTGAGGAAGCGCTCCATGCCGCGGTCAAAAACATTCGGTGTCGGGTTGTGTTTGAGCAGCTTGGCGCACAGCATGGGCGTCAGGGTCAGCGCCACAAAGCCCGACACGACCACCGCGCCGGCCAGCGCCAGCGCAAACTCGACAAACAACCGGCCGGTCCGCCCCGGGGTGAAGGCCAGGGGCGCGTAAACCGCCACCAGCGTCGCCGTCATGGTGACCACGGCAAAACCGATTTCCCGCGCGCCCTTGATGGCTGCCGAAAACGGGTCCAGCCCTTCCTCGATATGGCGGAAGATGTTTTCCAGCATCACGATAGCATCGTCCACCACCAGCCCGATGGCCAGCACCAGCGCCAGCAGGGTCAGCGTGTTGATGGTGAAGCCCGCCAGCGCCATCAGCGCAAAGGTGCCGATCAGGCTGACCGGGATGGTGATGATGGGAATGATGGACGCGCGGAAGGTGCGCAGGAACACAAAGATCACGAGCGCCACCAGCGCCACCGCTTCGGCAATGGTCTGGTAGACGTTTTTGACCGAACGGTCGATGAACACCGAGTTGTCGTTGGCGATGTCGATGTTGACTTCCGGCGGCAGGTCGGCCTTGAGCTGCGGAATCATGTTGCGCACGCCCTGCGACAGGTCCAGCGGATTGGCCGTGGCCTGGCGGATCACGCCGGCCCCGATGGCCGCCCGGCCATTGAGCCGGACACCGCTCCGCTCGTCGGCAGCCCCTTCCTCGACACGCGCCACATCACGCACCTTGACCGGGAAGCCGTTGACGCTGCGGATCACCACCTCGCCGAACTGCTCGGGGCGCACCAGGCCGGTCTCGGACGTCACGCTGAACTCGCGTTGCTGCGATTCAATGCGGCCGGCGGGAACCTCCAGGTTGCTGCGGCGGATGGCGTCCTCGATGTCCTGCGTCGTCAGGCGGTAGGCCGCCATTTTTTTGGGATCGAGCCAGACCCGCATCGCGTATTTGCGTTCACCGAAGATGCGCACATCGGCCACGCCGGTGACGGTCTGCAGGCGCGGTTTGACGATGCGGTTGACGAGGTCGTTGATCTGCAGCCGGGTCAGGCTGTCGCTGGTGAAGGCCAGCCAGATCACGGGAAACGCATCGGCCTCGACCTTGGCAATCACCGGCTCTTCAATCGACTGCGGCAACTTGTTGCGCACGCGCGAGGTGCGGTCGCGCACCTCGGCGGCCGCGGCATCGGCGTCTTTCTCGAGACGGAAACGCACGGAAATCTGGCTCTGGTCGGCGCGACTGATCGAGGTCAGCACATCCACCGCGTCGATGCCGGCAATCGAATCCTCGAGCGGCTTGGTCACCTGCGATTCGATCACCTCGGCCGAGGCACCGGGGTAACGCACGCTGACCGTCACCACCGGTTCATCGATCTTCGGGTACTCGCGCACCGTCAGGCGCTGGAAACTGACCGCGCCGACCAGCACGATCAGCAGGGACAGCACGGTGGCAAACACCGGGCGGCGGATCGAGACTTCAGCCAGTTGCATCAGAGGGGTCCAGTCAGGGGATGGCTTGGTGCTCAGGCCGGCTTGCGTGTCGCCCGGGCCCTGGCTTCAGGCATGGCCTCGGTCGGAGCCGGCAACGGTGCGGCACTGCCGCGTGTCGCTCCGGACACCGCAGGCGCGGGGCCCGCCTCACGCATGCCCACCAGGCAGGGATTGGCGCCACCCAGGGATTTTTCCGCCAGCACGCGCGCAGCCTCGGGCGCAGCCGCTACCGGCGGCGCGGCGGCAGACGCACCATCGGTCGGCCGTGCGGCAGCGGGCTGGCTCAGATCGACCACCCGCACGGTCATGCCGTCGCGCTGAAGGCGCTGCTGACCGGTGGTGACCACCATGTCTCCAGACTCCAGCCCACTGGTGATTTCCGCCTGGCCTGGCCGCCGGATACCGACCTGCACCGCCACCCGTCGGGCGATCCAGGTCTGCGCCTCCGGCCCGGGTACGAGCTTGATGACAAACTGCCTGTCGCCCTGCGGCACCAGCGCCTCTTCCGGAATGACCCTGGCGTTGTCCCGCTCGCCGAACACCGCGTTGACACGGGCAAACATGCCGGGGCGCAGCTGCAGCTGCCGGTTGTCGATGCAGGCCCGCACGGCGACCGAGCGGCCGTTGGCGTCGATCAGCGGATCGATCGCCTGCACCACCGCCGTGTATTTGCGGCCCGGCAGCGCATCCATGTCCACCAGGGCGGTCTGACCGCGCTTGAGCTTGTTCTGAAAGCGCTCGGGCAGGCGGAAGTCGACAAACACCGCGTCGATGTCTTCAATATTGACAATGTCGGCCCCGTCCTTGAGGTAGTCCCCGGGATTGACCAGGCGGATGCCGGCAATGCCGTCAAAGGGCGCGACGATTTTCAGCCTGGCGGCGGTGGCCCTGGCCAGCGACAGCCTGGCCTGCGCCACCTGCAGGTTGGCGGCGCTTTCATCGAGGGAGCGCTGGCTGACAAAGTTCTGCGCGACCAGTTCCTGGTTGCGCTTCTGGTTGGCCTGGGCGATCGATAGCTCGGCCAGGCTTTGCTGCACCTGCGCCAGCGGCAGCTGGTCGTCAAACTGCACCAGCACCTGCCCCTTGCGCACGCGCTGGCCGTCGGTGAAATTGAGCTGGGTGATGCGGCCGCTGACCTCGGGGCGCAGCACCACGCTGCGGCGCGAACGCAGGCTTCCGACGGCCTGGGCGTCATCCACGAGTTTCACGACTTTCACCCTGGCGGCTTCAACTGTCGGTCGCGCACCGGCTGCCGGCTGTGACGGTCCCGCCGACGCGGCCTTGGCCGGTGCCTTGTTCTGGTACCACCATGCGGCACCGGACAGACCGGCAATGCCGAGCACCGCGACGACAGAGTAAATTGCTTTTGATGCCATGGAGGAACAGTTGATGAGGGTCAAAAATCTGACAATGGATCAATGTAACAGCAGGTTGCGCCACCTGCGTCATCAGGGGGAAATCCCGGGCAGAATCGGGGCCGGATTTACGCCGGCTTTACATTGACACCACCAACCGCCGCCGCCAGCGGCGGGGTCAGCCTCTGGACAGGGCCAGCACCACACCCTTGTTGGCCAGGGCATCGGCGCGTTCGTTGCCGGGGTCGCCGGCATGGCCCTTGACCCAGCGCCACTCGATGGTATGGCCGCTGCTGCTGATCAGGTTATCGAGTTTTTGCCAGAGATCGATGTTTTTCACCGGCTGTTTCGCAGCAGTGCGCCAGCCGCGTGCTTTCCAGCCGCTGATCCACTCGGTGATCCCCTTGCGCACATATTCGCTGTCCAGGTACAGCGTGACGCGGCAGGGACGCTTGAGCGCGGCCAGCGCTTCGATGACCGCCGTCATCTCCATGCGGTTGTTGGTCGTGCCCATCTCGCCGCCAAACAGCTCCTTGACCGTGTCACCGCTGGTCAGCATCGCGCCCCAGCCTCCGGGGCCGGGGTTGCCCTTGCAGGCGCCGTCGGTATAAATCACCACATGTTGGGTTGTGGTCTGCAAATCGTCTGTCATGAATCCGATGTATCCAGGTTCTTGTGGTGGTTGGGATGAAGTGAAAATGTGCCTGGGTGCTGCACCTGGTTGGCAATGACCACCGGGGCCTGGGCGGTGGCCTTCTGCGTTTTCCAGTTGGGTTCGAGCAGGCGCATGCCACGCACACGCTTGACGGCCACCAGAAAATACATCGCGCCGAAAATAGGCCACCAGCGTTCGCCGGCCTTGTCCATCCAGGCAAACCGCTCCAGCGATGCAAGCCGGCTCACGGCGGGCCGGTAACAGCCGAACCGGCCGGACTCGACTTCAAAGCTGAGCAGGCGCAGCCAGTCGCGCAGGCGCCAGTAGCCGATGAATTCACCGGCTTCGGGCAAAAAGAGTTCGCCGTAACCGAGACGCCGGTAGAAGTGCGCGCGCCGCTGGCGCAGGCCCCACAGGCTGGCCGGGTTCAGGCCGCTGATCACCACGCGGCCCTCGGGCACCAGCACACGTTCGACTTCGCGCAATGTGGCATGGGGGTCGCTGCTGAGCTCCAGTGTGTGCGGCAACAGCACCAGGTCCAGGCTGTTCTCGGGAAAGGGCAAGGCGGCCGAATGGGTCATCAGGGCCACACGTGGGGAACTTGCGGCAGGTGTGGGGGTCGGACTGCCGTCATCGCCTTCGGCGGCTGGCCCGACGGGAAGCCCTGACTCGGTGCCCTGCAGTGCCAGCCACTTGTGCGGCATGCGGTTGCTGCGCAGCGCGTCGAGCTCGGGCAGGCCCAGTTGCAGCGCATGGTAGCCAAACATGTCGGCCACGGCTTCGTCGAATCGCTCACGCTCCCACGCCAGCAAATACTCGCCGGGCGGGGTTTTGAACCAGTTTGTGAAACCTATAATTTGAGAGCCCATCGAGACTGCTGCATGTACCTGATTCCCATCCCTGCTTTTGACGACAACTACCTCTGGCTGCTGCACGACGGCCGGCGCGCCGTGGTGGTCGATCCGGGCGACGCGCAGCCCGTGCTTCGCATGCTGCAGGACAGGCAACTGCAATTAGAGTCGATTTTAGTCACGCACCACCACCCCGATCACACCGGCGGCGTCGATGTGCTGCGCGAAGCCACCGGTGCGAAGGTGTTCGGTCCGGCCCGCGAGCGCATCCCCCAGCCGTTCACCCCCCTCCAGGACGGCGATACGGTACGGGCACTGGACCTTGATTTCCAGGTGATGGACGTACCGGGCCACACCGCGGGCCATATCGCGTTTTACATGGCCCCCACGCTTTCCGCTTCGCGTGATGCGCTGCCCCCCGAGGGGGCTCATCCGGCTTGGGGCGGCCCGGCGCCGGATGGCCTCGTCCTGGATGGGCGGCCCCTGCTGTTTTGCGGTGACACGCTGTTTTCCGGCGGCTGCGGACGCCTGTTTGAGGGCACGCCGGCGCAGATGCTGGCGTCTCTGGACCGTCTCGCCGCCCTCCCCGGCGACACCCGCGTCTGCTGCACGCATGAATACACGATGGGCAACCTGCGTTTTGCGCTCGCGGTAGAACCTGACAACCGCGAGCTGATTGGTTACCATGCACGCTGTGCTGCTTTAAGAGACGACGGGGAGCCGACCTTGCCCACCTCGATAGCCCAGGAGTTGCTGATCAACCCCTTTTTGCGTACCCGACAGGCCACGGTCATGGCCGCCGCCCGGCGCTTTGATCCGGCGGCGCATGACGACAACACCATATTTGCCGCCATCAGGCAGTGGAAGAACCAATTCAAATGACCGAGCTGCAGCCAGCGTACTTCACCCTCTCCCCGGCTTTCCCGGCTTTCCCTGACCGTCTTGCACGGCTGCTTTCCCCGCTCAGAACCTTCGCCCTGTCCCTCGCCGTGGTCGTGCTCGCCGGTTGTGCCAGCAGCAACAGCAAGCTCGGCATGCCCGGCGATCCGGTCCTGAGCACCTCCCCATCTTCAACACAGCCGGTCTACCCCAACGGCCCCCTGTCGCCCATCCATTCGGCGCAGACCCCCTCCAGCGCCGTGGCCAGCCTGCAGCCACCTGCCGATTTGTGGGAACGTATTCGCCGCGGCTTCGCCATGCCCGACCTCCAGGGCGAGCTGGTGACGGACCGGGAGCAGTGGTACGCCAGCCGGCCGGACTACATCCAGCGCATGACGGAGCGCTCGAGCAAATACCTGTTCCACATCGTTGAAGAGCTTGAGCGCCGCAACATGCCCACCGAGCTCGCGCTGCTGCCCTATATCGAAAGCGCCTTCAATCCGCAGGCCGTCTCCAGCGCCAAGGCCGCCGGCATGTGGCAGTTCATGCCGGCCACCGGCAAGTACTTCGACCTGAAACAGAACGCCTTCCGCGACGACCGCCGCGATGTCCTCGCTTCGACGCGCGCCGCGCTGGACTACCTGCAGAAACTCCACGGCATGTTTGGCGACTGGCACCTCGCGCTGGCCGCCTACAACTGGGGCGAAGGCAGCGTGGGCCGCGCCATCGCCAGAAACAGGAAGGATGGACTGGGCACCACCTACATGGACCTGCGCATGCCCGACGAAACGCGCCTGTACGTGCCCAAGCTGCAGGCGGTCAAGAACATCGTGGCCAACCCGCAGACTTTCCGCGCCGAGCTGCCCCTGATTGAAAACCATCCCTACTTCCAGCAGGTCCAGATCACCCGTGACATCGATGTGGCGCTGGCTGCCAAACTGGCCGACGTGGAAATCAGCAACTTCAAGGCCCTCAATCCGTCGGCCCATCGCCCCGTGATTCTGGCGGCCGGCATGCCCCACATCCTGCTGCCCTGGGACAACGCAAAGATCTTCCAGCGCAACTTCGAGGCCTACACCCAGGGGCAATACGCCAGCTGGACGGCGTGGACCGCTCCCGCCACCCTGAGCGTCAGCGACGCCGCCAGACGCGTCGGCATGAGCGAGACCGACCTGCGCGGTGTCAACAACATTCCACCACGCATGCTGATCAAGGCGGGCTCGACCCTGCTGGTGTCACGCAGCGCAAAAATGGACAACGACGTGACCAGCCATGTCGCCGACACCGCCCAGATGACGCTCGCGCCGGAAATCGTCACGCGCCGCAGCACCGTCAAGGCGCGCAAGGGCGAAACCGTGGCCAGCATCGCCAGACGTTACGGCCAAAGCGTCGCCAGCGTGGCCGAATGGAACAAGGTCAGCGCCACGGCCGGTTTCAAGCTGGGGCAACAGGTGGTGCTGTTCCTGCCGGTGCGCGCTGCCGGCCCGGTGCGGGCGCAAACGCGCGGAGCCGTCAAGGCGGTACCGCGCAGCACCGGCAAAGCCGTGGTCAAGAGCAAAAGACGCTAGTCCGGCCGGCACTTGAAGCAAAAACGGCCACCACCCCTTGTTCAGTCTGTGTAATAAGCTATCAAAATAATAGCGAATCAGATTGCACCTCACATGGCCGTCAGCCCCCCTCGCAAACCAGTCCAGGCCAAGTCATCCTTTAGCTTGCTTTTTCTGATTGGGTTGCTGGCCCTGGCTGCCGGCATCGTCCTGCTGCTCCTGTCGGCGAAAAATCGTACCCTGCTTCCTGTTGGCGGGGCGCTGCTGCTGCTCGGTGTCGTCCTGGCGGGCGGCCACCTGACCAACCGGATCATTTCGGGAATTTATGTCGACCCCCTCGCCTATGAACCGCCGTGGTCCAAGCTGGGCCGGGGTGAAGGCCCTCCCCGACTGCCACCTCCCGGCAGGGCGGCGGCCCCCGAGAGCACGCCCTTTGCCATGGACAAGCTGATCGACTTTCCGGTGGCCAATGCGCCCCGCCGCGCGGAGGCCCCGGTCAGCCAGACCGTTGCAAGCCCGCCGGTGCGTCCAGGCTGGACGGTGGAAATTTTTGACCACATGTCGCCCCAGCAGTTCGACGCGGTGTGTGAAACGCTGTTTGCCCAGAGTGGTCTGGAAACCCGCGCCCAGTCCCATGGCGCAGCCGGCGGCGTCACCCTCTGGCTTCATTCACGCAACGCGCAGCAGGGCAAGGACAGCCCGGTGGCGGTTGCACTTTGCAAGTTATGGCCGGGGCAACCGCTGTCCGTGCGCGACATCTACCCCCTGGTGACATTGATGACCGCGCGTGGGCTCAAGCGCGCCACTTACGCCACCGGATCAAGCTTCACCGAGAACGCCAGCGAGTTTGCGAAAAGCAAGGGCATCAATGCGCTGGACCGGTTCGGCCTGCTCAAGCTGATTGCGACGCGCACACCAGAGCAGCAGCAGGCGCTGCTCGCCATCGCGCTTGGCAAGCGCTGACAAGTCTGAAATCCTATAAACGCAGTGAGCCGCTGCCAAACAGGCCGATCAGCCCAATGACAATCAGGTAAATCGCCACGATGTAATTGAGCAGCCTGGGCATGATCAGAATAAGGATGCCGGCGATCAGCGACACGATGGGGCCGAGGTGGAGCGAGAGATTCATGGTGGTTCCTTGTCATGAGAGCACCCTTGCCTTGCGCGGCATCCGTGCTGCAGGCTATAGGGGGCGATAGGCTTTTAATATACGTTCAGGCCCGCCGGGCGTCTGTAGGACGGCGCAGCTACTGCAACCCGGCCTGCGCAGCGGTTCGGTCGCTCAGAGTTTCTCGGTCTCGCCGGTACGCGGCTGCCACTTCATGAGCTTGCGTTCGATGCGCCCAACGATGCCGTCGAGCACCAGCGCAAACGCGGTCAGCACCACGATCCCTGCAAACACGGTGTTGACGTCGAAGGTGCCTTCCGCCTGCAGGATCAGGTAACCGACGCCGCGCGCCGACCCCAGGTACTCGCCCACCACGGCCCCGACAAAAGCCAGGCCCACCGAGGTGTGCAGGCTGGAAAAAACCCAGCTGGTGGCACTCGGCAGGTAAACCGTGCGCAGCAACTGCCTCTGGTTCGCACCCAGCATCCTTGCATTGGCCAGCACCACCGGGCTGACCTCCTTGACGCCCTGGTAGACATTGAAAAACACGATGAAGAACACCAGCGTGACCGCCAGCGCCACCTTGCTCCAGATGCCCAGGCCGAACCACATCGCAAAAATCGGCGCGAGGATCACGCGCGGCATCGAGTTGGCAGCCTTGATGTAGGGATCCATGATCGCACTGGCCATGGGCGCCAGTGCCAGCCACAGGCCGCAGGCCAGGCCCAGCACGGTGCCTATGCCGAAGGCGAGTACGGTTTCGAGCAGCGTCGTGCCCAGGTGCAGGTAAATGTCGGCGTTGCCCGGCAGGCCATCGGGAAACAGCAAGCTGGGCCCGAAGCCGAAAGGCATGAACCAGGACCAGACACGCCCCGCCACCTTGACCGGCTCGCCTAGGAAAAACGCCAGTTGCTGATCGCGTGAAGCCAACTGCCACAGGCCCAGAAAGACCAATAGCAAGCCAACCTGCCAGTAGCGCAGGTTTTTGTCGGAGGGTTGGAGGACTCTCCACATGGTGGTCATGCCGCCTTCCTGAGTTGCTGCGCATAACCCTTGAGCACCTCGTCGCGCAACACGTCCCAGATCTGCGTGTGCAGTTCGATGAAACGCGGCTGGGTGCGCACCTCGGCGACGTTGCGCGGGCGCGGCAGGTCGATCACGAACTCGCCCATGGGGACCGTGGCCGGTCCGGCCGACAGCACCACCACGCGGTCGCTCATGGCAATGGCTTCGTCGAGGTCGTGCGTGATGAACAGCACCGCCTTCTTTTTGGCCGCCCACAAGTCCAGCACCTCGTTTTCCATGAGCTGGCGGGTCTGGATGTCGAGCGCCGAAAAAGGCTCGTCCATCAGGATGATGTCGGGGTCCAGCGCCAGCACCTGGGCCAGCGCGGTGCGCTTGCGCATGCCGCCCGAGAGCTGGTGCGGGTAACGGTCGCCGAAGCCGCTCAGGCCGACGCGCTCCAGCCAGGCCTGCGCCTGCGCACGCGCCTCGGCATCGGACACGCCGCGGTACTGCAGCCCCACCATGACGTTGTCGATCGCGCTGCGCCAGGGCATCAGGGCCTCGGTCTGGAACATGTAGCCGGCGCGGCTGTTGATGCCGTTCAGCGGCTTGCCGAACACCTTCACCGTGCCGGAAGTCGGCGGCAACAGGCCTGCGCCGATGTTGAGCAAGGTGGACTTGCCGCAGCCGGTCGGCCCCACCACCGAGACAAACTCGCCGGCGCGTATGCGCAGCGTGGTTTCGCCAACAGCGGTGTAGGCCTGGCCCGCATCGTCCCGCGAGCGGAAGGTGCAGGTGACATCCAGCAATTCAAGCGCGTAGTCAGAGGCAGGATCGAGGGACACAGACATGAGGCATTGTCGCGTGAATTTTTACCAGCCGGGGCCGCGGAACCGGCTTTGCCGGGCCGCAGGCGCAGCGGCCCCCTCGGGGGGCAGAGAGCTACGCGAAGCGAGCGAACGTGGGGGCCACATTCATGCTTTGAACTTGTCTTTCGCGCGCCGGGCAAACTCGTTGGTGTAGGTCTTGGCCAGGACAATCCTGTCGGCCTTGATGCTGGGGTCAAAACTGGCCAGAGCCTTGAGCGCCGTCTTGGCACCTTCTTCAGGAATCAGGCCGTCCAGCGCGATCGCGTCACGCACCTTGTTGAAAGATGCCAGGTACAGCCCGCGGTCACCGAGCAGGTAGTTCTCGGGCACCGTCTTGATGATGTCGCCGGGCCCGGCGGTTTGCAGCCACTTCAGGCCATGCACGATGGCGTTGGCCAGCGCCTGGCAGGTGTTGGGATTTTTCTGGATGAAGTCCAGCGGCGCGTACAGGCAGGCCGCCGGCATTGGACCGCCAAACACGTCGATCGTGCCTTTGAGCGTGCGTGTGTCCGAGATGATTTTCACCTCGCCTTTTTGCTCCAGCATGGTCATCACCGGGTCGGTGTTGCTCATGGCGTCGATCTGCCCCGAACGCAGGGCCGCCAGCGCACCGGCCGCCGTGCCGACGCCGATAAAACTCACGTCCCCCGGCTTGAGCCCGGCGCGTGACAACACCAGGTTGGCCATCATGTTGGTGGACGAGCCCGGTGCGGACACGCCGATCTTCTTGCCACGCAGGTCTGCCACTGTTTTGTAGTTGGGCATGTTTTTGGTGGACACGCCAAAGGCAATCTGCGGTGCCCGGCCCTGCAGCACAAAGGCCTGGAACATCTGGTTCTTCGACTGCAGGTTGATGGTGTGTTCGTAGGCACCCGACACCACATCGGCCGAACCGCCCACCACCGCCTGCAACGCACGCGCGCCGCCTGCAAAGTCGCTGATCTCCACCTCCAGGCCTTCGGCCTTGAAGTAGCCCAGCTGCTCGGTGATGGTCAGCGGCAGGTAATAAAACGCCGCCTTGCCGCCGACAGCCAGCGCGATTTTTGTTTTCTCAAGCTTGCCCTGCGCATGCAAGGCCGGAAAGGCCAGAGAGGCGGCACCGAGTGCGGCCGCACTGGCGAAAGTTCTGCGGTTGACGGTGAGGTAATTCATGGGGCGGGTTCTCTCTCTGATTTTTTTATGGCTTCGGAAAGAGCATAGCCAGCACAGAAAAAACCCGCATCGGTATCATCCCGTGCGGGTTTGTACGGAACGGCTTCTGGTTACCAGACGTTACCGGTAGCCCAGAAAAAGAATGCCGACGTTGACCAGCAGCGCCAGGAACCAGATCACGCTGCGGCTCTTGGCCATGTCGGCCACATACATCATCACGTAGGCGATGCGCAGCACGACAAACACGAACGCAAACACGTCGAGCCGCACCTGCGAGGCCTGCAACTGGTGCGCAATGATCACGGCGGCAAAGAAGAAGGGCAAGGCTTCGAAGGTGTTGGCCTGCGCATGGTTGGCCCGCGCGCGCCAGTCGGTCTGGCGCGCCAGCCAGGCACGCGGGTTGTGGTTGTCGAAGCCGCCCTTGTTCGCCGGCGTCGTCATCGTGCCCCACTTGGCCAGCGCCGCGCAGGCGATCGGCAGCAGTGCAGCGGCCAGCAGGCACCAGTAGGCCACGGTGAAACGTGCATAAGTCATTGTGAGGTGCCTTTCTGGCTTGCAGTCATGGATGGACGGGCGTTGTCAGCTATGAAAACAGTAGCAATGAAACTGGGGCGCAGCCGCGTGCTAGCGGCGATCCACCAGCGCATGGGCAATCGTGCCGAGGTCCACGTACTCGAGCTCGCTGCCCACAGGCACGCCCCGCGCCAGGCGGGTGACCTGCACGCCGCGGCTCTTGAGCGCCTGCGCAATCACATGCGCGGTGGCCTCGCCCTCGGCGGTGAAGTTGGTGGCCAGGATGACTTCCTGCACCTCGCGCTCCGCGGCAGCGGGCGGATCGCCCTGGGCGTCCCTGGGCAACACCCGGTCGAACAGCTTTTGCAGGCCGATGTCATGCGGGCCGATGCCGTCGAGCGGGCTGAGCTTGCCCATCAGCACGAAATACAGGCCGCGGTAGGCCAGCGTGCGCTCCAGCGCCGCCTGGTCGGCCGGGGTTTCCACCACGCAGAGCTTGCTGCGGTCGCGCGCCGGATTGGCGCAGGTGCTGCAGATGTCGAGCTCGGTCAGCGTGTTGCACAGCGCGCAGTGTTTGACGCTGTGCACCGCATGCTCCAGCGCGCGGGCAATCTGCAGGGCGCCGGGCTTGTCATGCTGCAGCAGATGAAACGCCATGCGCGCGGCCGACTTCGCACCCACACCCGGCAGACGCCGCAGCGCCTGGGTCAGGCCCTCAAGGGCATTTGAATCAGCCATGGTGGAGGGCAACTGCGGCGTATGCAGGCCTGGACACCAGACCAGCCGGGGCCGCGGAACCGGCTTCGCCGGGCCGCAGGCGCAGCAGCCCCCTCGGGGGGCAGGGAGCTACACGGAGTGAGCGACCGTGGGGGCTCACTAGAAAGGCAGTTTCATGCCGCCGGGCAGTCCCGGCATCCCGGCTGTGAGCTTGCCCATTTTTTCCTGGCTCAGGTCTTCGGCCTTGCGCACGGCGGCATTGAAGGCAGCGGCCACCAAGTCTTCGAGCATGTCCTTGTCATCGGTCAGCAGGCTGGGGTCGATCTCGACACGCTTGACGTCGTGTTTGCAGGTCATGGTGACCTTGACCATGCCGTTGCCGGACTCCGCCGTGACTTCAATGAACGCCAGCTCGTCCTGCGCCTTTTTCAGGTTGTCCTGCATGGCCTGCGCCTGCTTCATCAGGCCGGCGAGTTGTCCTTTGTTGAACATGTCTTTTTTCCTTTAAAACTTGGTGGTGCGGTGTCGCATGCTGTCTGGCACAAATAAAAATGATGGCTTTTGGGTCAGGGCGAGGCGCAAACCACAGCGATACCCGATGTATCGCGCGGATTTGCAACGAAGGCCTGGCCGAAAAGACGCATTTTTATGTGTCAGACAGCGTGCGACACCGTACCGGAGATCATATCGGCTTGCCTGCCACCGGGGCGAGCGGTTTGATGCTGCCCGGCACAATTCTGGCGCCCCAGTCGCGCATCATGTCCTGCACAAACGGGTCGTTCTGAATGGTTTCCTCGGCCAGGCGTTGCCGCTCCTGCGCGGCGGCGGCATTGCGCCGGGCCGGCGAGTCGCCGACCGGGCCGAGTTCGACCACGAGTGTGGGTGCCTGGCCGTTGTCGGGCAGCGCGGCCTGCAAGGCCAGCTGGAGTTTTTCACGCGCGGCCGCCTGGTTCAGTGACTCGCGTTCGACGCGCAGGGTCCAGACGCCGTCGGTCTGCGCGCGCAACTCGGACTGCAGCGCCAGTTCGCGCACCAGCGCGCCTATCATTTCGGCGGCCACCATGCGGTTGACCAGCGCCGTCCAGACGTCGCCGAGGGGGCTGTTCATGACCACGGGCGCAGCAGGCGCGGCGGTGGCAGGTACCAACACAGGAGCCGCAACCGGCGCGGGTGCTGGGGCCGGTGTCGGCACCGCTGACAACGCCGAAGCCGGCATGGGCAAGGCGTCTTCCCATGGCAAGGGCTCCCTCGATGCTACAAAATCAGGAGCGGGTTGCGCCCGCTGTACAAGGGCAGAAGGCCGATTTTCCTCCAGGCTTTGGCGAGCAGGCGGTGCGGCCACCGGCTGGCGAACCGGCGCCGGGGGCGCGACAGACGCCGCGACGGGACGGGCGGCCACGGCGGTGGCCGGCGCGCTCTCAGGCTGCGGCTTTTTTGGGGGCTCGACGGCGCCCCCCTGTGCGGCGGCCGCCGTCGTCGCGCCCGGGGGTTTGAAGGCCAGTAGGCGTAGCAGCACCATGGTCAGCGCCGCGTAGTCGTCGGGAGCCAGCCCCAGCTCGGCGCGGCCATGCAGGCACAGGCTGTACAGCAGCTGCGTCTCGTCGGCCGGCATGGTCTGCGCCAGGCGCGCCGTGGCGGCGATCTCGGGGTCGGAGTCGTCGTCCCCGGCATCCATGCCGGGCACCGCCTGCAGCACCGCCATGCGCTGCAGCACGGTGGCCATTTCCTCGAGGGTGGAGGCGGCGCTCAGGCCGTTCAGGCGCAGCAGCTCGGAGGTCTCGACCACACGTTTGCCGTCGCCGCGCGCCAGCGCATCGAGCAGCTGGAACACATAACTGCGGTCCACGCTGCCCAGCATCTGGCGCACGCTGGCTTCCTGCAGCTGGCCCGAGCCGAAGGCAATCGCCTGGTCGGTCAGCGACAGCGCGTCGCGCATGGAGCCGCGTGCGGCACGTGCCAGCAGGCGCAGGGCCTGCGGCTCGGCTTCGATGTTTTCGGCGCGCAGCACCTGCATCAGGTGCTCCAGAATGGTTTCGGGTGCCATCGGCCGCAGGTTGAACTGCAGGCAGCGCGACAGCACGGTGGCCGGCACTTTCTGCGGGTCCGTCGTGGCCAGCACGAACTTGAGGTACTCGGGCGGTTCTTCCAGCGTCTTGAGCATGGCGTTGAACGCCGTGTTCGTGAGCATGTGCACCTCGTCGATCATGAAGACCTTGAAGCGCCCCA
>ERZ1292640.1444-Hain-H43-02um-R1-1444-length-19629-cov-5_pt1 | contig 19629 bp, 12 predicted proteins | sample MGYA00564404_ERZ1292640 | MGnify/ENA primary metagenome ERZ1292640 (study PRJEB36523, sample SAMEA6512636) | groundwater metagenome | collected 2019-01-08 | study: AquaDiva: Metagenomics assemblies of 32 groundwater samples
TTCCTTGGTGCGCGTTCCGGCGGGGGGCGTGACGCCGACAGGGGCCTCCACCGCACGCTCGTACTCGGCGAGCAGCGTGCGGATCTGGCGATCAGCGCCGCCCACCATGACGTTGAGGATCTTTCGGGCCTCGGTCTCGGCGTCTTCCTTGAGCTTGGCGCCCACGGCGACGGCGCTCTGCACGTTGTTGAACTGGAGGCGTACCGAGAGGGGCGGGATCGCGTTCTCCAGGAGCAGCTGCTGGATCACGATGCCGCTGTTGGCGCGGTCGAGCTGTGCCTGGGCGATGAGCTTGGCCCGAGTGGTGAGAGTGCCCGAGTCGCCCCCGGTCTGCTTGAGCATGTCCTCGATGTTGATCTTGGCCGACGCGTGGACCACGCCGCGCTGCACGGCCGACTTGACGAGGATGCGTTCGGCCTCTGGGAGCACGTTGGTGGCCCACTTGGCGGCGTCCTCGCGCTTGTAGATGACCTTCCACTGCGTGTGGGCGAGGTTGCCGTCGGCGGTGATGGTCGAGCCGCCTTGGCCGGGCGTGAGGCTCGTGGTCGCGTTGAGCTGGTCGAGGGGCTTGGCCAGGTCCGCCTTGTTGGCGGCGAAGACCCAGAACTCCTCGTGGAGCTTGAGCTCCGACTGGCCCGAGTCGACGCGGATGAGCTCGCCTACGGGGTAGGGCGGGTTGATCGAGAGTCCGGGCTGCACGCTGGGGTCGACGATCGCCCCGAACATGAGCTTGACCCCGCGCTCGTTCTCGCGGACGGACTGCGAGCCGCTGATGGCGAAGAGGGCCGCAAGCACGAGCATGCCGATCTGCACGATGCGGAGCGTGACGCGCAGGGCGTCGGCGAGCGACTGGTTCGCCGGGTCAAGGCCCTCGTTGGCCCCTGGCTCGCCATCGGGCCCGCCGCCGGTACGCAGGCTGAGCGAAGACGGGCGCTGGCGGGCGGGCGGCCCTCCGGCGGGCGGGTCGGGCGAAAAGAGTGGACGGCTGCTGTTCATCGCGGGGCCTCCGGGGAGGCCGGGGCCGCCTTGCCGAGCTGCGGCGCGACAATCTCACCGTCTTTGAGGACCCGCTTGGACGCGTCGGGCCTCAGGAGGCGGAAGCCGGGCAGGTCCCAGGGCAGGACAAGGGTGGTGCCCTTGCGGCCGTAGGCCTCGCGGAGCATCTGGGTCTCGGTGAGGAAGACGGCGAGGCGTGGGTTGCTCTTCATCATGTCGAAGAACTGCTTGGCCTCCTCGTCGCCCTTGCGGGTGATGTCGGCGGCACGCTGGAGGGCGAACGCCTTGATGCGATCGGAGTCGAGGGCGGCGCGGCTCTTGATGCCCACCGCCTCGGCCTCGGCCTGTGAAGTGATTTTCTTGGCGATGCGGTCGCGTGCGGCGGACATGCGGTCAAAGACCTTGGTGGTGGTTTCCTGGGGAAGCACGACCTGGCTGACGCCCACGTCGGTAACCTCGATGCCGACGGAGGCGAGCGAGGCGTTGCCGCGGGCCTCGGCGTTCTCGGTGCCGGCGGCGGAAGCGGAGTTTTTGGCGATGAGGGAGGCCAGCACGTCGTTCTCGAGGTCGGCGAGGCCGTCGAGCTTGGGATCGGGGTTGAAGAAGCTGGAGAACTCGTACTTGCTGATGGCACCCAGGGCGCTGCGCAGGTTGCTCTTGACGGTGTCGTCGGCGGCGCGGAAGTGGTCGGCGGCGCGTGGGCCGGCGTTGCTGAATCGCTCGAAGAACTTGAGGGGGTCGCTGACCTTCCAGATGCAGTAGGACTCGACGACGATCTGGCGGGAGTCCTTGGTCTGCACCGTTTCGAGCTTGACCTGGGTCACGCGCGTGCGGATGTCGTAGGTGGTGACCGACTGGATGGGGTAGGGCAGCTTGAATTTGAGGCCCGGGGAGAGCTCTGTCGAGCTGACCCGTCCGAACTGTGTTCGCACCCCCGCCTCGGTGAAGCGGACGGTGTACGTCATCGTGTACGCGAGAAGAAAGACCAGAACGGTCCCCGCGAGAAGATAAAGCCCTAGGCGTCGCACGGCAAAAGCTCCTGAGTGTGTCCCGTCGGGCGTGTGCCCCGGGGTGGTGTCGGGTCGGTGGTGGGTGTGGCCTTACTTGGGATCGGTGCTGAGTTCGGAGAAGTTGGCGACGCCGGTGTCCTTGTCCTTCACGTCCATGTCAAACCGGAGCGTCCCGACGCTGTCGTCGGTGATGATGAGCCTGGACTCCCGCATCGCCGAGAGGAGGGCGTCGTAGTAGGTGTGGGCGCGGAAGAGGTCCTCGTTGGCCTCGAAGCTGGCGATCTGCCCGAGGTATCGCACGGCGCGGGCACGCTCGCCCATGTGCTTGGTCCAGCGGGCGCCCTGGGCGCCGGCGAGGGTTTGGGCGACGGTGCCCCCGCACTGGGAGAGGAGATCGCTGATGCGGGCGTCCAGAGCGCGGGCCTGGTCGTTGGCCGCGTTGCCCTGGGCGATGGTTTCCTTCTCGACGATCGCCTGGGCGATCTTCTGGGCCAGCTCCTCCGAGCCTGTCATGCTGGTGAGGGTCTGGGTGGCGATGGCACGGGCGAGCTCGACAAGGCCCTCGGCACCCTGCTGGGCCTGAACGATCTTCTCGAACGAGGGCGCGACTTTCTGGCTGGGGTGGACGCCGCTCACGTTGACCGACAGCACCAGGACGCCCGCCTTGCGGGCCTCAAATGCCGCGGTGACCGCCCGCGAGAGCTGGCCGACGAGTTCGGGGCGCCGGGGCCCGAGCATGTCGTCGATGGTGTAGTCGCGCAGAGCCCGCATGACCGCGCGCTTGGCGACGGCCTTGAGGATCTCCTCGCGCTGCCCGGGCTCGCCGAGCATCTCGAACTGCTGGGTGTCTTTGACGGCGTACCGCAACGGCACTTCCATCGCGATCAGCGAAACGTCCTTGAGCCATTCGCTGTCCTGGGCACCGGGCTCGCCCGAGCTGCGGGCGACGACGTCGACCACGGGCGAGGGGCGGACGAGGAAGTAGACTTCGCCAACAGTGTGATCGTTGGTCCAAAGGATCGGGCCCGGCTTGTCGTTGGAGGGCGGGGGCGTGGCGATCTGGAGCGAGCGAACGCCCGTGGAGGTACGGGCCAGCTCGCGTACGAAACCCTTCTCGTCGCGTTCGACGTACGCGGGCACGTCGACCTGATCGATCGGCCAGGGGAGCTTCCACGTCCAGCCGGGTCCCACCTCGCCGGCGACGGAGCCGTTGCGGAGCAGGAGGCCGCGCTGGTCGGGCTGGAGCACCGCGACGCAGGTGAGGAGCCACATCGTGAGAACACCGACGCCGACGAGCCAGAGCACCGAGCGGCTGACGATCTGGTAGAGCCAGGTCGAGGAGACCTCGTATCCGAACTGATAGTTGATCGCCTCGTTGATCGACTGCGCGACGCGGTCGGGCGCGGCGAAGAAGCTCATGAGGCGCGAGTCGCTGGGGGGCGTGCGGACTTCGCCGGCCTTGCGCGGGCGGTAAAGGTCGAGCAGGAAGTTGAGATAGACCTCCGCGCCCAGCACCATCATCATGACCGGGAAGATCACCTGGGCGTAGCGGAGCACGCCGTCGGGGCCCCAGATGTCGAAGAAGTGCCCGGTGACCATGACCAGGCCCATCAGGGAGGCGGCGATCGCCTGTCCGGCGCCCGCCCTGAGCGAGGACCAAACCTGTTGCTTGGCCATCGCGGCGGTGTAACGGGCGAAGACGAAGCCGACGAGCGAGCAGAGGAAGGCGACTGAGAGCGCCCAGCCACGCTGGTGGACGGGCATGAAGTCGCCCGGATCGACCAGTTTGTACCCCGAGCTGAAACGCATCGCCCCCACGCCGATCATGGCGGTCCCGAAGACCAGGCTCAGGATCGGGAGGAAATACCGCTGCATCATCGCCAAGCGCCGGGCGGCGACCCGGAAGTCGCCCCCGCCTCCCTCAAAGACTGAGGAGCCCTGCTGGGCGGCGAGCGTGTCCTGTTCCAGGGCCTCGACGCGTTCGCGGCGTTGCTGGTCAAAGACGATCGCCAGTCCGATCCAGATGGAGACGCCCAGGCCGACCGAGCAGGCCGCGGTGATCGCGGCGTGGTCGCGCCCCTTGACGCCGTAGATCAGGAGGGCCAGGGCCATGGCACCCTGAAGAACCGCCCCGATGAGCGATCGCCCGGTGGCACGTTGAAAAGTCAGGTAATCCGCCTTCATTGCGGCTCCAAGGAAACAGGCCTCACCAACCTGGGCCATTCACACCGGGTTCTCGGAGAATTCCGCGAACCCCAAACACCGTCCTGCTCGTCCACACCCGGGACCGATCGCTCGCGGGCACGCTCGCGACAGTCGGTTGCGGCACGCGCCGAATCGATCCGCCGGCCGTTGACCGACCGAGGGGGCGTATTGTGCCTCCTCGAACGGAGTCTGTCCAGCGGCCCGGGTTCACGGATGAGCGATGGCGTCACCGCCAGCACCCTTCCAAAGTCCGTTTCTCCTCTCGCTGGGGACGCGGCCGCCGGCGAAGGTCGTCGCCGGGCACCGTGGACCGGCCAGAACGGCCGGTCGCACACTTTCGTACGCGAGGGCGCGAACCATAGTTCGTCCCGTTCGTAGAAACTTCTCGGGTTGCTCTATTCGACCCGCCGCCCGACACTCGTCGGCGTACCGTCCGCCCCGTCCTTCCAGCCGCACGCCTCGATGGATCCTTCCGGGAGCTTGGCCCGCCGGGTCCTGATCCAGTATCATAAAGCCATCGCATGATTGTTCAGACGCTCACCATTGCTCGAAACGCGTTTGTTGAAAGCCTTCGCCAGCCGATTATGCTGCTGCTCACGCTTGGGGCTGGGGTGCTCCAGGTCTTCAACACGTGGAACACGGGCTTTGCCATGGGACTCGAGGAGACTGGCGAGGTCCAGGGCGACAATAAGATGTTGCTGGACGTGGGTTTAGCAACGGTCTTCGTCATGGCGACCCTGCTCGCGGCGTTCATCGCAACCGCCACCCTTTCACGCGAGATCGAGAACAAGACGGCCCTCACGGTGGTCAGCAAGCCCGTCGGACGCCCCACGGTGATCTTGGGCAAGTATCTGGGCGTTTCGGGGGCGATCCTCCTCTCGGTGGGGGCGATGATCATCTTTCTGCTCATCGCGATCCGGCACGGGGTGCTCAGCAACGCGTCTGACACGGTCGACGGGCCCACCGTGCTCTTTGGACTGGGCGCCGTCGGCCTTTCCCTGGTCCTCGCGGGTTGGTGTAACTTCTTCTACGGCTGGAACTTCTCGCAGGTCGCGATGGTGCTGCTCACCCCGTCATTGGTGGTTGGGTACGTGCTGCTCTTGAATATCTCCCCAAAGTGGGCGTGGCAGGACATGAGCGTCGACTTCAAGCCCCAAATCACCATGGCCTGTTGTGCCTTGACGCTGGGCACTCTGGTGCTGACCAGTGTCGCCCTGGCGGCCTCGGCCAGACTCAATCAGGTGATGACGATCTTTGTCTGTCTTGGAGTGTTTCTGGCATCTTTGCTCACCAACTACTTTGTGGGGCGGTTCGCGTACTCCAACACCGACATCGGAATCGTCGTGGTCGCCGCACCGACGGACCCAACTCGAACGGCGTTCGATAGTCCCGGGGATTCATACATTTTGGAGCTGCGCAAGCCGCCCGACATGCCGGTCAAACCCGGAGAGTCCATTTATTATGGATCGAACGGGTCGGGATTCGACCTTGCGGTCCCCGCGTTCAGGGGATTCGAAGGAGACGTGAACGAGCCCGACCAGTTATTTGCGGCGTCGGTGCCGGCGGCCTTGGTTGTGACCAAATCGGACGGCAAGAGCCTCACGGTTCGGCATATTGGCGGGCGGGCGCTTTCGATCCGGCGTCCGCCGGCGGTTGACGACTTTGTGTTCACCAAACCCACGCGGGTCAACTTCCTTGCGATGCCGCTGTGGGCGGTGCTGCCCAACATGCACTACTTCTGGCTTCTGGACGCTGTGAGCCAGAACGAGCCGGTGCCGCTCGAGTATGTTCTGGAGGCGATGGTGCACGCGGGTGCGATGATCACTGTGTTCTTGTCGCTTGCGGTCATACTTTTCCAGAAGCGGGACGTGGGGTAGGAATCCTTCGAACGGAATCGACGGGATCGAAAGTCCGGGCGCAATGCCCGGACACAACGCCCAGAATCGAGCAGGAGCACTCTTATGGCAAGACAATCACTCGACAGTTCGTCCGAACGTCCGGCAGCCAAGGGTAAGGAGGCTCCCGCGAGCGACCCGGCCGCGGCAAAGAAGGCCGCACTGGCGATCGGAGCGATCCTCGTCGCAATCCTGTTGATCGCGTGGAGCATGGGGTACTGGCCTTTCGACGGCCCGCCAATGCGCAACGGCAAGCCGATCCCGGCGACGGGCGACGTGCTGACGCCCGAAGCGCAGAAGCAAATCGAGGAGCGCAAGCGGCTGGAGGCTCTGCCCGAGGGCAATCCTCAGAAGCCCACGACCGTCGGCGGCTGAATCGGCAAGCGTCAAGAGGCGAGGCGTTCAGGCCTTGGCCAGGATACCCGCGGGCGTGATTGCGCGCTGGTAGGACGCCACGCATCGCTCGGCGGCGCCGCTCCATGTGAGGCGGTGGAGCTCGAACTTGCCGTGCTGGCGGAGCGTGCTTGAGAGCGGGGGATGGCGCAGGACGGCGAGGATCTTGTTGGCCATCTCGTCGGTGTCCCAGAAGTCGACCTTGAGCACGTGGGTCAGGACCTCTGCCGCGCCGCTGGTTTTGCTGAGAATCACCGGCACGTCGTGGTGGATCGCCTCCAGAGCGGCGATTCCGAAGGGTTCGCTGACCGAGGGCATGACGTAGCAGTCGGCCATCTTGAACGCGCGGTCGACGTCCCGCCCGCGCAGGAAGCCGGTGAAGAGCACCTTGTGTCCGATGCCCATGCCCGCCGCGAGCTCGACCATGCGAAGGGCCATGTCGCCCGAGCCGGCGACGATGAACTTGACCTTGTCGTACTTCTCCAGGACTCGCTTGGCGGCGGCGATGAAGTACTCGGGTCCCTTTTGCATCGTGATCCGACCCAGAAAGAGCACGATCTTGTCGTCGGACTCGACCTCGGCCCCGGGCGCGGGCTGCCTGGAGTCGCTCTCGATGCCGTTGTATACCACGTCGACCTTGCCGGCGGCGATCCCGTACCTGCGGACGCAGATGGACTTGGTCAGCTCACTGACGGCGATCACGCGATCGGCCGCGAGCATGCCGGCACGCTCGACGTCGAAGCACTGGCGGTTGATGCTGTCGCCCGAACGGTCAAACTCGGTGGAGTGCACGTGCACGATCAGGGGCTTGCCACAGACGCGGGCGACGGCCGCCCCGGCGGGGTAGGTGAGCCAGTCGTGGGCGTGAACGACGTCGAAATCTTCGTGGGCCGCCAGGGCAACGGCGAGTCTGGCATATCGCTCGGCGTCGCCGAAGAGGTCGCCGCCGTAGCCGGCGCCAGCGCCCCCGCCCTGCCCCAGGTGCATGCCGTTGGACGCGGCTGGGGGGGAGGGCATCGGGTGGGCGGTCGCTGCGCTCGCCTGGGGCGAGGCGGTGACGGGCGTTCCGTCGGGATTCTTCAAGGAGCTCTCGTGCTCGGTGCCCAGTTGGCCTGGATCCCAGGGGGGCGGGGAGAACGACGCGTAGGAGTGCGCGAAAGTGGCCGGCAGGTCGTGGAACGTCGCGTGCTCAAAGCCGGGAAGGGCGTAGCCGGACGTGCCCGATATTCCCGGCCGCGCACCGAAGGCGGCCCGGCCACCGCCGCGCGGGCCCGCCACGGGGATGGGCATATCGGGCGAGAGCAGGCGGACGTGTGAGGCGTGCGAGCGTGAGACGGGTCTTGGGAGCACGAAGATGACCTGATGCCCGAGCTGGTCGAGCGCGCGGGTGAGCCCGTAGCACGCCACGCCGAGTCCGCCGGCGATGAAAGGCGGGAACTCCCATCCGAGCATGAGGATCCGCAAGGGCTTGCTCGTTGATTCACTTGCGACTGGCGTCACTGGTCGTCCCCTTCCATATCGCCCAGCACACGGAAGCAGGCCTCGTACGCCAGGAGGTAGCGGCGCACGATCGCGAGGGCGCCCGGGTCGCCCAGGCTCTGGGGACTCAGCGTCAGGGGTGAGCGGAACGTGTAGAGCTTGTCGTCGCTGCGAAAGTGCTCGACGACGGGTGGCTGGCCGACGTGGTCGAGCTCGGCGAGTTCCTCGTCGAGGAGTTCCTCGATCCGGTCGCCCGTGTTCATCAGGTCCTGCTCGATCGACTGGCTGAGCCATCGATCGGGTGTGACCAGCGAGACAAAGACCCTGCCCTGGTCGAGCTCGACGCGATAGCTGGCGGGTGAGGACGCGCCGAGCGCGGCGCACTCGAGGCGCGAGTCGCCGAGAGTGACGGGGCCGAATCGTCCGGCGGCACCCAAGTCGGCCGCGAGCGTGGCGAGGGCCTTGCTGAGCTGTGAGTCGGTCTGATTCATGGATTGGGGACGAAACGGCGGCCCAAACAGGCGACGTACCCGCAAGGTCCGATCAAGCGTAGGCGACGGGAGGTGCGTGTCGGCGGGTCTGGTGGGTCGACCTTGGCCGCGATGGGTGTATCATGGAGGCCCCACGCAAAGGGGACCACCGCCCAGGTGGCGAAATTGGCAGACGCACTACCTTGAGGTGGTAGCGCCCGCAAGGGCATGGAGGTTCAAGTCCTCTCCTGGGCACTTTCGGCGGATGGACTGGCGATCGCTCGAGTGGGACTTGGGGTTTGATCGGCCGGGCGTGTGGCAGTTCTGTGGATGCCCGGTTTGCCGGACGAGCCCCTCGCCCGGGTCCTGGGACGCCCGCAGCGGCGAAAGTGGGGTTGTTTTTGGACTCGGGGCGCGCCTGGGCTTCCTTCCCGGTTAGACTGGCGAAAATCCGATACTCTGCTCGGACGTGCGGCACGGGTCGCGCTTCGAAGCAACGGGCGAGAGCGACGGGAACAGAAAGGTCGAAGATGCGCGAGAACTGCCGGAGACCTCGGGGCTTCACGCTGATCGAACTGCTGGTGGTGATCGCGATCATCTCGATCCTGATCAGCATGACGCTTCCGGCGCTGGGCAAAGCGCGCAATCTGGCGCGGGCTCTCAAGTGCGCGTCCAACGTGCGTTCGGGCATCCAGGGGCTCGCGTTCTTCGCGCAGAGCAACAAGGACGACTACCCCAGGCCCAGCCTGCTCGACAGCAACGACGCGACGATGGTTGCGAACTGCTCGGCCGAGAAGGACAACTCGGGCAACATCATGTCGATTCTGTTGTACCAGGAGTTTCTGGTGCCGTCGCTGTTGATCTCGCCCGCGGAGGCGAATCCCAATATCGTGCCCGACACCGATTACGAGAAGTCGATGCCGTCGCGTGCGCGAGTTCCCGCGGGGGCGATCTGGGACCCGGGATTCGCGGGCGTCCCCAACGAGTCGGGCACGGGGCTTGGCGGCGGACGCAGGCGCCCCGAGTACGGCAATCTGTCGTACGCGCACAACGCACCCTTTGGGTCGCGTGGCCGGTATTGGAAGATGACGCTCGGGTCGTCCGAGGCGGTTTATGGCAATCGCGGGCCCGAGTACGAGGGTTCGGCCTCGCAGTGGATCCCCGTCCCGGGCAACACGGGGCAGTCGAGCAACACGCTGCTCATCCACGGCTCGCCGAAGTTCTGGGAGGGAAACGTCGGGTACAACGACACGCACGTCGTGTTTGAGAACTCGCCCGATCCCAAGACGTCGACCATCGGGTACTCGCTGGATGTCAACGGCACCAGGCAGCACGGGGACAATCTGTTTGTGAACGAGAACGATTCCACTTCCACGCCACTGACTCCGCTCCAGCGCCCCGACGTGGGCGCGAACATGCTGCTGCGGAGCTACTCGAACGTGACGTGCACGCCCATCGGAATCGTGGTCAATCCGTTCCTGGATTGATCGGCGATGAGAGAGGACGCACAGGCCGATGGCTGACGCGGGAGAGCAGGGACCTCAGGGAACGAGCGGCGCTGCGGCGGCCCCACGTCCTCGGGCGCGCCGGCGGGGACGACGCCTCCTGGTGTGGCTGGGGTGCGTCTCGCTCACGGTGGTCGGCGGCTGGTGGATCACCACGCGCAGTTTCGTGACGCGGTGGGTCCTGACATCGCAGATCTCGTCGCGGCTGGGCGTGCCGGTGGAGGCCTCGTCGGTCACTCTGGGCATGGACGGCACCGTCGCGATCCGCGGCGCCAGGGTGCTCAGCGCCGACACGACGGGCGAGGCCCGCACGTTTGCCCGGGCCGATCTCATCACGTGCCAGGCGAGATGGTGGGAGCTTTGGAAGAGCGGCGGGCCCCAGGTGCGGGAGATCGACGTCGAGGGACTCCTGCTGAGGGTCAGCCAGTCGGTCAAGGACAACTCGGTCAACATCCCAACGTTTGTCTCGACGGGCGGCGGAGAGATCGTGCTGCCGCTCATTCACGTGCGGGACGGCGTGATCGAGGTAGGAGAGCACGACCTTCCCGGCGGGTATCGCGTCCTGAGAAGTCTTCCGATCGCCGGAGATCTCCAGCCCGATCCGGCGACACGCTCGTACTCCTTTGCCCTGGGGCAGATCGGCGGCGTCAAGTCGGGCGCGCCCCTGCTCCTGACAGGCCGGTGGGACTCTGCTCGCCTTGACGCCAGGCTGACGGGGCTCACGCTCGGCGAGATCGACTCGAGCAGCGTGCCCGAGTCGAGCCGGGGCCTGGTCGGGGCGCTGGCCCTCAAGGGCGAGATGCCCACGGCGACGTTTGCGTACACATTCCCAGTGCCCGGGGCCTCGACTGAGGATCGGCTCAGGGGAATCGAGGCGACGATCGAGCTTGTGGATGTCGGCGTCACGCTGCCGTTTGAAGGCAAGTCGGCCGAGCCCGGCGCGTCCAGGCGTCCGCGCATGCATCATGTGGGCGGACGGATCACGGTGCAGGGTGGGCGGGCGCTGGCGACGCTCAAGGGGCGCATCGAGGATCTGTCCTACGCCGTCGAGTTGAACTGGAACGGCGTGTCGGTCGACTCGCCCTTTGAGTGCGTGCTGGTCTCCAAGGGGTTCAAGCTCAAGGAAAAACCAAGGCTCTCGCCCTTCCTGCCCGATCGCGTGCACGAGAAGCTGGCGATGTTCTCGAGCCCCACGGGAACGCTCGACTCTCGCGTGGTCGTGACGCGGACCAAGGCGGGCGAGGATCCGGCGGTGAACGGCACGCTGGAGTTCAAGGACGGCTCGGCGTCGTTCGTGCGGTTTCCGTACCGGTTTGAGGCGATGTCGGGGCTCTTTGAGTTCGACGACACATCGCTGCAGATCAAGCGTGTCGACGGGACCGCCCCCAACGGCGCGACGATCCATGTGACGGGCGTGATCAGCCCGCTCGACGAGTACGCGAAGGTCTCGCTGGATTTCGACATGCGCAACGTCCCGGTCGACTCGACCCTTGAGGAGGGCCTTGGACCCCGTCGCCGCAAGATCATCGACACGCTTTTCTGCGGCGAGAAGTACGACGAGCTCTTTGCCCGAGGGCTGATCGCCTCGCCCGAGGCCCACGAGAGGCTCAAGAGCGAGGCGGCACTGGCCGCCAGCGTGCTCACGGGGCTCCAGGGCGACGGCGCCCGTGCGCCGGCGGACCTGCTCGTGCAAAGCAGGCTCGACGCCCAGCGCGCGGCCAAGCGGGCCGCGGCCCCGGTGTTCGAGCTTGGCGGAAGGGGCAACGTGAAGATGAGGCTCGAGTCGGCCTACGGCAAGGACATGCCGTGGGTGCAGCTCATCGACATCGAGATTCCCAAGGCGGGAATGGTGCCGCGAAAGTTTCCGGTGGCGGTCGTGGCCAGGGACGTGAAATTGCGCATCGACGACACGGTTTTGTCGGTGGTGGGTGGGCACTTTGCCACGATTCGAGGCGGTGACGCGACGGTGACGGCCAAGGCGGATTTCAGCTCGGGGGGCGACGGCGGCGACACAGAGATCGGCATCAGCGCCAAGGGGATCCCGTTCGACGACATCCTGCTCAACGCCATTCCCGCCAGAGACCGACCTCTCGATTCCCAGGAAGGCCCGGTGAACGACGGCGCCCAGGATGGGACTGCAAAGCCCCGAACGCTCGGCGAGGCTCTGGCCGCGATGAGACTCAAAGCGCTGGGCGATGCCGAGGTGAAGATCTACGACAAGAACGAGGGCGAAACGACCTTCACCGCCGACGTGAAATGGAGCGGCGGATCCGCTCAACCGGGCGCCCTGGCTCCCGGGCGCGTGGTGCTGGACGCGATGGTCGGCGATCTCCTGGTTGACGACGCGGGGCTGCGGCTTGCGCTCTCGGGCAACACGCTCCTGGCCGGGTCCGATCGGACCGGCGCGACGGACAGCGGACGATTCAAGCTCGGCCTGACCGCCGCCTTCGCGGCCGACGCGGCGGAGACTTTCGCCACCAACATCAAGCTTGAACAATTCGACTCGAGTCTGGCGATCGAGGACACGGTCTCGATCTTCTCCTTCGAAGCAGGACGGAAGCTCGGTGAACTGCGGACCGAGTACTCACCTTCGGGGCGTGTGGATGTTGAGACCCTGGTACGAAGCCGTGCCGGCTCGGCGCTCGATCTGACGGTGGGCGCGAGGCTGCCGGAGGGGTTTGGGCTGTCGTACGCGCCCGAGCACGGGGCGGACTCGCCTGTGGGCGTGAGGATCGGACCGGCGGCCGGGGCGATCGTGGTTCGGGGCACGGACGATCTGCGAGTCTCGTTCGACGCCCTCCGCGGGCCGCTCACTGTCGAGGGCGCGGACGCAGGCGTTCTCGCGCTCGACGGCACGCTTCGCATTGGAGAGGGGTCGACCAGAGGTCAAGCGTCACTTGTTGAGAGCCTCCACATCGGCTTCGAGAGGGCGCGGTTTGAGTCGGCGCTCACGCGATTGATCGTGCACGAACGCCTGGGGAAGCAGTTCGCCGGGTTCTATGAGGAGCGAAAGCCGCGGGGCGAGTTCTCGCTGGACATGACACTCCGACGTCCACAAGGCGAGTGGGGCGTTGAGGGAGTCCTCTCGCCCACGAGCCTGTCGACCAACGCAGAGGGAACCGACGTCGTCTGTCCGGCCGCCTCTGGCCTGGTGCGATTCAAGAACAGCGACGGCTGGTTTGAGAAGGTGACACTCACCAACCCCGAATGGTCCTGCACGCTCGACGGAGGATGGAGCCTCCTGGCCGACGGGTCGACGGGGGTCAATCTGCTGATCGACGCGAGGAGCCAGGGCCTGCCGGGCTCCCTGCGGGCCCTCCTGCCGGGCACGATTCGGACGTACGCGACGGACCTGATGCTCGAGGCGAGCGGAGAGGTGACGTTCCACGGGATCGCGATCGGCCTGGTCTATCCGCCGGGCGAGACGACGGGCGGACCGGCGGTGACGGCGGCGGGGCTGATCGATTTCGCCGGGGTGTCCGCCGATCTGGGCGTCACTGTCACCAAGGCCACAGGGGCGGTGGAGTTCACCTCGGCGGTGCTGTCTTCGGGCAAGTCGATCTTTCAGTTGTCGGCGACGCTCGACCACGGCACGGTCGCGGGCGTGCGGATGCGCGACGTGAAGGCGCTGGTGCTCAGCGGCGAGAGCCCGGGCCAGGTGCTCGTCCCGATCCTGACTGCCGATTGTCACGGGGGGCGCATCACTGGCGAGGCGGATCTCAGGCCCGAGGTGGCCGGGAATGCCGACGGCAGGAAGAAATTCGACACTCGGATCGACCTCTCGGGCGTTGAACTCGATGGTGTGCTCGCAGACCTCCAAGAGGAGGAGCCTCCCAAGGGTCGCAAGGTTGTCCAGTCGGCGCTCATCGAGGGGAATGTGACGCTGGGGGGCCTGGTGGGCGATCCCGCGAGCAGGCGGGGGCGTGGGCAGCTTATCGTGGGCGGGGGCGAGGTCCTGAGCCTGCCCCTTCTTCTGCCGATGATCCAGGTCAGCAACTTCCAGATTCCCACGGGCGAACGACTCGACACCGCGAAGGCGGGCTTCCTGATCTCGGGGCAGACGATCGCCATCGACCGCGTGAGCGTCTTCTCGCCCGAGATCGAGCTGCGGGGCTTTGGCACGGTGATGTGGCCCGACATGGCGCTCGACCTGGTGTTCAACTCGCGGGCGGCCCGTCGCGTGCCGGTGCTGACGTCGGTGATCGAGAGCATCCGCAACGAGTTTGTGACGACGCGCGTGCGTGGCACCGCCAAGGCTCCCCAGGTGACCCTCGCTCCGTTCCGCAGCGCGACATCTGCGGTGGGAAGCCTCTTTGGCTCCGAACACGAGCGCGACAAATGGATGAACGAGATGGAGCGCCAGAGCGTTCGAAACACCGATCGGCTTCGGGTGGTAAGCCCGGTGGAGGCGTCGGAGCCCGTGCGATAATCGCGGGCGACGTTGCCCTCCAAGAATCAGGCCAAGAACCACGCCAAGAATCAGGGCCCCGGGGACCCCTCACTCCATGAAAGATCCCTGGCCGGCGGAGACACGACCCCTTGCCCAACGACACCAACAATCTGAACCTCGAACTGACCGGTCTGGTTGAGACCGGGACACCCAAAGCGCCCGACCGCCGCGGCGAGGACCCGCGCGTCGCCGAGCTTCTCGACCGGCTCCTGGAAACGGTGAAGGCCAACCCGGCCGCCACCGAGACGCGGCTGGTGCGCGACCTGCTCTCGACGAGCCTGAAGCTGATCTCGGACGGCCGCAACACCGGGGAGCTCAAGCTCATCACGACCGCGGTGAAGGAGATGCGCTACGCGTACCGCATCTTCGCCAAGTATCCAGACCCGCACAAGGTCACCATCTTCGGATCGGCCAGGACGCCCGAGGACCACCCCGACTTCGCGGCGTGCGTCGAGTTCTCCAAGCTCATGGCCGAGCGTCAGTGGATGAGCATCACGGGCGCCGGCAACGGCATCATGAAGGCCGGGCACGTCGGACCGGGGCGAGCGGGGTCGTTCGGGGTCGCGATCCGCCTGCCGTTTGAGACCACATCCAACGACGTGATCGCCGGCGACGAGAAGCTGATCCACTTCCGCTACTTCTTCACGCGCAAGCTGATGTTCCTCTCGCAGGCCGAGGCGGTGGCCCTTTTCCCGGGCGGCTTCGGCACGTTCGACGAGGTCTTCGAGACGCTCACGCTGGTGCAGACGGGCAAGAGCCAGATGATCCCGATCGTCTGTGTCGAGGGCGCCGGGGGCACGTACTGGCAGGGTTTCGACAAGTTCGTCAAGGACGAGCTGGGCTCTCGCGGGTTCATCAACTCCGAGGACCGCGGGATCTACAAAATCTGCGCGACGCCGCTGGAGGCGTGCGAGCACATCGTCCGGTTCTACCGTCTCTACCACTCCTCGCGTTACGTGAGGGACGATCTGGTGATCCGACTCAAGCGTGCGATCACGCCCGAGCAGGTCGAGCTGCTCAACGAGGAATTCCGCGTCATCGTCAAGTCGGGGAAAATCGTGCAGCGGGGCCCGTACGAGGTCGAGGACGAGCACCCCGAGCTTCCCAGGCTCGCTTTCACGCACACCAAGTCGAAGTTCGGCCTGATCCGTCGGCTGATCGACCGCCTCAATGACTTTGACGATCAGCCCGCCGGGCCTGGCGCGGGACCTGGAACCGCGGGACCCGGTTGAACGAATCGGACGTCTGCCCGGGAGTCCTCCATGTCGCGCCGACACCCCGCACACATCCTCACCGTCGCCTGCGCCCTGATGGCCGCGGGGACGACCGGCGTTTCGATCATCGCCGGGTGCGCGGGCACGCAGGCTCCCGCCGGGCATGACGAGAGCGGCAACGTCGGCGTGCTCATGTCGACTTGGATCGTTCCGGAGCCTTCGGGAGAACGCGTGGGGCGTGCGCTGCGGGAGTTTGACGATCGGCCGATCGGGAGCGGCCCGGGCTTTGAGGCGGGCGTCGCGAAGCTGAGGGCGGCGGGCCTGAGACCACTGCTGGTCCCCGTGGCCGAGCTGCCGCGGGTGCTGAGCTCGCTCGACGCCGAGTCGGATCGGCACGGATCGCTGCTCGAGCAATCGCCGCGCTGGAGCGTGGCGCTCTCGGGGGCGCACTGGTCGGGCGAACGGGCGGTGCGATTCAACGACGGTGCGGTGAATCTGGGGCCCGGACGCTTCAGGCTGCTCATGCGCTCGTGGATCGCTCCGGGGGAGCTCCTGGGCGATTCGCCGGATCCGGCGTTTGCCGCGGTGGTACGCGTGGCGATGGTCCTGCAGCATGAGGAGCCGCCCCGGCGGCCCGACTCGCCCTTTGCGCTTCGCCCGGCACAGCTCCGGCGGATCGAGGACGACGGGCAGATCTTCGCGTCTCTCTCGCTTGAGTTCACCATCGCACGGGGACAGGCACTGGTGCTTGTGCCCGAGCTTCCAGACGTCGACTGGAGCGCGATCGCCGACGGCGACCCTGGCCCCACCAGCGACCCCGAGAGCGAGGGCGCACAGGCACTCGCCGGCCCGCCCAAGGCCCAGATTCGCAGCGTGGGCGAGTACCTGCTCAGCGACGCCACGGACCTTCGACGCTGGACGCGGCGCACGATCCTGGTCTTCACGGGCCAGGCTCCCGAACGCTACGAACTGCTTCCAAGGTACTAAAGGGTAAGGGTCCGGGATGCTTTAGCTCGCACGCGAGCGACTTGCCGCCTACAAGAGACCATGAGCTTTGTCACGCAACCGGCCCGCTTTGCGGGCATCGACCCGGCGACTGGAACCCCTGGACGGTCATTCGTCGCCGCCACTGCTGCGGAGGTGGATCGGGCCGCTTCGAGTGCCTGGGAAGCGTTCATGGCCATTTCGGGGCGACCGAGCACTGATCGTGCGGACCTGCTGGACGCGGCGGCGGCGGCGATCGGGGGCCTTGGCGACGAGCTGATCGCGACCGCGAGCCGGGAGACGGGGCTTCCCGCACCGCGCATCGCCGGCGAGCGTGACCGCACGATCCACCAGCTGCGGATGTTCGCGGAGCTTGTTCGCGCGGGCTCGTGGGTCGAGGCGATCATCGACCACGCCAATGCGTCCCGCACCCCACTTCCAAAGCCCGATCTTCGGCGCATGCTCATTCCCATCGGACCTGTCGCGGTCTTTGGCGCGAGCAACTTCCCGCTGGCGTACAGCACCGCCGGGGGCGACACCGCGTCGGCGCTGGCCGCGGGGTGTCCGGTGGTCGTCAAGGGACATCCCTCGCACCCCGCCACCGGCGAGCTCGTGGCCAGAGCGGTCTCGAAGGCGGTCGCCAAGACGGGATTTCCGCCCGCGATGTTCACCAGTCTTGCGGCGGGCGGAGACCGCGATCTGGCCGTCGGGCAGGAGCTTGTGCGTCATCCCTCGATCCGCGGCGTCGGGTTCACGGGCTCGACCACCGGCGGCATGGCGCTTGTCGCCCTGGCAAGCGCCCGCCCCGATCCCATCCCCGTGTTCGCGGAGATGGGAAGCACGAATCCCGTCTTTGTCACGCCCGGCGCGATCGCCGCCGATGGCGCGGGCATCGGCCAGAAGCTTGCCGCGAGTGCGACGGCCTCGGCGGGGCAGATGTGCACCTGCCCGGGCCTGATCTTTGTCGTCAAGAGCGAGGCGACCGAACGGTTCATTGAGACCCTTGTCGCCGCGATCGGCAAACTCCAGCCGATGGTGATGCTCTCGCCGAAGGTTCGCGGCGGGTACGAGCGGCGCCTCAGGGAGATCGCCGGCACCAACGATGTCGCACTGCTCGCCGGCAGCACCTCCACACTGGTGAGCGAAGGACAGCCCGTTGCGGGCACGCCCGCGCTGCTGCGAACGACTCTGGACGCGTTCCGCCACCACCCGAACCTGGGCGAAGAGTGCTTCGGACCCGCGGCGCTCGTGGTCGAGTGCCAGAGCGAGCAAGAGCTCGTGGAGGCGACCTCGCTCGTGCGTGGCAGCCTCACCGGATCCATCTGGTTTGCCCCCGCCGAATCGGCCTCCGGGCTTGCCAAGGACCTGCGGGCCCATCTTGCCCGCGGGGTCGGACGTCTCATCTGCAACGGCGTGCCCACGGGCGTGGAGGTCACCGGCGCGATGGTGCACTCGGGGCCCTACCCGTCGTGCAACCGTCCGGATTCCTCGGCGGTCGGGCACACGTCGATCCGCAGATGGTGTCGCCCGGTGTGCTTTCAGAACACGCCCGAGGAGCTGCTCCCGCTTGAGCTGCGCGAATCGAACCCGCTGCGGATCTTCCGGGTCGTCGATGGCGTGCGGGTTGAGCCGATCAGCTCTTGACGAGGCGCCTGGACTTGGTGAGCGGCACGCGCCGGACCAGTTCCTTCTGATACGCGGCAAAGGTGCGCGAACGCAGTTTGAAATGGCAGCACTTGCCGGCGCGACGGCACTCGATCAGCCCCGCGGCTCCCAACTCCTTGAGGTGGTGCGAGATCGTGGCCTGCGTGATGTCGAACTCTTCCACGAGCGCCATGCACGCGACCTCCGGCTCCCTGGCGATCCGCTCGAGGAGAGCGAACCGCTGTGGATCGGCCAGGGCCTTGGCGACGCGTTGGAACGATTCGACATCCATCGACGAATTAGAGGGCGCCGATCGTGCTTTGTCCACGCGCGGGGCACCTCCGCCCCTCAAGTCACGGCGTCAATCGCCCGGCGAAGTCCCACGATCGGGTCGTGGTCGGTCCTCCACGCGCGGGCCACCTCGCGCGACGCGCTCCGGGCCGACTCGAACCGATCCGGGGTGGTGAGCTCGAGCATTGCGCGGGCGATCGCCGCCACGTCGCCGGGGGGGACGATCCGCCCGCTCTGCCCGTCGCGAATCAGGTCCGGGGCCGCCCCGACGACGTCGCTGGCGATGATGGACATTCCCGCGGCGGCGGCCTCGACGATCACCATGCCCCAGGCCTCGTAGTCGCCGGGGTGGACGAGCACGTGGCACCAGCGGTAGAGTGCGGCGATCTCGGCGGCGTCTTTCACGAAGCCGGTCCAGATCACCCGCGAGGCGAGATGGGACGGCACGCGAGCCTGCCAAGCCTCCCGCATCTCTCCGTCGCCGACGATGAGCAGATCGAAGTCGGGGCGCTCGCCGGCGATCCGTGCGAAGGCGTCGATCGCCGCGTCGTAGCGCTTGAGCCCCACGAGGCGTGCGCAGCACATGAACCGCTTGCGGGCCGGATCGAGGCGGTACTTCTCGCCCACGCCCCGCAGGACCGACTGGGCGGGGTGGTCGATGAGGTCGTAGTCGGGTTCGGCGGGGCAGAGAAACGTTCGATCCGGGCGAGAGCCGTAGCGGCGGAAAAACGCGTCGCCGTAGGTGCCGCAGGGGAGAATCGCGGCGCACCTGCGAATCAACTTGGGGAGCAGGGCGTTCTTGACGATGCGTTTGAGACCCGTCGAGCGATCGCCCAGCACGTTGCTGTCGCCCCAGAGCATGAGCGGCAGGCGTCGGCGATGGCACGAGAGAATGAGCCTTGTGTGCGACGGATACGCGTACCCCGCGAGAAACACCGCCCGCACGGGGCGAGCGGCGATCCAGTCGATGATCCGGCCGCCAGCGCGCCAGTCGGCCGGCACGCTCTTCCAGACCGGAGCCGAGTGCTGCCAGGGCGTGTCCTGCCCGAAGTTCTCGAGGCCGATCTCGGGATGCTCGCCGTAGTCCCACACG
>ERZ1292640.1445-Hain-H43-02um-R1-1445-length-19607-cov-10_pt1 | contig 19607 bp, 19 predicted proteins | sample MGYA00564404_ERZ1292640 | MGnify/ENA primary metagenome ERZ1292640 (study PRJEB36523, sample SAMEA6512636) | groundwater metagenome | collected 2019-01-08 | study: AquaDiva: Metagenomics assemblies of 32 groundwater samples
TCCAGCACCTTGATGTGCGGCAGGGCGGAGGGTTTGTCGGTCATGGTATTTCTCTCATTTCTTTGCGCCAGCGTATCACCTGCTCCGAGGGGCGAAAAGGAGGTTAACGGTCAGCGACGCAACACATACCTTCGCTGCTGAATGGGGTTGGGGGTGGCGGCCGATTTGGCAAAGCGCAGCGCCTATGAGGCCGCCGCCCCCAACCCCATTCAGCCACCAGAAAAAAGCCCCCAAGAATCAGTTCGCGAACGCCGCAATACCCGTCTGCGCCCGACCCAGGATCAGCGCATGGATGTCGTGCGTGCCTTCGTAGGTGTTGACCACCTCCAGGTTGACCAGATGGCGCGCCACGCCGAACTCGTCGGAAATGCCGTTGCCGCCCATCATGTCACGCGCCAGGCGTGCGATGTCGAGCGCCTTGCCGCAGGAGTTGCGCTTGAGGATGGAGGTGATCTCCACCGCGGCGGTGCCCTCATCCTTCATGCGGCCCAGGCGCAGGCAGCCCTGCAAACCCAGCGAAATTTCGGTCTGCATGTCGGCCAGTTTTTTCTGGATCAGCTGGTTGGCCGCCAGCGGGCGGCCGAACTGCTTGCGGTCCAGCACGTACTGGCGCGAACGGAACCAGCAGTCCTCCGCCGCCCCCAAGGCACCCCAGGCGATGCCGTAGCGCGCCGAGTTCAGGCAGGTGAACGGGCCTTTCAGGCCCTGCACTTCGGGGAAGGCGTTTTCCTCCGGGCAGAACACGTTGTCCATCACGATCTCGCCGGTGATGGAGGCACGCAGGCCGACCTTGCCGTGCACCGCCGGTGCGGAGAGGCCCTTCATGCCTTTTTCCAGCACGAAGCCGCGGATCGGACCGACCTGGCCGCCTTCGCTGACCTCGCGCGCCCAGACCACGAACACGTCGGCGATCGGGCTGTTGGAGATCCACATCTTGTTGCCCACCATGCGGTAGCCGCCGGCGGTCTTGTAGGCGCGGGTGGCCATGGAGTTGGGGTCGGAGCCGTGGTCGGGTTCGGTCAGGCCGAAGCAGCCGATCCACTCGCCGGAGGCCAGCTTGGGCAGGTACTTCTGCTTCTGCGCTTCCGAGCCGAACTCGAAAATCGGCACCATCACCAGCGAGGACTGCACGCTCATCATCGAGCGGTAGCCGGAATCGACACGCTCCACTTCACGGGCGATCAGGCCGTAGGCCACGTAGTTCAGGCCCGGGCCGCCGTACTGCTCGGGGATGGTGGGGCCGAGCAGGCCCAGTTCACCCATCTCGCGGAAGATGGTCGGGTCGGTCTTCTCGTTGCGGAAGGCGTCCAGCACGCGGGTGCCAAGCTTGTCCTGGCAGTAGGCAGCGGCGGCATCCCGCACCATGCGCTCGTCATCGCTGAGCTGCTGGTCGAGCAGAAAAGGGTCGTTCCATTGAAAAGCGGCGTTGGCCATGAGAGGTTCTCCAGAAAGTTGACGTCATGGTACGGGCCATTGGCGCTCGGGGCAAACGAGAAATTTTCACCCAGATATGAATTATTTGCATGTATAAACCACACCCTCCAGAGACTTCTCCTTTGTTGTTCTCTAGAAAGCCTCTCCTGCAAACCATGAGTTGTGTATATTCAGCACACCATGCGCCGCAAAATTCCCTCGCTGCAAGCTTTGGCCTGCTTTGATGCTGCCGCCCGCCACGAGAGCTACACGCGCGCCGCACAGGAGTTGGCGCTGACGCAAAGCGCGGTGTCACGCCAGATCGGGGCACTGGAGGAGTTTCTCGGCATCGCGCTGTTCCGGCGCACGCGCCACGGCGTGGCACTCACCCAGCCCGGCGCCGACTACGCGCGCCAGATCGCGCCGCGCCTGCAGGCGCTGGAGCGCGACACGCTGGAGGCCATGTCGCGCCAGGGCACGGCCGGCACGATTGCGCTGGCAGCGGTGCCCACCTTCGCCACGCGCTGGCTGCTGCCACGCCTGCCCCAGCTTGCCGCGCAGCACCCGGAGCTGGTGGTGCACATCGAGACGCGGACCCGCCCCTTTCTGTTCGCCGACACCGGCTTCGACGCTGCGCTGTACTCCGGCACGCCCGAGCAGGTCGCCAACTGGGCCGGCACGCGCGCGGTGGCCTTGATTGAAGAAGAAGTGGTGCCGGTCTGCGCCCCGGCCCTGCTCGGCGCGCGTAAACGACTGCAGCCCGCCGACCTGGCACGCCTGCCACTGCTGCAGCAAAGCACGCGGCCCGAAGCCTGGCGCCAGTGGTTCGAGGCCATGGGCGTGGACGCACCGTTCGCCCTCTCCGGCCCGCGCTACGAGCTCTACTCCATGACGGCCGCCGCCGCCGCCCACGGCCTGGGTGTGGCGCTGGTGCCGCGGTTGCTGATCGAACCCGAGCTCACACGCGGTGAGCTGGTGGTGGCCTGCAACCGCCCCCTGAAGAGCGGGCGGGCCTACTACCTGGTGACCCCCGAACGCGGCGAAGGACGGCCTGCGCTGGCTGCGTTTCAGACCTGGCTGAAGGCTCAGATCGTGACGAGCTGAATCACAGGCCCTGTTCGCCGGCCGCGCGCTGCGCAGTGGCGCGCGGAACCCAGCGCTCGTTGAAAGAACACCTGCCCGGATCCTCCAGCATGCGATGCTCGTCGGTCATCCATGCCGATGCGAAATTTTCGATAGCCATGTCAGCTCCCGCAGATGGCGGCGCCTGGACGCCGTCAGGTTTCAGGGGGGTTATTTCGCGGCGCGACGGCGCGCTTCCAGATGCCGGCGGCAGCTGGCATTGATGACCCGCAACTCGGCGAGCGTCTCGTCGATCTGGGCGCGCTTTTGTTCCAGTTCCCGGATGGCGGCATCGGTGCGGTCGATCACGTAACTCAGCTGCTGCGCACGGCCTTCGCCGTGATCACCGTACAGGTCGAGATAACGCTTGATTTCGGAGAGCGGCGATCCGATGGCTTTGGCGCGAAGAATCAGCGCCAGTCGCGCCCTGTCGCGTCGGGTGTACACGCGCGCACCGTTGACGCGTCTGGGCGCCAGAAGGCCCTTGTCTTCATAGAAGCGCAGCGCGCGCAGGGTGATGCCGAACTCGTTGCACAACTCGGTGATGCCGAACAGCTCGGCGCTGACCTCGTCACGATGCGAGTCGACAAAGGCCTGCGCGTCTGTCGTCGCCAGCGGACTGGCCGCAGCGTCACGCTTGCGGCGTGCGCGCGGCGTTTTGGCGGAGGGGATCGTTGAGGCCACGCCTGGTGTCCGGGATTCGGGGAATCAGACGACGCGCTGCAGGCGCATGGCGACGCTCATGTCGCCCGACACCTTGAGCTTGCCCATCATGAATCCCGTGGCAGGCTCCAGATCGCCGTTGAGCAGCGCGTTCAGGTTGTCCAGCGTGATGCCGACCGTGCAGTCGGCATCGTGGCTGACATTGGTCACGGTGTTGGGCGTGGATTGGCCGTCGATGTAGATGACGCCATCCGCGCCGCAGTCGAATTTGAGCGTGGCACCAAGTCCGCTGTCGGCACCCACCTTGTTGCGGATCGCTTCGGTGCAGGCTTCGAGGTTCATGGTTTTCCTTGAGAAGTAGGCATCCAATGCGGCGCATGGATTGCGGCCGGATCGTATCCGGGCCGGATGACGTGAAGTATAGGGGAAATACCTATACGAAATCTGATTGACGTTAACGTCACCCAAATGTCAAATGCAAAACGATCAAAAGGATGACATCCCATGCCAGCTATTCGCTCCAGGATCAACGCCAAGTCGGACGCTTTCGCCGCCAACGCGCAACGCATGCGCGACTTGCTGACGGAGGTACAGCGCCTCGAACAGAGGGTGATTGCCGAGTCCGAGTCCAAGCGTGACAAGTTCGCGGCGCGCGGGCAATTGCTGCCGCGGGAGCGTGTGGCGCGCCTGCTCGATCGCGGCGCCCCCTTCCTCGAGCTCAGCCGGCTGGCCGGACTCAACATGCACGATGACGACGGCAAGAAATCCGTGCTCGGCGGCGGCTCCATCATCGGCATCGGCGTGGTGGCGGGCAAGCGCTGCCTGATTTCCGCCAACGACAGCGCGGTCAAGGGCGGCACGGTAGCGCCGATGGGCTTGCGCAAGGTTCTGCGCGCGCAGGAGATCGCACGCGAGAACAAACTGCCGGTGATCTACCTGGTCGAAAGCGGCGGCGCCAACCTGATGTACCAGAGCGAGATTTTCGTGGAAGGCGGCCGCAGTTTCGCCAACCAGGCACGCATGTCGGCCGAGGGCCTGCCGCAGATTTCGGTGGTGCATGGGTCTTCCACAGCGGGCGGTGCCTACCTGCCCGGTCTGTCCGACTATGTGGTGCTGGTGCGCGGGCGCTCCAACATTTTCCTGGCCGGCCCGCCGCTGGTGAAGGCCGCCATTGGCGAGGACTGCACGGAGGACGAGCTCGGCGGCGCCGAAACCCACGCCCAGGTGACCGGCCTGGGCGAGTATCTGTGCGAGGACGATGCCCACGCCATCGGCATGGCGCGCGAAGTCCTGGACAAGCTGAAGTGGGATCTGGTGCCCCAAGAGACGGGTTTTGCAGAGCCCTTGTACGACGAGCAGGAGTTGCTGGGCGTGGTGCCCGCCGATGAACGCGAGCCCTACGACGTACGCGAGGTGATTGCGCGCCTGGTCGACGGCTCCGATTTTCTGGAGTTCAAGGCCGAGTACGCCGGTGAGATGATGTGCGGCCACGCCCGCGTGCAGGGGCGGCTGGTCGGCATCCTGGGCAACAACGGCCCGATCCAGCCCAGCGGCTCCACCAAGGCCGGCCAGTTCATCCAGTTGTGCGACCAGACCGGTACGCCGCTGATCTTCCTGCAGAACACGACGGGCTACATGGTGGGCTCGGCAGCCGAACGCAGCGGCGCCATCAAGCACGGCTCCAAGATGATCCAGGCGGTCGCGAATGCGCGGGTGCCCAAGTTCACGGTGGTGCTGGGCGGCTCCTACGGCGCCGGCAACTACGGCATGTGCGGCCGCGGGTTCGATCCGCGCTTCATCCTCTCCTGGCCGACGGCCCGCACCGCCGTGATGGGCGGCGCGCAGGCCGCCAAGGTGATGGACATCGTCAACCGGGCCAAGATCGAACGCGCCGGCATGGCGGCCGATGAAGAGGCCCTGAAGGCCATGTCCGACGGGCTGCGCCAGCGGCTCGACAAGGAATCCGCCGCCCTGTTCGGCACCGCACGGCTGTGGGATGACGGAATCATCGACCCGCGCGATACGCGCCGTCTGCTCGGCTTGTGCCTGGCCCTGGCGGAAGAGGCCCAGCGCCGCACCTTGCACCCCAACACCTTTGGCGTGGCGCGCCTGTGAATGCATTCCCTTCTGTCGCAACCGGTTGTCCGAACGAAAGGTTTTCATGAAATTCACCCCTGAACACGAACAGATCGCCGACACGGTCCGCAAGTTTGTCGCCAAGGAAATCAACCCCTGCCTGGCCCAGTGGGAAGCGGACGAACAGTTTCCGGCGCATGAGGTCTTCAAGAAGATGGGCGACCTGGGCCTGCTGGGCTTGAAGTACCCCGCCGAATACGGCGGCATGGGGCTGGATTTCAGCTATTCCATGGTCATGGCCGAAGCCCTCGGTGAGTGCAATGCGGGCGGCGTGCCGATGGCCATTGGCGTGCAGACCGACATGTGCACGCCCGCCCTGGCGCGCTTCGGTTCGGATGAGCTGCGGCGCGAATTCCTCGCGCCCTCCATTGCGGGCGACCTGGTCGGCTGCATCGGCGTGAGCGAGGCGGGCGGCGGCTCCGACGTGGCCGCGCTCAAGACGACAGCGCGCAAGGACGGCAGCGACTACCTCATCAACGGCTCCAAGATGTGGATCACCAACGGCCTGCAGGCGGACTGGTGCTGCCTGCTGGCCAACACCTCGGACGGCCCCGTGCACAAGAACAAGTCGCTCATCATCGTGCCCATGGACAGCCCGGGCATCACGCGGCAGAAAATCCACAAGATCGGGATGAACTCCTCCGACACGGCGCAGCTGTTCTTCGACAACGTGCGCGTACCGCAGCGCAACCTGATCGGGCAGGAGGGCATGGGCTTCATGTTCCAGATGCTGCAGTTCCAGGAAGAGCGGCTGTATGGCGCCGCCGGCGCCCTGCGCTCGCTGGACCGCCTGATCGATCAGACCATCGACTACACCCGCCAGCGCAAGACCTTCGGCCGGCCGATTCTGGACAACCAGGTGGTGCACTTCCGCCTCGCCGAATTGCGCACCGAGGTCGAAGCGCTGCGCGCCCTGACCTACCGGGCGGTCGAGGCCTACATTTCCGGCAAGGACGTCACCAAGCTGGCCTCGATGGCCAAGCTCAAGGCCGGCCGCCTGAGCCGCGAGGTGTCCGACAGCTGCCTGCAGTACTGGGGCGGCATGGGCTTCACGGCGGACAACCCGATCTCCCAGTCCTATCGGGACAGCCGGCTGATTTCGATTGGCGGCGGCGCCGACGAAATCATGCTGGGCATCATCTGCAAGCTCGAGGGCACGCTGCCCGGCAAGGCCTGAGCATGGCTGCATCAAGCCCTCCCGGCGACGTGGCAGCACTGGCGTACGACACGCTGGCAACCCGGCTCGCCGGGTCCGTCCTGCACGTCACGCTCAACCGCCCCGAGTCGCGCAATGCCATGTCCCTGCAGATGGTGACGGAGTTGCGCGCCGCACTTGCCAGCGCCGAGGCCAGCGGCATCGTTCGCGTGGTCGTGCTGCGCGGGGCCGGCGGCCATTTCTGCGCCGGCGCCGATTTGAAGGGCATGGCTGCCGCGCGCATGCGCGCCATGCAGAACGAGCCGCCAAAGCAGTCATCCGGCATCACGCTGGACCCGGTGGCACAGGTCAATGCGCAGTTCGGTGAACTCTGCGTTGCCTACGCGCGCACCCCTTTGGCCGTGGTGGCCGTTCTGGAAGGCGGCGTGATGGGTGGCGGGTTCGGTCTGGCCTGCGTGGCCGATGTGGCCCTGGCTTGCGAGTCCGCCGCGTTCCGGCTGCCGGAAACCGCCCTCGGCGTCGTGCCGGCCCAGATCGCGCCTTTTCTGGTGGAACGCCTGGGCTACTCCCAGGCCAAGCGGCTGGCGGTGACCGGCGGACGCCTCGATGCCGCCCAGGCGCTGACCCTGGGCCTGGTCCATGCCATGCACGCGCCAGGCCAGATCGACACGGCGCTGGCCGCCGTGCTGAGCGAGATCCAGGCCTGTGCCCCCGGCGCCATCGGCGCCACCAAGGCGCTGATGGCCAAGGCCCGCTTCATCTCGCCCGCCGACATGGTGCAAGAAGCCGCGCTGGTGTTCTCCCGCGCGGCCCAGGGGCCGGAGGGGCTGGAGGGCACGGTGGCCTTTCTTCAGAAACGCAAACCAAGCTGGGCACGGCCATGACGTTCTCCAAAATTCTGATTGCCAATAGGGGCGAGATCGCCTGCCGCGTCATCCGAACCGCGCGCGACCTGGGTTATCGGACGGTGGCGGTCTACAGTGATGCCGACCAGGCAGCGCCCCATGTCCGCCTGGCGGACGAAGCCGTTCACATCGGTGGCTCGGTAGCCGCCGACTCGTACCTGCGTGGCGGGGCCTTGATCGAAGCCGCCCGCAAGACCGGCGCCGACGCCGTTCACCCCGGCTACGGCTTCCTGAGCGAAAACGCCGGCTTTGCCCAGGCCTGCCTGGATGCCGGACTGGTATTCATCGGCCCGCCGCCTGGCGCCATCGAAGCCATGGGCGACAAGGCACTGGCCAAGCGTCGCATGATGGACGCCGGCGTCCCCTGCGCGCCGGGCTATCTGGGCGAGGATCAGGACGACGCCCGGCTCACCCGGGAAGCGCTGCAGCTGGGCTTTCCGCTGCTGGTCAAGGCGGTGGCCGGTGGCGGTGGCCGCGGCATGCGGCTGGTGCGCGCGGCCGATGAAATCGCACCGGCCCTGGCCGGCGCCCGGCGCGAGGCGCAAAGCGCATTTGGCGACGGCACCCTGATGCTGGAACGCCTGATTGACAACGGCCGGCATATCGAAATCCAGGTCTTTGCCGATGCGCACGGCCATGCCGTGCACCTGGGTGAACGCGACTGCACCGCCCAGCGCAGAAGGCAGAAGGTGATTGAGGAAGCGCCGTCGCCCGTGGTCAGCCCGGCGATGCGTGAAGCCATGGGCCGCGATGCCGTGGCGGCAGCGCTGGCGGTCGGCTACCGCGGTGCCGGCACGGTGGAGTTCATCGTCGATGCCGACCTCCAGCACTACTTCCTGGAAATGAACACGCGCCTGCAGGTCGAGCATCCGGTGACCGAGCTGGTGACCGGCTTTGATCTGGTGGCGTGGCAACTGCTGGTCGCGGCCGGGCAGCCCTTGCCGGCAAGCCAGGCCGACATCCGGCTGACGGGCCACGCGATCGAAGCGCGTCTGTATGTGGAGGATCCGTATGCCGGCTTTGCTCCGCAAACCGGAACCGTGCGCTGGTGGCGCCCCCAGCAGGCCCTGTATGCCGGCGTGCGCATCGATGACGGCATTGAAGAAGGCAGCGAAATATCCCCCTTCTACGACCCGATGGTGGCCAAGGTCATCGTGCATGGGCGTGACCGCAACGATGCGATTCGACGTCTGCGCGCTGCCCTGGAGAACGCGCCCCTGCTCGGACTCCGCAACAACGGCCGCTTCCTGGCAGATCTGCTGAACCATCCGGCGTTTCGTGCCGCCGCGATGACCACCACCCTGATCGACCAGTGGCAGGCGCACGGTGAGCCGCTGCTGCAACGCCCCTTGCCGGATGACACGGTCTGGTGCCTCGCAGCAGCAGCGTTCGCCCTGCAGAACGGCGCCGGCTGGCGTGCCGACAGCGTGGCCGCGTTTGATCTTCCCCTGCGATGCGACGAGACCGCGCGCACCCTGCGCGTCAATCCGGATCGGCAGGGCCAGGTCAGCGTCTTGCTGGATGGCCAGACCCGACGGATCAGGATCGTCCACTTCAGGGAGGGCGAGCTGCGCTTCGAGATGGAGGGGGTCACGCGGCGTGCCGTGGCGGTAATGCACCAGGGTGCGCTGCACATGGCCGTGGACGGCGCTTCCTTCGTCTTCACCGACGTGTCGCCCTTCCCGGAAAAAGATGCATCGCAGGACCCCACCAAGGCCCACGCGCCGGTGGCGGGCAAGGTCACGCAGATCCAGCTGGCGGTGGGCCAGCGGGTTGAAGCCGGGCAGGCCCTCGTGTGCGTCGAGGCCATGAAGATGGAGATGTGGCTGTCGGCCCAGGCGGCCGGCACGGTAGTGGCACTGCACGTGCAGGTGGGCGAGCAGGTGGCGTCCGGCGACTTGCTGGTCGAGATGGAACTCGAAGTCGACAAGGAAGCATGATGGAAAAAGCAGTTCTCACTTGCGCCCTGACGGGCGTGCTGACCAATCCGAAGCAGCACCCGGTCCCGGTGACGCCCGCCCAGATGGCGGCCGAGGCGCGCGATGCCTTCAATGCCGGCGCGTCCATCATGCATGTGCATCTGCGCATGCAGGAAGAGGGCATGGGGCACATGCCGTCGTGGGATCCCGCGGTTGCCGAATCCGTGGTCAACGCCATTCGCGAGGCCTGTCCCGGCGTCATCATCAACCTGACGACGGGCGTGATCGGCAAGGATGTTTCGGGCCCCCTGGCCTGCATCCGCCACGTCCGGCCGGAGATCGCTGCCTGCAACGCCGGCAGCCTGAACTACCTCAAGCTCAAGGACGACGGCCAGTGGGCCTGGCCCCCCATGGTGTTTGACAACCCGGTGGCCAAGGTCCAGCAGTTTCTGGATGTGATGGAGGCGTGCCACGTGCACCCCGAATTCGAGTGCTTCGATGTCGGCATCGTGCGCTCGGTCGGCATGTACCTGAAGGCCGGGATGCTGAAGGCCACGATGGGACGCGCCGAGTACAACCTGGTGATGGGCGTGGCGTCGGGCATGCCGTGCGACGCCGACCTGCTCGCACTCCTGCCGCGCTGGATCGCGCCCGACAGCGTCTGGCAGACCACCCTGATCGGCCGCGCCGAAATCTGGCCGGTGCACCAGAAAACGGCCGATCTGGGCGGCATGCTTCGCACCGGGCTGGAAGACACCTTCTACCTGCCCAACGGCGAACGTGCGCGCGGAAACGGTGAGTTGATCACGGCGCTGGCCCAATGCGCACGCAACGCCGGCCGGTCAGTGGCCAGCGCAGCCGAGGCACGCGTTCTGCTCGGGCTCGCGCCATGATGAGCGCCGCCGCCAGCCCCGCCCCCCAGGTTGCGGGGGTTCCCTTTGTCGCGGCACCAGCCCAGCTGCTGGCCACCGCAAAGCAACTCGGCGCCGCCCCGGCCTACTACGAGCGCGGCGCATCCCAGTGGGAGCCCACCAGCTGGAGCAGCTATGCGGACCAGGTCCGTTGCGCGGCAAGCGCCTTGATTGCCCTGGGCGTCCAGCCGGGCGAGGCAGTGTGCATTCTCGGCTTCAACCGTCCCGAGTGGGTGATCATGGATCACGCCGCGATGATGATCGGTGCCGTGGCGGCAGGCATCTACTGGACCAGCGCCGCCAGCGAGGTCGAGTACATCATCGACCATTCGCATTGCGCGGTACTGCTGGCGGAAAACGAAACGCAATGGGCCAAGGTGGCAGACCGCCGCAGCCGGCTGCCGCGGCTGCAGCGCGTGGTGATGATGCGTGGCACCCAGGCCGGCGATGCCTGGCAGCTCAGCTGGGATGATTTTCTGGCGCTGGGCGAGCCCAAGCACCAGACCGAGGTGGACCGCCGCCTGGCCGCGCTGAAACCCGATGACCTGGGCACGCTGATCTACACCTCGGGCACCACCGGTGCACCCAAGGCCGTGATGCTGTCGCACGGCAACCTGATGTGGACGTCCGCAGCCTTGACAGCCGCCTTTGGCGCCAACCCGGCGGATCGCCTGATCTCCTACCTGCCGCTGGCCCATGTCGCCGAGCAGCTGGGCGCCATCCACAACCACGTGAACGCCGGCTTCACGCTGTACTTTGCCCAAAGCATCGAATCCCTGGGAGACCATCTCAAGGAGGTTCACCCAACCATCTTCTTCGGCGTGCCGCGTGTCTGGGAAAAGATGCACGCCGGCATTGCAGCCAAGCTTTCAGGCGCCGCCGGCGTCAAGGCCCTGCTGGCGCGCTGGGCGATCAACGTCGGCCAGCGCTGGCACGCCCGCCAGCTTGCGGGCCAGGCGCCGGGGGTGCTGCTGCGCGCTCAGAAGGCCCTGGCTTCGCGACTGATTCACCAGAAGGTGCAGCAAGCCCTGGGGCTGGACCAGGCCCGCCTGATGATCTCCGCCGCGGCGCCGATTGCACCCGAGAATCTGCGCTTCTTCACCGGCCTGGACCTGCTGATTCGCGAGGTCTATGGACAGTCCGAGGATTGCGGACCGACCTCGATCAGCCTGCAGGGAAGCACCCGCATCGGCGCGGTGGGCAAACCGCTGGCGGGCACGGAGGTGCGCATCGCCGACGACGGCGAGATCCTGGTGCGCGGCCCCCATGTCTTTCAAGGCTACATGGGCCGACCCGAGGACACGGCGCAAACCCTGGTCAACGGCTGGCTGCATACCGGCGACCTGGGCCGCTTTGACGACGATGGCTATCTGTATGTGTCGGGGCGCAAGAAAGACCTGCTCATCACGTCGGGCGGCAAAAACATATCGCCCGCCAACATCGAGGCCGAGTTGATGGACCTGCCGCTGGTGGAGCATGGCGTGGTCTGCGGCGACGGCCGGCATTTTCTGTCCGCGCTGCTGACATTGAAACCCGAGGCCTTGAAGACGTTCCTCGAATCCCAGGGCATCACGGCTGCCGTGGGGGCAGAGGCCTGCCGGCATCCACGGGTGCTGGCCGAACTGCAAAAAGGCATTGATGCGATCAACCAGAACCAGGCGCGCGTCGCATGGGTTCGCAAGTTCACCGTGCTGGACGAGCCCCTGTCGGTCGACACTGGCGGGCTGACGGCGACCATGAAGATCAAGCGCAAGGCGGTGATCGAGCGCCATCGCGAGGTGGTCGAAAAAATGTATGCGGACTGAGCGCGCCGCTGCGACCTGTTTGAAAGGAATGCCATGAGCTACGGTTCGGTATTTGCAAAAGATCTGTTCGCCGGCAAAGTGATGCTGGTGACCGGCGGCGGCTCCGGCATCGGCCGCTGCACCGCGCATGAGCTGGCCGCGCTGGGGGCGCACACGGTCCTGATCGGCCGCAAGGCCGAGAAACTCCAAGCGGTGATGGAGGAAATCATCCAGGACGGCGGCGCCGCCAGCTTCCACGTCTGCGACATCCGGCAGGAAGAGGCCGTCCAGCAGACGGTGGCCGCCGTGGTTGCGGCGCACGGCCGCATCGATGGCCTGGTCAACAACGCCGGCGGCCAGTACATGACGCCCCTGGAGGCCATCAGCGCCAAGGGGTGGGAAGCGGTGGTCAACACCAATCTGACCGGCGGCTTCCTGATGGCACGGGAGTGTTTCCTGCAGTCCATGAACCAGCACGGCGGCAACATCGTCAACATCGTGGCGGACATGTGGGGCTCCATGCCCGGCATGGGCCACAGCGGCGCAGCGCGTGCCGGCATGGTCAGCTTCACCGAGACCGCTGCCATGGAGTGGGCCGGCCGCGGCGTGCGGGTCAATGCGGTGGCGCCGGGCTACATCGCCTCCAGCGGCATGGACAAATACCCACCCGAGATGGCGCCGATGCTGCGCGAAATGGCCAAGACCGTTCCCCTGGGCCGCTTCGGCACCGAGGCCGAAGCGGCCGCCGGCATTGTCTTTTTGCTCAGCCCGGCGGCAGCCTTCATCAGCGGCAGCACGCTGCGCATCGATGGCGCCAGGCCGCAGGTCCGCATGGGCTGGCCGATGCGGGTGGCCGACGAGAAGACGCAGCAGCGCGATGCCATCAAGCCGTTCAACGGCTTTCACCGGGCCCAGACGCCGAAGGTGTTTTCCTGACAACCCTGAACGACGGGTCTGTATGACCCACAAGGAAGCAGCATGTCGATGACCGAGACCCTGGACGAAGATGCACGCATGATGGAAGACGCCGCGCGGCGCTTCGCGCAAAGCGAGATCGCCCCGCATGTGGGCGCCTGGGATGAGGCCGGCGAATTCCCGCGCAGCCTCTACCAGCGCGCCGCCGAACTGGGCTGGCTGGCGTTGGGCTACCCGGAGGAATTCGGCGGGACGCCCAGCCCCTGGCACTTGCGCAATGCCATGACCATTGCACTGGCGCGCTACGGCGGCAGCGGTGGCCTGATGGCCGGCCTGTTCAGCCACAACATCGGGCTGCCGCCCGTCATGCGGCACGGCAGCACCGCCTTGCAGCGGGAAGTGATCCCCGACGTACTGCGCGGCGAAAAGATTTCCGCGCTGGCCATCACCGAACCCGGCGGCGGCACCGACGTGTCGGCCCTGCGCACCACGGCCGTGCGCGAGGGCGACGAATACGTGGTCAACGGCGAGAAGGTGTTCATCACCTCCGGCATGCGCGCCGACTGGCTGACCGTGGCGGTGCGCACCGACCCGAAGGACAAGGGCCCCATGGGCATCTCGATGCTGATGGTGCCGGGAAATGCGCCCGGCCTGTCCCGCAGCCCCCTGAAGAAGATGGGCTGGCTGTGTTCCGACACGGCGCATCTGCGCTTCGACGGCGTGCGCGTGCCTGCCCGCTACCTGGTCGGCGAAGAGGGTTCGGGCTTCAAGATGATCCTGACCAACTTCAACGGTGAGCGTTTGTCCATGGCGGCCATGGCGCTGGGGTTCGCCGAGTGCTGCTACGACGAGGCGCTGGCCTGGGCACGCCAGCGCAAGACCTTCGGCATGGCGCTGGTGGACCACCAGGTGATTCGCCACAAGCTCATGGACATGAAGATGCGCATCGAATCCACCCGCGCCTGGCTCGACGCGGTGTCGGCCCGGGCCGACACCGGCGCCAAGGGGGCCGAGTGGGTGGCGCAGGTGTGCCTGCTCAAGAACCACGCCACGCAAACCATGCAGTTCTGCGCCGATCAGGGCGTGCAGATCCTGGGCGGCATGGGCTTCATGCGCGGCACGGCCTCGGAGCGCATCTACCGCGAAGTCAAGGTCATGATGATCGGCGGCGGCGCCGAGGAGATCATGAAAGAGCTGGCGTCGCGGCAGCTGGGGCTCTGAGCCCCGGCTCAGAGCGGCTCCACCCGGTTGCGGCCCTTTTGCTTGGCCAGGTACATGGCCCGGTCAGCGGTGCCGACCATGTCATCCACCCCTTCTGCCGGAGATATGCGCCGCGTATGCAGGCCGATGCTGATGGTGAACTGCATGGGCCGCCCATCCGTCGCTTCGAAGTGGCTCTGTTCCACGGTCTGGCGCAGTTGCTCTGCCAGGATGGCAGCGCCATCGGCATCGGTGTCCGGCAGAACGACGAGGAACTCTTCGCCGCCCCAGCGGCCCGCCATGTCCTGGGCGCGCAGTCTTCCGCGAATGCAATCGGCCAGTTCGCGCAGGGCCTTGTCGCCGGAAAGATGGCCGAAGGTGTCGTTGATGCGCTTGAAGAAGTCGATATCGATCATCAGCAAGGTCAGGGCACGGTTGCTGCGCTGGGCCTGCGCCAGGTGCTGGGCCAGCGTTTCCTGAATGTAGCGGCGGTTGCTCAGGCCGGTGAGCTCGTCCTGCAGGGCCAGGGTACGGTTGCGTTCGTCGGCACGCTCCTTGGTCATGAGCACCAGCCCCAGACTGACGAGCACGATGGCAATGGTGGTCAAGAGAAACGTGCTGGCCTGAACCTGATTCGAATCCATGATGGACCGGATGTCCACCTTCTCCGGCCAGGTGCCCGCCAGACGCAACGCGAACATCAGGATCACCAGGACGAAACCTGTCACCACGAAATAGTGCCCCCGGCTGGGCGGGGTGCGTCGCTCCTGAACGGCGAGCACCAGAAGCAAGACGCACTGGAGCGCGAAAAGCGGCGAACTCAGCAGGATACGGCTCTTGGCCGGTTCGGACAGCATGAAACTGAAGGCCACCATCAGCACCGGCACCGGGCTCCAGATCAGCCAACGCGGCACGCGGCGCTGATGGAACTGGCACAAGCCTTCGGCAAACAACGCGAACGTCACCGCCAGCAGCCCGTTGGCCACGACGATGGAGACCGCGTCGCTGATCTGCCCGCGCAAACCCAGGAGGATGTAGGCCAGGACATGCGCTGCCAGCGCCGCTGCCCAGAAGGCCAGACCGTCGCGACGCGAACGGCTTGCCACCGATCCCAGGCAGATACTCAGCGTGGCCGTGACAAGGATGTTGACCAGCAGCAGGGTCGGTGTGTGCACCAGCATGAGGCCATTGTAGACAGCGCCTTGCTGGTGCGCAGGCCCCCTTCACGCCGTCAGGGTTGCTGCTGTTGCCTGCGCTCCGCAAAGGCCACATACCAGTCCAGGCAGGCGGCATTGGCCATGGCATCCCTGTTCACCACCTTCTCCAGCGGCTGGCCCAGCAGCAGCTTCTTGATCGGCAGCTCCTGCTTCTTGCCGGTGAGGGTGCGCGGGATCTCGGCCACCTGGAAGATCTCGTTGGGCACGAAGCGCGGCGACAGTGCCGTCTTGATGGCCTCCACGATCTTCGCCTGCATGGCCGCGTCAAGCGTGTAGCCTTCGCGCAGCACCACGAACAGCGGCATGTAGCTTTCCCGCCCCAGGTATTCCAGGTCCACCACCATGGAATCCAGCACCTCGGGCAGGCCTTCGACCGCGCTGTAGAGCTCGCTGGTGCCCATGCGCAGGCCGTGGCGGTTGATGGTGGCGTCACTGCGGCCGTAGATGATGCAGCCGCCCTGCGACGAGATCTTGAGCCAGTCACCATGGCGCCAGACCGGCCCCATCCCGGCCGGGCCATCGCCGCCGCCCGGCCGCCGCCCGTGGCCGGGCGGGTACATGTCGAAGTAGCTCCCGAGATACCGTTGGTTATCGCGGTCATTCCAGAAGTACAACGGCATGCTGGGAATCGGCTGGGCACAGACCAGTTCGCCCACCTCGTCGATCACCGGCTGGCCCTGCTCGTTCCAGGCCTCCACCGCGCAGCCGAGCAGACGGCACTGCATCTAGCCCGGCACCTGCGGCAGTTCGCGGTTGCCGCCGATGAAGGCGCCGGCAAAGTCGGTGCCGCCGGAAATGTTGCACCACCAGATATCGCCCCCACGGTCGCCCACTGCGTGTGGCTCCCTGCCCCCAGGCGCAGGCGTACCCTGCGCTTCGCTGGGGCCCGGGGCCTTCGCGCCTTGGGACGGCCCGGCGGCGCGCATGTCTTCGGCCTCCAGCTTCCTGATCTTTCTGAACTGCTCCGTCCCCCACTTCTGCGCCTCCTCGCTCAGTGGCGAGCCGGTGGTGCCAAGCGCACGCACCTGGCGCAGGCCCTCAATGCGGCTGAGGTCAATGCCGGCCTTCAGGCAGTTGGCAAAGAAGGCGGCGCCGGCGCCGAAGAAGGTCGCACCGACCGCCGCGGCGAAGCGCCACAAGGTGGTCCAGTCCGGTGCCACCTTGTTGCCGGCGGCATCGACCGTGCTGCCGCCGGGACTGCCGTCGAAGATGCAGCAAGTGGTGCCGTTGAGCAGACCGCTCATCTGCGCGTTCCACATCACCCAGCCGGTGGAGCTGTACCAGTGGTAGCGCTCACCCCTGCTGTTGGGTGCGTAGCTACAGCCCACGTCGTTGTGCAGTGACTTGAGCGCCAGCGCCACCACCAGCGTGCCGCCATGGCCGTGCACGATGGGCTTGGGCAGGCCGGTGGTGCCACTCGAGTAAACAATCCACAAGGGATGGTCAAACGGCAGCCAGAGCGGTTCGAAGGCCACCGTTTCAGCATCATTTTGGCCTGTCGCCCTTGTGAATATTGCGTAATCAGCTATGGAATCAGGAGCAATCGGGTTCAGGCCCAGGTTGTCATGCAGCATCACGTGTTGCACGCTGGGCAGGGCGGCGCGCAATTCGGCCACCACGTCGCGGCGGTCGAAATCACGCCCGCCGTACGTCACGCCGTCACAGGCAATCAGCACCTTGGGCTCGATCTGCCTGAAGCGGTCCAGCACCGCGGCCGTGCCCATGTCGGGGGCGCAAATGCTCCACACCCCGCCCAGGCTCACCACCGCCAGAAACGCCACCATGGCTTCGGGAATGTTGGGCAGGTAGGCGGCCACGCGGTCGCCCGGCTGCAGGCCCTGGCGCTTCAGGTGCAAAGCCAGCGATGCCACCTGGCGACGCAACTCCGGCCAGCTCAGCTCGCGCGCGGCGGTGCCGCTGGCCAGACTTTTCTCGTTGTGGCTGACCAGTGCCGGAAAGCCGGCGTCATGCGCGGCCGCCACATGGCGGAACACCTGCTGCACGTAGTTGACCTGCGCGCCCGGGAACCAGCGCGCGCCCGGCATCTTGTTGTCGGCCAGTGCCGCTGTGTGCGGGGTGGGTGACTGCAGGGCAAAGTAATCCCAGATGCTTTGCCAGAAGGCTTCCAGGTCGGTGACCGACCAGCGCCACAAGGCGTCGTAGGAATCAAACGACAGGCCGCGGGTCTCGCGCAGCCAGTCCTGGTAGAGGCGGATCTGGGGAATATAGGGGGCAGTCATGCTGTTCATCATGGCATGAACTTTCCGCTGCCGACTACTGCGTTGGCGACAGCGGGCTCCGGATTTACCCCGATTCCAGCATGGCCATTTGCATTTTCGTACGATTGTGCTAAATTGCACTCGCCATGAACATGGATGCCAAAACCGCCAAGAGCGAAATGACGCGCGCTGCCATCGTCGGCGCCGCGCTCGACCTCGCCGCGGCCGAGGGGCTGGAAGCCCTGACGCTGCAGGCGGTGGCGGATCGCATCGGTCTGTCCAAGAGCGGGGTGTTCTCGCGCGTCGGCTCGCGCGAGGTGCTGCAGAAGGCGGTGATCGAGGAATTCGGCCGGCGCTTTCTGGCCGACGTGTTCGTGCCCGCCATGCAGAGCCCCAAGGGGCTGCCGCGCCTGAACGAGATCGTGCGCCGCTGGCTGGACCGCATGAGCCGGCCGAATCCAAACGACTGCTGCATCTTCACGGCCGGCGCCTTCGAACTGGACGACCGTGAAGGTGAGCTGCGCGACCTGCTGTTCCAGGAGATCACGCGCTGGCGTACGGCATTGCGCCGCACCGTGCTGCAGGCCATCGAAGCCGGTCACCTGAAACCCGACACCGTGCCCGAGCAAGTGGTCGGCGAGATCTACGGCCTCGTCATCGGCCTGCTGCACGACGCACGCTTCCTGCGCGACCCGACCGCCGCTGCGCGCGCCACCGCCACCTGGCAGCGTCTGCTGCAGAGCTACCAAGCTTAACGCCCTCCTTTATCCGCGGACCCTGATGCCCCTCCTGTTTGTTTGCCCACCCATATTTCGCACAACCGTGCGAAGAAAGGAACTGCCATGTGGATCGTCTTTTCCGGCCTCGGCCTTTACCTGCTGATCCGCGGCGTGATGGCCGCCTTCGCCTCGCTGCGCAACCTGCCGCGCAGCAACCGCGACTGGATCTTCTACTGAAACCCCCTGCCTCCCAGCCCCGGAGTTCGCCATGACACACACGTCTTCGAAAACAGCCCCCACGTATGGCGGCAACAGCCCCGCCATCCGCCTGTTCCGCCTGGGCCTGGGCGCCTCGCAGCGCCTGTGGCCCAGCCTGGCCGTGCGCGCCGCCTACCGCCTGTTCGGCACGCCGCTGCCACCGCGCTGGTTCAACCGCCGGCAGCGCTGGCAAGCCGACTGGCAAATCGCGTCCTGGCCGTTCGAGCGTGCCAGCCTGACGCTCTACACCCGTGCCACCACCGCCCCCGGACCGGTGGTGTTGCTGGTGCATGGCTGGGGCGGCCACGCCGGCCAGATGCTGGCGCTGGCCGATGCCCTGGTCGCGCAGGGGCTGCAGGCGGTCCTGCTGGAGATGCCAGCGCACGGCCGCAGCGCCGGTGCCGTCAGCAACCTGCCGCAGTTTGCCCGGGCGGCGGAGTACGTGGTTGCCCGTCTGCAACAGCAGGGGCACACGCTGCACGCGGTGGTGGCGCATTCGCTGGGCGCCAACGCGGTCGCCCATGCCGTCAGTCGCGGGCTGGCCGTGCAACGGCTGGTGATGCTGGCGCCGCCGGCGTCACCGCATGAGTACACCCGGCTGTTCGCGCGCATGTTCGGCCTGAGCGAAGCCACACGCGCCGCCCTGCAGCAGCGCGTCGAGGCGCGCGAAGGCATCCTGATGCCGCAGTTCGAGCCGCAGGCGGTCGGCCCGCGCATCCGCGTGCCCACGCTGGTGGTGCATGACCGCGGCGACCGCATCAACCGCTTTGCCGACGGCCAGGCCTACCACCGCGCCATCGCGGACGCGCAACTGCTGGCCACCGAAGGCCTGGGCCACGCCAAGATCCTGAAGGACGCGCAGGTGCTGGCCGAGGTGGCGCGCTTCGTCGCCTGACGCGAACGGGCTTACTGCGTGCCGAAGATGCGGTCGCCCGCATCGCCCAGGCCCGGCAGGATGTAGCCATGGTCGTTCAGCTCGCGGTCGATGGCCGCGGTGAAGACCGGCACGTCCGGGTGCTCCTTGTACAGGGTGTTGATGCCCTCGGGGCAGGTCAGCAGGCACAGGAACT
>ERZ1292640.1446-Hain-H43-02um-R1-1446-length-19594-cov-5_pt1 | contig 19594 bp, 16 predicted proteins | sample MGYA00564404_ERZ1292640 | MGnify/ENA primary metagenome ERZ1292640 (study PRJEB36523, sample SAMEA6512636) | groundwater metagenome | collected 2019-01-08 | study: AquaDiva: Metagenomics assemblies of 32 groundwater samples
AAACCTTGGTCGCTCGTGGCGCAGTCCAATGAAAAACGTTAGATTTTGGAAAAGATCGGTCACATCCTTAAATGTGGGCATCATGCTGAACCTCAGCTTCCCCTTGAAAGCAATGACCGTAAGATAGACAAGGTGATATATAGCGGCAAAGATCAGCAAGAATGCTGCAAAACGGTGTACTATGGCGGCACCGTGCGGCCCACCGAAAAGTGCTACCAGGCTGCGAGATGGGCCGAGCAGTGCTGCCCTAAGCGGCCATCCCGTCAACACTAATAAAATGACTGATGCGATTAACAGCCAGTGCTGTATGCGCTGGTGGATATCCAGCCTGACCACGGATTGTGGCATGCCGATGAACAATGTCTTGTCATGAGTCTCTCTCTTGCGCCTCCTAAATCTCATCCTTATTTCAGAACTGAAATCAAGCGCGATGTGGCCACTTAAACCAAGCAAAGTAAGAGTGGTCAAATAAGAAAAAAAGACATGTGTCCAATGAGGCCCAGGATGGCTTCCATGCGCAACTGGTTTATGCGTAATGACGGCTGCAAATCTATTATCCGCACCGGTGTGGCATTTAGCGCAGGTTCTTGCTTTGTTCTGGGGTGACACTGGTGAATCAATGCTGGCAGCCGCAAGAATATTATGGCTTCCGTGGCAATCGTGACAGGCAGGTGCCTTGTTGCTGCCGATCGATATAAGCCTTCCATGAACTGAATCGTAATATGTAGGCACAACTTCTGAGTTTTGTTTATGGCATGCGGCGCAGCGGTTGAGTTTTGAATAATTTCTTTCATTCCTCGTGCCGCTTTTTTCTATATTATGTGTGGAACCATGACAGTCACTACAAATGGGGCCAGCAGCTGGGAGATTCTCGCGGAGCCATGTGCTGTGTATGGATAAGCTAAGTTGTTCTATCACGTCCGGATGGCACTTATCGCAAGATAAAAGAGCTAACGGTGCTTTGCTTTTTGTGCCAAGTTTGGCGACAAGAACCGATTTTCCTTCCGGTGCGGGGATCGGCTTGGTGTCGTGTTTTGAAACGTCATATCCACTGTGGCATTCAATACAACTTAGGTCACCGTGGACTGATTTGAGAAATACTGTTTGATCAATACCAGACGATTCATGGCACTCGATACATTGGGCGTTTAGCTGGCTGTCGGCGCGCACATGTAACAAAATTATAAAATTTAATAGCACTACTCCCAACACAACAGGGTATCGCAACATCCGTTCTCCGCTAATCTAACTATTACTGTCTTAACACCTTACTTCACTAATGACTCAGCTTTTGATACTTCGGTTTTCGGAGCAAGTTGTTTAACAATGGTGCCAACCAATGCACCTGAAGCAGCTCCAGCAATAGTAAAAAGGAATGCAACTGCTGTCACGCCTAAACTCATTCCGAAAACTATCAAACCTCTTGACAATATGGTCTGTTCTACCGGGGTTCCAAAAATACCACCAGCAAGCAGTAGTCCAGCATATCCGCCATATACAAGGGTCGGCAGTAATGCCACAGCTAGAAATACGACAAAGCCCAAGCCAGCACCAAGTAGAACTGGAAGATTGTGTTTACGCATAAAGACCTCCTTGTTTATCTCTCAAATCACTCAATCACTTAATATACAAATTTCGCACCGACAGTCTTAATATTAAGATCAAATATACTTAAAATTAGCCTATAATTTCAAGACAGTTAGCCACTACAACGAAAGTATAATATTGCTACTTTATGATGGCGATCTAAATTGAGTCATTTTTGGCGAAAAAACACAATAAACGCCCTTACTGCGCGTAACGCTTTTTAAACTCATCCGAGGCTTTTTTGCGTGCTGCTTTTTCGGCCTCAGGCATCTTGCCAAGGAACCATCGGTGCATTTCGCTGTTTAGGATTTCGCTCATCCTGCTTTCGATGGCTTTTGCTGAAGAGGCTTTTTCTCCTCCCTTTGCGGCGCTGATATGAATCAGGTCTTTTAGTTCCGGGATGAATTCCATGTAAAAGCGTTCGGCTACTTCATACATCCCATGCCACTGAGTGTAGTCAGGCCCCATCATAGCAGCACCATGCCTTGCCCGGCGACCTTCGTGGTGCCATAGAAAGTAATATGTAAAATCTATCTTATCATCAAAAGGAATGTCCGGCGTTATCAGCCCTTTTGAATTAACCATCTTGTAAAGTTCGGTTGCCGGCTTTCCAAACTTCTCGTTATAGAGATTGACCAGGCCATCATACTGCTTGTACCAGTTCTCGACCCAGTTTGGGCCGTGACAGCTTGAGCATACATTCTTCATGTCGTCTCTTCTTTTTTCCCACGGCTTTACATTTGTAAGACCGCTCTTCTTGGCAGCTTCGTCAATTTTCTCAGAAATCGCTGGTCTCAGCGTCCAGGAGATCCGCTCTCCAACGTCATGCGTGACTGGCAGTGTTCTGGTCGCGCCCATGTGGCAAGAAGAACAGGTCGGACCCTGCTCATAGTGGACACCCGGAATCCACTTCATTTTATCCATTTGCTTTGTGTATTTTTCTCTATTCGCCGCGAACGCTATCCCATGCTTCGATTCGTTATATATCTCAATCTGTGGATGATCCGGCCCCATGTGGCAACGTCCACAATTCTCAGGTTGTCTTGCTTGTGCGATCGAAAAATTATGCCTAAGGTGGCATGCCGAGCAACTCCCTTTGCTACCGTCAGGGTTGAGGCGACCCATACCAGTATTGGGCCAGGTGTCTGGGTCTAACTTGCCGTCGCCAATTACTTTGATCTCAGATCCGTGGCATTGCAGGCAGCCTGAAACCGCTGCCGGTGAATTTTTTATTTTCTCCCCTTTTTCGTTAAAGATGGTGTGGCCTTCGACAACTTCCGCAAGTACGTTGTCCAGACTCCCAAGAATCATGCCGGCATTAGCATGGTGACTGCTTTGAAATTCTTTGGCTTCTTTCTCGTGGCACTCGGCGCAATCTTTTGGGGACACTATTGTGGCTATGGTTTTTCCGGCATGTTTAAAAGCGTCCGGCTCACCCTCCTTGGCCTGATGGCAGTCAAGGCAGCTTATTTCAGCCTTTGAATGCTTGCTTTCCTTCCACTGGCCAACGATGCCGGGGGTTTTCTTTGTATGGCATGAAACACAGCCCGGGTCCTGTGTTGTGGCGGCTGAAGCATCAATGCAAACCAAAGCGGCCATGATGGTGCAGATTGTGATTGTGTAAAAAAGCTGGTTTCTTGATCGTGTTTTCATTGATGGTCTCCCTGGGTGCTTATGTATAATCATGTTTAGTTGGCTCCTACGACTTGTCAAGTATGTTTCTTTTGCTGTAAGTTCTGACGGTGCGTTACATTGAACCAGTTTTCAGGCCCCCGAGCGAGGCAGATAGTTATATACTGCAAGTGACTTACGGTTGCTCACGCAACAAGTGTACATTCTGCGGAATGTACGCGGAAAAACCATTTCGCGTTAGGCCGGAGGCTGAAGTTTTTGAAGACATAGCCGTGGCAGCGCGGCTATGGCCGGATACACGTCGTGTCTTTTTAGCTGATGGCGATGCGATGATTCTAAAGACCGGCAAGCTCACTCGCATATTGGACGAGCTATCAAACCGCTTCCATGAGCTTGAAAGAGTCGCGATTTATACGGATGCTCGTGGGATCGAGACAAAAACTGACCAGGAACTAGCGGAGCTTAAAACGCGCAAACTCGGTATTGCATACATAGGCCTTGAGTCGGGTAGTGAAAATGTTCTTAATAAAATCAAAAAAGGAAGTACAGCAGCCGAAATGACACGCGCGGTTTTACGTGCTGAGTCCGCTTCCATACAGACCAGCGTGATTGCGTTGCTAGGTATAGCCGGGAAAGCCTATACCGAAGCGCACGCGGTGGAAACCGCCCGCGTGATCAGCGAGATGTCGCCATCGTTTTTCAGTGCGCTTACACTGACTCTTATCCCAGGGACTCCTCTTGCAGACGAAGCTGAAAAAGGATTTTTCGTCCCCATCACACCTGAAGAATCGCTTTGTGAGCTTTCCAATATGGTTTCGCTTATCCAGCCATTTAGGCCGGTTGTATTCAGGACCAATCATGCCTCGAATTATGTCCCACTGCGAGGCGTTCTCCCTGAAGACCGGGGAAAAATCCTTACGACAATCGACAAAGCACTCAAAGAAGGTGCGCTCAGGCCCGAGTGGGCGCGAGGGCTATGAACATGGATATCCTCGGTCAGTCCTCGGTAATTGTCGGTGTAACCAGCTTTGCGCTTGGCTTCTCCATACTAGCTAGAAACGTGAGGAATAAGCTTTACCGCGCTTTTGCCGTCCTCAGCGCACTAATAAGTGGTTGGGCGCTAGCTTTTTTCCTGGATAAGGTTTGGCCAGGTGATTCTTTTTATCGCTGGCACCTCTTGTTTAATATCTGGGTGACCCCCGCAGCACTCACGCTCATCCGCGTGATGGCAAGGGTGAAGGGAGCATTCAGCCGTGTTTTGCTGAATACAAGCATTGTCTTGTCGCTTTGCTTTACAGTGGTGCTTGTTCTAAGGCTTGAGTCAAAATCATTTTTCCTCCAGCTCATATATTTCATGCCCGTGGTGGTGCTGTTTCAGTTGATACACCTGATGTGGAATGACAGAAAGCTTCGAACGATGGTTTCATTCGGACGCCGAGGGCTTATTTACCTGGGTGGGCTGATATGTCTAGTGACGTCAGTGATGGATCACGTCACGTTTATGGGGCCATGGTTCGCGTCTGCAGGGAATATAATTCTCGCGATCTATCTGTTTTTTGTAAGCCAAGCCATAACCGAGCAGCGTCTGTTGAACTTCAGCGCGCTTTTCTCCAGATTCACCGTGCTCATGGCTGTTGCGCTCACTCTGACGGGGTTGTTCTGGTTACTAGTCGCGTGGGTTCAAGACAGTCCGGCGCTTTTTTTCCTGAATTCATTCATAGCGTCTTTTCTTATATTAATGCTGCTTGAACCACTAAGATCAACCGTAAGATATTTTACCGAGCGACTTCTTAGCAAGGAGCACAGGTTCATTGAACAGACCCTAAAGGAAGCACAACGGAAGCTTGCTGGCATCGTGGACCCAGGTATGCTTTTCCATTCCATTTTAGTGGCGGTCGATCAGGTTTTAAAGCCGGAATGGGCGGCTCTTTTTGTATTGCGTGGTGATGGCACAAGATATCGGCGTGTGCGGACTGTTGGTATAGAAGCCGAAGGTGGGCATGGCCAAATCGGAGATTCAATATTATTAAGGGAGATTCTGGCTGATCACCCCCTTCTTAAACATTGCGAGTATTTAAATAAGAAAGGTGAACTACCGATCCTCCTTGACCAGATACTGGAAAATGAAATCGATCGTTCAGCCAGCAAAACCCAAAGAGTGCATCTAGGCGCATTGATACAGGGATTAAGGGCGCTTGGCGGTAATCTGCTGGTGCCTCTGATCGCAACGGATAAAGTACTTGGTTTTCTTATACTCAGGGTTCTCTCGCCACCTAGCTATTGGGGGAGCAACTGGGGATTCTTGCGCATTGTTTATCCGTATCTTGAACAATCAGCGAACACGATGAAGAACCTAGAGGTATTTGTAAGACAGCGCGAGAAGGAAAGGCTTGCAGCCCTTGGCGAGATGGCTGCCGGACTGGCTCACGAGATAAGAAATCCGCTGGGAGCCATAAAAGGGGCGGCCCAGTTTTTGGATCCAGAATCAGACAGACCCGAGAGCAAATTCCTGCGGGTTATAATTGAAGAAGTTGACAGGCTTAACAGAGTTGTCACGCAGTTCCTTGATTATTCACGCCCTGGGAACATGGAGATGAAACCAATCGACATCGCCCAGCTTGTCCAAAAATGCGTCGAGCTTATGAAATCAAGTGCCAGGGCTGGAGTAAAGCTTTTGTCCGAGCCTTTCAGAGGGTCTGTACTCGTTTTGGCGTCTGCTGAACAGATACAACAAGTACTAATCAACCTGATCCAAAACAGCTTTAACGCGCTTTCTGCGGAAGACGGAGATCACTCCAGCGGAAACAGCTTCATCAAAGTTTCCATGGATGTTGAAGATTCAGCAAAGCCAGGTGAAGTAGCGATTCACGTTGAGGATAACGGCCCAGGGATTAAAAAAGAGAATCTTGAAAAACTCTTTATACCGTTTTTCACGACGTCACCTAGCGGGACTGGATTGGGTCTTTCCATTTCACAGAAGATAATAGAAGCTCATAAGGGACGGATTGAGGTTTCAACCGAGGAAGGAAAATTTGCTAAATTTTCAGTCATATTGCCGATGGTGCCGATGGTGAAGGAGTAGGCCGCTGTTATGAGCGGAAAAGTTCTTGTCATTGATGATGAAAAAAACATAACCCTGGTCATCCAGGCAATGCTTGAAAGAGCGGGTTTTAAGGCCGCGGTATTCAACGACAGCAGGACGGCTATTAAGTCCATAGAAGGCCTTGCGCCTGATTTAGTTATAACAGACCTGTACATGCCAGGCACCGGTGGTATGGATGTGCTGGAATACTGCCAAAAAAATCATCACCAGCTGCCAGTGGTTATAATCACGGCATACGGGACTATAGAGGCCGCCGTACAAGCTTTGAAACGCGGTGCCTTTGACTTCATAACAAAGCCATTTGATCAGACGGATCTTATCAATGTGGTCAAAAAGGCAGTATCCACCTATGAACAAAGACGTAAGGAACCTGTTACGATACTACCGGTCGAGCAGTTAGTCGGTGAAGGAAGCGCTGAACCACTTTTTTCGATAATAGGCGCGAGCCCGCAGATGCAGGAAATTTTCAAGCTGATAACTAAGATATCAAGTTCACCTGTCACGGTTCTTATCCAGGGTGAAAGCGGCACCGGCAAGGAGCTTGTGGCTTATGAGATCCACCGCCGCTCTGACCGTGCTAGCAAACCATTCATAAAAATCAACTGCGCAGCCGTACCCGCCACGCTGATAGAGAGCGAGCTGTTCGGCTATGAGCGTGGAGCTTTTACCGGGGCTGTATCATCAAAGCCTGGGCGTTTCGAGTTAGCGAATGAGGGCACAATATTCCTGGATGAAGTGGCTGACATGCCGCTTGAGATGCAGGTCAAGCTTTTGCGGGTTTTCCAAGAGCAGGAGTTCGAGCGGGTGGGCGGCATCAGCACAATAAAAGTTAATGTCAGAATAATAACCGCGACTAACAAGGATCTTGAGGGCGAAGTCAAGGCCGGCAGGTTCCGCGAAGACCTCTTTTACCGCATAAACGTGCTGCCGATCCGATTGCCACCACTACGCGATAGGAAGGAGGACGTAGATCTGCTTGTGAGTCACTTCGTTAAACAATTTAACGTTAAGTTGAAGAAAAATATCTCTGCCATCACACCGGAACTTTTTACCGCCTTGCGCGCATGGAACTGGCCGGGGAACATAAGACAACTCGAGAATGTTCTCGAAAGAATGGTCCTGATGTCAGATGGAAACATACTCGGGATACGTGATCTGCCGCCAGAGCTGGCTACCGCGGTATCTTCGGAAATACAGCCTACCGAGGCCGATCTTGAGAGTACTCTTAGCTTCAAGGATATAGTTAAAAAGCAAACTCAAACCGTGGAGCGTGAGCTTATAGAAAAAGCTCTTGAGGAAACCGGCGGTAATGTAACAAAAGCGGCTGAGAAGCTTGGGCTTTCAAGGAAAGGGCTGCAGCTTAAAATCAAGGACCTAGGGATAAAGCGCCCACTCGATTAATAATCTAGTTGCAAGCGACGTATTTGATAAGGCCGCACAGGTGCCCGAGTCCATCTCACGGCGCTGATTTTCAAATTCTGGTCTAGTAAGATAAGCGGCATAATCAGGTCTGCCCTTGTTTAGCGGCAAATTGACGTCAGACTGCTTGAGCGTTGTCCCGAAAAGGCTCATCATCGCGGCCCCGAGTTTAGGTGCCAAATCCGTAGATGCGGCAGCCACCAGTTGAGCAAGTTTTTTTGGGTCGGATTTTTTTATGGATATTGATGCGTATTTCTCCGGTGCTCGCAGGCAATTCAGTAAATCTTGATTTTGAAATCTGCCGGGCTGGAGTTGCAAAAGCACATATTCCTCGTATGCCCAGTGGTAATTTGAAATCGTCCTCGTGGTTTCGCTGACCAGATTGAACAGCGATCCCCACGGCACCATTCTCAAGGAAAGCACCTGAGTGGAGTGAAAAGGCTGCCCCAGATCCTGAATGTAATGTGCAGCCCACGTCAATAAACGCATTGCCAACGTCTTATCACCATTTTTAAGGGCGGTACGAGCATGCTCTGCGACCAAGTATACGCGCTGTGGTGCCTGCCCGACAGGGCGTAGCGGGATCTGAAAAGTAGCAAGTGGACGGGATAGTTTCCATCCTCCAAAGTACATGTGGCGAAACCCCTTGCTCGTTGGTCCGGTGAGCCCGCCCATCCATCTTCGCTCGTTAAGAGGGTCATATTTTTCGCCCTCCGGAAGATTTTCGTCAATCCCGCGGTCTGGCTCGTCTATAGTCGTCCCACTGATTAACGACAGCGCTGATGTCGGTTTGTCAGAATCGCATTGGTTTATAGCATTTGTATTTAAATCAAGCTCACTAGTGAGCTTCATCCACTGCGCATTTAAAATACAGCTGTCAGCTTTTATTGATTCAAGCGAGACTCTTATATCAGTGGGCAATCCATCTAATATAGCTGGCATGAGCGCTTGGTGCTGTTCCCAGCAATAGCCTGACAAACTGGTTAAAAATACCAGAGGTAACGAACACCAAGCGGACTTCAACTTACTGGCTCCTTATGGGAACAACCCGCGAAGCAGCATGGCGCGGTTTAATCTTTCGATTCCAACAATCAAGGCAGCCGTTTTCATGCCACACATATACTTGGTCTTGGCATCAACGACTTTCTTGAACGCGTTTTCCATCACTGAAGCAAGGCGTTTGTTGACTTCTTCCTCACTCCAGAAAAGATTCTGCGTGCCTTGCACCCATTCAAAATAAGAGACAATCACGCCTCCAGCGTTACAAAGAACATCGGGAATAAGAAAAGCACCCCTCTCTTCGACTGATTTGACTGCTTCGCTGCTTAGTGGTCCATTCGCCCCTTCCGCGATGATCTTAGCCTTAACCTTTTCAACATTCTTTGAGGTTATGACTCCATCAATTGCTGCAGGTATAAGAACTTCGACAGGTAGCGCGAACAGTTCCTCATTGGAAATCGCGTCCGCCTCAGGGTATCCGACGAGCGTATGGTTTTTCATGAAATACTTGTAGAGATTTGGGATGTTCAAACCATTCTTGCTGTAAACCCCTCCAGCGACATCACTTACCGCGACTACCTTAGCCCCAAGTTGATATATCTCCTGCGCAGCGACGTTGCCTACTTTTCCAAAACCCTGCACAGACACAGTCATACTTGAATCTATGCGTCCCAATCCCTTGCCAACAGAAGCCAGGTGCTTTACCGCATGTTGTATCGTGTAGACGACCCCGCGGCCCGTGCTCTCCGCACGACCAAGTGATCCACCTATCTCGATTGGTTTACCGGTGACTACTCCTGGTATCGCGAATCCCCTTTCTTGCGAAAAAGTATCCATTATCCAGGCCATGTGCTGGGAATCAGTCCCCACGTCCGGGGCTGGAATATCCCTGTCCGGTCCTATGATCATATTTATTTCCGACGTGTACCTGCGTGTTAGGGCCTGTGCTTCCTGGCGTGAAAGTTTTGTCGGATCAACACGTATGCCGCCTTTAGCTCCTCCTAGCGGCAATCCGACGAGTGAGCATTTAAATGTCATCAGCATTGCCAGACCAGCTACTTCGGAAAGATTTACTTCAGGATGAAACCGTATCCCGCCTTTGCCTGGCCCAAGTGTCATATTGTGCTGAACGCGGTAGCCTTCAAAGACCTGAATCCTTCCGTCGTCCAAACGTATAGGTATGCTGACGATAAGCGCCCGCTTCGGATATTTCAGTCGCTCGGCTATGTTTGGGTCAAGCCGCATAGTATTTGCGGCATCGGTTAACTCCAGAACTGCATTCCGAAAAAGTTCACTCGTATCCCAGAGATTTGAGTTCATATAGGATTCTTGGTCTGTCATTGGTTCTTCTCCCGTAGTAGGGAGATTACTACGATTTCATGTCGAATCAAGAACGAAGCTGCAACAAAATAAATATACCATGGTAAGATGCTCATTATGGGGCGATCAAAAAAAATCCGGGTGGCGGTCCTTTTTGGCGGCAGATCTGGCGAACACGAGGTTTCATTACGATCCGCGGCTTCCGTAATGCAGCACATGGATAAGGAACGTTTTGAGGTCGTGCCTGTTACGATAGATAAATATGGGCGGTGGCGTGAAAACGGAAAAGAAGTAGTGTTTCCGCCATATCCAAATTCTGCAGTGCTTAATGTTGACGTAGTTTTCCCGGTAATACATGGTCCACTATGCGAGGACGGTACAATTCAAGGATTATTGGAACTCGCGGAAGTGCCTTACGTCGGCTGTGGGGTACTGGCCTCAGCTGTTGGGATGGACAAGGACGTGGCGAAGCGTCTAGCCAGAGATGCCGGCGTGGCTGTTGTACCATATCTTTGCCTGACCGTGGACGAGTGGAAAAACAGTCCAGCGGTTTTTGAAAAACTCTGCTCGGGCAAGCTTGGTTATCCTGTTTTCATAAAGCCTGCCAATCTTGGCTCTAGCGTTGGAGTTCACAAGGTCCATGCGGCCTCCGAGTTAGCCAGCTCACTGGAAGATGCATTTCAATACGACTTAAAAGTGCTTGTTGAACGTGCCATCAATGCCAGGGAGATTGAAGTTGCGGTCCTGGAAAGCGCTGACCCAAGCTCCCAGCCGATCATCAGCGTACCAGGTGAAGTCTGTCCGACACATGAGTTTTATTCTTATGAAGCGAAATATCTCGATGAGAACGGTGCTTCATTAAACATCCCAGCTGATTTGACACCAGAGCAGGTTCAAGCCGCCAGGGATATGGCCGCTAAAGTATTTGCCTCACTCTGCTGTGAAGGGATGGCGCGGGCCGATCTCTTTCTCGAACGCGGGTCTGGCGTTTTATACTTTAACGAAATAAACACGATCCCTGGCTTCACTTCCATAAGCATGTATCCGAAAATGATGGAAGCTTCAGGTATAGCCTATGGCGAACTTCTGTCACGCCTCATCGATCTTGCAATAGCCAGGCATAAACGCAAAAAGCAGCTTCTTCGCGAATTCGCGGATATTACGCGACTTCCTTAGCTTTTGATGATGTGCCCGTGGATTTTGGTTCAGCCTTGCCAGCATCCGGATCGATTACTTCAATATGGCCGCATTCTTTTTGCGGGCAGCGATTAAACAACCCGGCCCGTTTGGTTATTTTTTCAGCCATTATGGGGAATCCGCATTTTATGCACGGCTTTTCGATCGGCTTGTCCCACATTGCAAACGTGCAATTCGGCCACTTGCTACAACTGTAAAACACCCGGCGATATCGCGATTGTCTTTGGGCCATCTCGCCCTCTTTGCATGCGGGGCATTTGATCCCTAGGGTGACCGGAAGCGTGAACTTGCAGTTCGGGTAATCGCTGCAAGCGACGAATTTTCCGTACTTGCCGTTTTTAATCACCATCTGGTTACCGCATTTTTCACATTTCTTATCAGTATATTCTTTGGGGATGATTTCTATATCGCCTTTTTCGTCTTTCTTGAAATCCTGCGTGTTTTTGCAGTCAGGGTAATTCGAACATGCCAGGAAAGAGCCCTGCTTCCCCCACTTGATGACCATCGTTTGTCCACATTTTTCGCAATTGATATCGGTTGGCACTTCCTGGCGCTTTATGTTCTTCATGTATTTCTTTGCGCGCTCAAGTGTTTTTTCAAACGGCTTCCAGAATTTTTCAAGCGTTTTCTGCCAATCAGCCTTGCCATCCTCGATGTCATCGAGTTGATTCTCCATGTCGGCTGTAAATTCGGTGTTTAGTATATCCGGGAATGATGCAACCAGCAGATCGGTTACAACCACACCCAGCTCGCTTGGGTAATAACGATTCTCGCGTTTTTCAACGTACTCGCGATCTTGCAGGTTCGAGAGAATAGCCGCATATGTTGATGGGCGACCTATGCCTTTTTCCTCGAGGTCGCGTATCAGCGAGGCGTCGGTGTATCTTGGTGGGGCCTGTGTGAAGTGCTGGTCCGGCAAAGTTGAATTAAGCACAACCGCATCACCTTCTTTAATCGCTGGCAGTTTTAAAGCGGAGCCACTTTTGGGCTGATCCTTGTCGTCGTCTTCAAGGTCAACCATGTAAACAGCTGTGAAGCCGGCAAACTTCAACACGGATCCTGCCGCGCGGAAGACCTGCTCCCGCCCCTTGCGATCTTTTGACGATATGTCAACAGCTGTTTGGTCATAAATGGCTGCGTTCATCTGCGAGGCGACAAAGCGGTTCCAGATGAGCTGGTATAGCCTGAAGTCGTCTTTTTCAATATACCGCTGGATTTTCTCCGGTTTAAACTCAAGCGATGCAGGACGTATCGCTTCGTGAGCATCCTGCGCGCTTTTCTTGGATTTATAGAAGTTTGGTTCACTAGGAAGGTATTCCTTGCCATATTCCACCGCTATATGTTCCCGAACTGCGGACAATGCTGATGGGTCGATACGAACTGAGTCAGTTCTCATATAAGTGATCAAGCCGTGAGTGCCTAAGTCTCCTAGGTCAAGACCTTCGTATAGCCGCTGAGCTACGGCCATGGTTTTCTTGGCGCTGAATCCGAGCTTCCTGGCAGCGTCTTGTTGAAGCCTGCTTGTTATGAATGGGGGATACGGCCTTCGCGAGCGCTCTTTGTATTCGATTGAAGATATCCGCCAGTCAACATTTTTAATGTTTTCGATCAGTTCATCGGTGGTCTGTTTATTCGGTAACACCGGATCGGCGCCATCGATCTTAAACAGTGAGGCGTCGAATTCAACACCATCTTTCTTAAATGTCCCGTCAATGGACCAATATTCCTCCGGCTTAAATTTGTTTATTTCAGAATCTCGTTCCACCACCATTCTGAGCGCGACTGACTGCACGCGTCCGGCTGATATGCCACGCTTTACTTTTTCCCATAAAAGCGGGCTTATCTTGTAGCCCACGAGCCTATCAAGGACGCGCCTTGCCTGTTGGGCATGGTATTTCGCTGTATTAAGTTTTGTTGGATGATTGATGGCCTCGATGATGGCTGGCTTCGTGATCGAGTTGAACAAGATGCGATGGACTTTCTTGCCGCGGGTTTTCAGTTCCTCGTTTATGTGCCATGCTATCGCCTCGCCCTCGCGGTCAGGGTCTGTGGCAAGGAACAGCTCAGGCACGCTCTCCGAGGCTTTGCGCAAGTCGCTTATCACTTTTGCTTTCGACGTAATAAGTTGGTAATCTGGTGAGAATCCTTTTTCAACATCCACGCCTAGCTTGCTCTTTGGCAGATCCTTGATGTGACCCACGCTTGCCTTAACGACATAATCCCTGCCCAGATATTTCTGGATTGTTTTTGCTTTTGACGGCGATTCGACGATGATCAGTGCTTTTTTGGCCATGTAATACTTTAGACGGAGTTTTTATTTTTTTTCAAGTACTGACATGAAAGAAAAAAAATTATGTTTGCACGAACGGACACGCTGATTTTTGACATGGTGGAAAATGGCGCTAAACAAGGCGAAAAGAATTAGACCTCTTTCGTAACCAGTTGCTGCTGCGGCTGCGAGAATAGCTCTGATACTGCGTTCTCGCACCCTCGTTACGCAACTGGTTACGAAAGAGGTCTACTATGTTTTCCACACGGATCAGGCTCACTCATTAAAAAATGGGACCAAATTATTGATCAAGTCAGAGGCCGCTCCACCAATTTTGGCTTTTGGTTTGCGAGGATGGCTAAGTAGTGGATATTTTTAAGCTATTATTAATACAAATACATGAGCAAACTAGAATAGTATTGACTATCTTGACGCGTAGGGTTATATATCACCACGCCATGGAGGTACCGACCATGAAAAGTGTGCTGATAGCTGTAGCTGTTTTTTCAATAAATATTATTTACCCATCTGCCTTCGCTGGAGAAGGTTGCTACTCCATCTGGGTCCCGCCAGGGAAACAGCTCGGATGTACTTCAGAAAAATGTGGTACTTACGACATTAAAGAAGGACGCCAATTAGGGTGTACATCTAAACTATGCGACTATTATCCGATAGATCCATATCGACAGTTTGGTTGTACTGCTTTTGAGTGTGGCTATTATCCGATAGATAAAAATCAACATTTTGGTTGTACTGCTTTTGAGTGCGGCCATTATCCGAAATATGAAAATCAACAGTTCGGCTGTACAGCTTCTAAGTGCGACAATTATCCGAAATATGAAAATCAACAGTTCGGCTGTACAGCTTCTAAGTGCGACAATTATCCGAAATATGAAAATCAACAGTTCGGTTGTACAGCTTCTAAGTGCGACAATTATCCGAAATATGAAAATCAACAGTTTGGCTGTACAGCTTCTAAGTGCGATAATTATCCGATATATGAACATGAACAGTTTGGCTGTACGCTAAATATTAATCCATACGCTATAGAGAATTAGACGGGAAACATACATTCAACGCCTTAGGTAGCAGACACACATCGGCTGGGGTCACGCCCTCCGGCTCTCCGTCATACTCAACTGCCACTGGCTTTACACATTCGATATCCACACGAGACGCCTTGTATTTACTGACTCCAGGGACCTTTGAGAAATCGCCACTATAAAGGCTACCAAGATTCATCAGAACATCCATCACAGATAACTTGCCAAAAACAGTGACTTCAAAAAAACCATCATCAAGCGATGCACCTGCCGCAAAACGCATCCCACCGCCAGCATAACGCCCTTTTGAAACAAACATTGCCATGATTTCCACATCTGTCGAATTGCCATCAATCCTAAGCGTCGCCCTCACCGACTTAGGACATAGACCTTTCTTAAGCGTCGGCACCAAATACGCCATCGATCTCGGCAACCATAGTGGAAAAGATCTCTCCTTTTCTTGCACAATCTCAGCACTCATGCCGAAACTTGTGGCATTGATGAAATAGCGCGGTTCCGATTTGCCAGCCGCACCACCACAATCCATTCGAAGCACACCTACATCCACAGCTTTTACCTGCGGCTTAAGCACTATGTCAGGCCAAGCGGATTTTTTAAGCTCTCCTTTAATCGATCTGAAATAATCCGAGCCTGTCCCCACTGGAGCAATTGCAAGACAAGCCTCAGGCCGAATCAATGCGCCATTTTCAAAAAAACCGTTAACAACGGCGTTAAGTGTACCATCCCCACCGACAGCGACTATCTGATCAATACCCTCATGAAGCGCCTTCCTTGTCTCACTGATGGTACCTGCGCGTCCCTGCGGGATTATATAATCAAATGATCCTGTGACCTGCGCAAAAAAATCTTTAAGCTTCTGTAGTTTTCTGCTGCTTACAGCCCTGCCGGCAGATGGGTTAAAAACAAATCTTCGTTTCATACTTTCTCAGAAATTTCCTTTCCAACATGCTTAACGTCAAAAAGTTTAAGCGGATTCATGATACCATTGGGATCCAAAGCTGACTTTACCCCTTTGATCATGCCATGCTCCGCCACACCCCAGTGAAGATGCGACTTATGATCAATCCCAATCCCATGATGGTGGCTGATCACGCCTGAGTTGGCCACAATAGCAGTACTTGCGGCCTCCTTGATCGAGCGCCACTGGCCGAGCGGATCGTCATCAAGCTTGCGCGCAATAATCGTAAAATAAAGCGAAGCACCTTCATGATAAAGATGTGAAATATGCGTGAAGATAAGCCTTGCCGCATTCTGACGTCCACATTCAGCATCAACAGCCTCTCTTACGCCATTGTAAAGACGCTGGAAATTTGACCATGTGGTAGCTGTTTCTAACGTCTCAACAAAAAGCCCGTTATCCATAAGGTCATCACGCAGATACGGAAGCTCAAAGCGCTCTTTAAGCCACTTTTTCCCTGGCGACGATCCAGCACCCACGCATTTGAAATCAACCATGATCTCAATGAAAGCGGTCTTGGCGCGCTCAACTTCATCGCTTCCACCTTCAAAACCAACAAGCATGACAGAAAACCCCTTTGACAGCCATACACCACGCAGGCCGAAATATGTTTTAGCAGCACTGGAAATGAGGCCACTAAAAAAGCCATGCCCACCGCCTGACATTGCAAACATAGCCAGCGACTCTTCTTCATCAGACACACGCACCATAGCTGGTTTGCAGCCGGATTGGGCAACTGCGCGCGCGGCTTCCGAGGCTTCTTCGAAGCTGCTGAAAATATACATCGAGTAATCCTGAACCTCTGGTATGCGGCTTATCCTAAGCGTGGCAGAGCTTATCAAACCAAGCGTGCCCTCGCTTCCTACAAAGATTTCCTTGATATCCGGCCCGCATGCATGCCTAGGTGCATACAAAGTGCGCACAGTCCCTCCAATGGGAGAGACTACATCAAGCGCCACAACCATATCTTCTATGCCGCCATAAAGGATTGAATTCTGCCCGGACGATCTAGCCGCTATCCACCCCCCTAGTGTTGAAAATTCAAATGACTGCGGAAAGTGCCCGAGCATAAATCCATGCTGACCGAGCGCCGATTCCAGTTGGGGGCCGTAAATACCGGCCTCGACTTTTGCTGTCATGGATTTTTTATCTATATCAAGAACCCGGTCAAGCCTTGCCGTATTCAGTGCGGCAAGATAACGGAAACTGCCGCGCTCTGGCTCAACTCCACCTACAACACTGCTCCCTCCACCAAAAGGCACGACCGCGATCTCGTTTTCACCGCAAAAATTTAAAATATTTTTTATCTGTTCTTCGTTCGCTGGACAAATCAACACATCAGGAGCCGCACCAAGTTTAAGACTGCGCATGTTTAGCAGATCACGATAACTCTTTCCGGCGGCGTTCCTGACCCTGGCTTGATCAGTCACATTGCAACTGTCTTCGCCAACTATCTTAGCAAGTCTAGATAGCATTTCAGGAGGAAGAGATGACTTAGGACATTTCACTGATTCAATGGGCGCGGAAAACTTTGGCTTAAGTTCTTTTAGAAGTCCGTGCTTCTTAAGATAGGCTTGTAGCTTGCCACGCTTCTCCAAGCCAAAGAAGTGCCCCTCACTGCCCCAACCGTACCATTTTGTTTTTTCATGGCGCATTTACCGCGTCACTCCCCGACTCACTAGCTCAGCTTTCTGGCTTATGGTAGCAACCTTCGATCTCATCCCGCATTTAATAACCTGCAATACTGAATCAAAAAATTCCATCTCACGCCTATTGTGACTAAGCCTTATACGTTCAAGATAAGCCGTTGCCGCATTAAGTGCAACAAGCTGTGGATAGGCAAGTGTAACTTCCTCGCCCGAATCCCTTTCGTAATCCTGCTTGGAGGTTTCAGCTTTCTGGCAATCAGAGAGGCTTAGGCACGGGGGCTCGTCAAGCACGGAACAAAGAAAGTCGAAGTCCTTCTGCCTTGTTAAATTACGTCCAATCAAAAAAACAACCGTCCCACGCTCATTGAGCCTCTCGCGCGCGAGAAAGCGGTAGTGGTTAAAAAACAATTCCTTTGAACCAGCGGGAAGTTCCTTAAGCTCTCTGTCCAACCTAGGATCATTATCGCTGCGTGACAAAAGGATTTCCATGAGAATCCCAAATTTTTTTCTATCCTCTGCCGACACTTCAACGGCCGTATCCGTAAACTTGGCACCAACCGGCGTAGCGATGGTACTAACCATCGGCAGATTATCTGGCGGCAAAAGCATGCTGGCTATGCCTGCATCTTCACCTGTCTTTTTACCGGTTTTTAACAGGTAAAAGATGCCAATCGAGAGGACTAGCGCTATTGAGATTGTTACAATCCAGGTCTTCTTAGCCACGTCTCCAAAGTTATCTTAAAGAATAAAGATCTTTCTTTATGGAATCCACAGCACCGGGATTAATAATCCTCTTAAACTGATCATCACCATAAAACCCAGCATCAAGCTTAACTTTTTCAGTGCAGTTCTGACAGAATTTCTGGATGTTCTTAAGCATTATCAGGGACGAACCATACGAACCAAACGGCGTATTATCACATGCTGGCTCACCGCTCAGAGATGAACCTGTCCAGATACTCTTGATCTCATTGCCATCGGCATCAAGAAACGGATCCGGGCACGTTGCATGCGTATAAAAACCATTCATAGACTCTGTGTGCCTTGATTCGTGAAACACGATCATAAGCCTGGCAATCTGCGGGTGACTAAATTTGATATAATTCTGCGTAAGCCACATCTTGGACGAATCAAAAAATGGTATCACACAGGCAACGGCCTTGCCATTGCCACATGAATTCATCCCTACTCTTAGAACTCTTGAAGTGAAAAAATCACTATACACCTTGCCGGAAAAATCGCCAAAAATCTGCTTATGCAGGGCTGAGGCCTCATTGCCAAAAATGTAAGACACAAAATCAAGATCCTGCATCAACTGGACTTTAGTCTCCTTCGGCACATCAGTATCAAATGTAATTGCATGAGCCGCAAACGGAGCCGCTAACAGAAGAAGAATTCCCAATATAATTTTGTGATTTATTTTCATGATCCCCCCTAGTTGTCTACAGCTACAAGCAAAAATGCATTAATTCAAGGAAGAAAGCATCGTAACGCGATAGATGGCACACCAAAAATCTATCGCTGTATACCGTTATTAATCGCTAAACCAACTATAAGGCCAGAGACATATATAAGCATGAACTCCAACTGCGCATGATTTTTTTCTACGCTCATCTGGCCGACTCCTTTATCGGCATCGAATCCCAACACTGAATAATCCGATAGCAATAAGCCATGGTTCATAGGTGTAGCCTTGAAGCACGCTTCTTTCGCTACCCAATACTCAAGCACTTTAAGTCCTGCGTGACGCTCATGAGCCCCAGCAATACGATTCAAAATAGATGGATGAACATTGCGCGACTGATACTCCATATCAACACCAATTGCTTTAACTGCAGCAGACGACGCGGCATAACCAATCGCAACCGCTAACCCATCTCTGACGCCGCCCGTGAGACGGCGGATCGTATGCGAAAGGCTTAAAAATATTTCAGCCGGCTCATTCTTTACCGAACGTCGTAACTGTAAAGTTACCTCTTCCCTGCAGGCCCTTGCTTCCACATTATTGGTAATAGCTCGGACAGACACGGCTGTTAAACCGCCAGCAACAAATTCCTTCCACTTATCACCTATAATTCGCGTCAACTGCTGATCAATATTCTTCATAAAACCAATCAGTAATCTTTAGCATCATCATTGCATCGACGTGTAGCATAAGAAGGAGAATTAATGACATGAAGACATTCAGCTGTAAGGACATAGGAGTGGACTGCAATTGGACTATCGAAGGTAACAATGAGGAAGAAATAATTCAAAAAGCAGCCAAACACGGCAAGGAATACCATAATATCAAGAATTTCAATGATGACTTGCGAAACAAAGTCAGAGCGGCAATCTGCGAAAAAAAAGCTGCCTGAGGCGTCCGCGCTATGCAAACATCACAGCCGTGGACCTGGG
>ERZ1292640.1447-Hain-H43-02um-R1-1447-length-19593-cov-6_pt1 | contig 19593 bp, 13 predicted proteins | sample MGYA00564404_ERZ1292640 | MGnify/ENA primary metagenome ERZ1292640 (study PRJEB36523, sample SAMEA6512636) | groundwater metagenome | collected 2019-01-08 | study: AquaDiva: Metagenomics assemblies of 32 groundwater samples
ACGCGGTACCCAGCAGAGGAAACAGCGCAAGGGCTACCATCAACGAGCTGATTGCAATCAGCATGGTTTTTTTCTGATTGCGCACCGCTAAATCATAGAATCTCAAGTAGCCACTTTTAAGAACGGCAATGACTTTGGTATCCTGTTCACTGCCGCCTTTTAGCAGATAGTCGCACAGTACAGGAGACAGCAATAACGATACCAGCAATGCGATAAATAACGAGATCGAAATAGTCACTGCCAGCGGGCTGAATGTTTTTCCTTCCATCCCTTCCAGCGTCATCAAAGGAAGAAATACCAGCACGGTAACGATTAAGCCAAAGATAACCGGTGTGCCCACTTCAGCCACCGCATCCACGATCACATTGAATTTGGATTTTCCGGTATCCTTCGCTTCTCCCAGGCGCTGATAGATATTCTCAACAACGACCACGGTGGGGTCGACCATCATACCCAGCGCAATCGTCAATCCGCCCAATGACATCAGATTGGCCGGCATGCCGTAATAATTCATCACCAGGAAGGTGATCAGTGGCGTGATAATCAGGGTGAAACACACCACAATACTGGTGCGGACGGTACCTAGAAAGATCGACAGGACGACGATTACCAGAATCAGAGATTCCATCAGCGTGGTCTGAACGGTCGTTAATGCACCATCGACCAAATCCGTCCGGTCATAAAACGGCACGATCTGGAGACCATCCGGCAGCATTCCGCGTTCATTGATTTCAGCGACTTTTTCCTTGATCCGTCCGACGATTTCCTTGGCATTGCCGCCGCGCAGCATCATTACAATACCGGCAACCGATTCCGTGTAGCCATTTTTGATACTGGCGCCCTGGCGCACTTCTCCGCCAAAGGTTACGTGAGCAATGTCGCGTACATATACCGGAACACCGTCCATTTCCCTGAGTACGATATTGCGGATATCCTCCAGCGAGGAAATGAGACCCACGCCGCGAATCAGGTATTGTTCATAGTGCAATGCCAGGATATTGCCGCTGGCGTTGGCATTATTACTGGCCAATGCACGGTCAATCTCCGTCAGTGTCAGATCGTAATGCCGCAGCTTATTGGGATCAGCGTATACCTGATATTCCTTGACGTGCCCGCCAATGGAATTGATTTCCGCCACACCCCGGATCGAGCGTAACAGTGGACGCACTACCCAGTCTTGAATGGTGCGCCGTTCCATGAGTTCTTCTTCAGTCAGCGCGCGTTTGCCATCATCTGGGTGTTCAATCGTATACTGATAAACTTCACCCAAACCGGTTGAGACCGGTCCAAGCACCGGTGTGATACCCGGTATCAGGCGGGGGGTGACATCAATGATTCGCTCCATCACTAACTGGCGCGCAAAAAACACATCGGTTTCATCGGTGAAAACCAACGTGATCAACGATAACCCGCTTTTGTTCATCGAACGCATTTCAACCAATCCCGGCAGGCCGGTCATGGCAATTTCAACCGGTACGGTAACTAACCGTTCCATTTCTTCAGGGCTGCGGCCAATCGCTACCGTAGCTACCTGTACCTGAATATTGGTCACATCTGGAAATGCATCCACAGAAAGAGTTTTAACGGCAAAACCTCCTGCAACGCATAGCATCAGTCCGATCACCAAAACCAGCAGGCGCTGGTTCAGCATCGCGCGAACTATCGCAGCCATCATGGATTACTCCAATTCAGCAAGCTTACGCTCACTGTCTAAATGAAAAGCACCTGTGATTACGATACGTTGATCAATCGTAAGCCCTTCCAGTACCGGACGTAAACTGGCCACTTCAGGGCCTAGTTCAACGTGTACTCGCTGGAAATGGTTATCGCTGACTGCGACAAAGACATAATCCTGATTGAGTTCACGTACGACAGCCCCTTCAGGGACGACTAATATTTTGTGTTGCGGGTCCGTGATATGCATATTCGCCAGCATATCCGGTTTAAGCTTGCGCTCCGGATTTTCCACCATGACCCGGGTCATCACGGTGCGCGTTAAACGATTGACCGTATCTGAGACAAAAATGATCACGCCATCCAGAAGATGAGGCCCTAATGCGGGCACATTGATCTCGACATGCTGCTCCAGCCGGACATCGCGCGCAATTTGCTCGGGTACATCGCCCACTACCCAGACGTGAGAGAGATCGGCTACTTGAAAGAGTGGATCGGCCGGTTGCACTACCTGACCGACGATCACGTTACGTGCAATGATGTAACCTTCCCGGGTTGCCTTAATATCAATCCAGGGAAGAATCTTTCCTCTTTTTTTGAGTTCTTTCAATTCCATATTATCCATCCCGAACAACCTGAGTTGGTCGGTTGCCGCATCCAGCTCAGCCTGGGCGATTTCCAGCTCGGATTGCCGCCGTTCCACCTCGGCTACCGGTATCGCATCGGCAGCCAGCAAATGGCGCGCACGCTCAGATGCTTTCGTAGTCACTACTACACGTGATGAAGCGCGTAAATAAGCCAATTGAGCCTGTGTTAAATCCGGACTGGTAATGCGCGCCAAGGGGGCCCCTGTTTTTACGTAATCACCCAATATCACAAACATTTCGATGATCCGCCCAGTGATATAAGAACCAATTTGCGCGGTTCTTTCTTCATCCACTTGAACCCGGCTCGGTACTTGGATTTTGTCAGCAAGATCAATTAAAAATGGCTGCCCGATTTGTAACCGGTCTAATATCTCTGGCCGGGCAGTGATGCTATTGAAATCCCGTTCCTCTGCCTGGTTTTGTTGAGCCGCTTCTTCGGAAGCGGTCGATCCGCCTTTATCGCATCCCGCCAGCAGTAATACCGCAACAACAGTGGCGTTGGTAAAAAATAATTTGAAATTCATTCTGGAATTAACTCCTTGGGATAGTGTGCGCGCAACCGATCAATTTCGGCAGCGGATGACTGCAAGTCAAAACGTGCTTGCAAAGAATCGCCCAAAATTCCTCGGAGTATACGTTGCGAATCCAAAAACTCGATCAAGCCACGTTCGCCAAACCGGTAAGCGGCTTGAGCCACCTGCACGGCATTTTCCGCTTCCTTGATTAACCCGCCTTCGAACATATCCACTCTTCGCTGTGCAATTTGCAAAGCCTGCCATGCTGATTCAAATAGCTGGCTAACCTCATAACGGCGGAATTCGAGCGTTTCCCGTATGCGTGCGGAATCATGAATGGCGGTATCGATTTCACCCCGGCGGCGGTACCAGAGAGGAATTCTGACACTCATGCCAGCCGTGTTAGAGGTGAATTGAGCATCCTGATAATTGGTGTATAACACATTAATTTGGGGCAATACCGAAGCCCGCTCTTGACTGATCCGGTTATTGGCACGTTCCTGTTCGGCTTGCAAGCGCACGACATCCGGATTCACGGCAGGAACTTGCTGGCGTAAGGTTTCCAGCGGCGGTAAATTAACCGGATCTTTCAATGTGGCATTGATTTCAAAATCAATCGGGATTGCTCCAGCGGTCAGTTGCAACAACATCACCCGTGCTCGCTGTGCGGTCAATTGTGCTGCTTGCTTGCGGTTGTCCGCGCTTTGCAATTCAGTATCCGCGCGGATCAGTTCAAAACGTGCCGCTTCACCTCTTTCGACATTGTGTGCAATGCGCCGGCGCACATCTTCCAGCAGATCGTAAATACCCTCTTCCAGAGCTGCTTGTTCCAGACGAAACAATAATTCGTAAGCACGTACCCGAAGCTGTGCCGCCAAATCGGCTCGTACCTGATCAAAGCTGGCACGGCTGGCGTCAACAATGGCTTCAGATGCATTAATGCGCGCACTGCGCATGAAAGGATTCTCAATCGGCTGATTGACCGTCACGGCACGTTGCATTGAGGTAGGCCCGGTTATCGCTAATGAATAGCGATTACTATCAGGTCCGGCTGTTACTGTGACTTCAGGGTTGAGAAACGCTGATGCCGCGATTACTCCTGCTTTAGACATATTCACTTGCGAGCGAGCGGCTTGGACGAGACCGTTTGCTTCTAATCCTACGCGTTGCAGTTCATCGATTGTGAGCTTGTTTTTTTGTTGGGCTAATACGGATGGTGATAAGAATGCGATACTTAAACCAAGCAATAGATACCAAAACGGGAAAATCTGCATAGAGCCTTTTAAATTATTACCAGGATGTTATGTTCTTCACGTAAAACAAGCTGCCAATAATATATTAATTTTAAGATTCATCAACAATAATATTAAGGATAATAAGGTTTTATTTTTGTTTTGAGGCAATATTGAAATGCATGATAAAAATATGAAATCAACGCTTAAAGATGTTTAACCGGATGTTGTAGCGCCTTTGCTGGAAGGAAAACAGGATTTGCCATTGCGATTAAATATTCTTGCTTTTGTTTTGGGTACCGCCCTGTTGCAACAACAGGCTGAATTACCTGAATTAATATGGGCTTGGGGTTTGTTGCTGATGGCCGCTGCAAGCAGAATGCTTCGGCGATATCAACTGGCTGTTCTGGTAGCAACTAACAGAATCTTGTTATGCGGTTTTTTCCTGGGAATGGGATTTTTCTGGGCGGCGGCTTTTGCGCACTGGCGTTTGGCTGATTCATTGCCGCCGGAGTGGGAACGCCGGGATATTCAAGTAGCCGGCGTGGTGGCCAGTTTGCCGCAAAAAAATGATCGTAGCCTGCGCTTCCAGTTTGATGTTGAGCGTGTGCTCACTGAAGGTGCCGTTGTACCCAAGCGTATCGCACTATCCTGGTATAAAGACCGCCAATCCGGTACGGATGAAATGGCAGTGCCAGTCCTAAAAGCGGGAGAGCGCTGGCAGATCACCGTGCGCCTCAAGCAGCCGCACGGTAACGCGAATCCCCATGGTTTCGATTATGAGGCATGGGCGTTGGAGCGCAATATTCGAGCCATTGGATATGTGCGTGCAGCAGCCGGTAATCAACGCCTGCACCCGATGGTCCATCGGCTCGCCTATTGGATTGAGCATCTACGTGAAGAAATCCAGCAGCGTTTCACCGGTAAACTGACCGGTCAGACTTATGCCGGTGTTTTGAAAACCCTGGCGACGGGAGATCAGCACGCCATTCCCCGCGATCAATGGCAAGTATTTACACGCACGGGAACCAATCACTTGATGGCGATTTCCGGTTTGCATATCACTTTGGTATCAAGCCTGGTATTTGCGCTGGTATTCTGGCTATGGCGCTGGAGTCCTTATCTGGTATTGCGTTTGCCGGCACGCCGGGCTGCTGTGATTGCCGGATTGGTAGTGGCTTTGGGTTATGCCGTACTATCCGGTTTTGCCATTCCGGCACAGCGGGCATTCTGTATGCTGGCAGTGGTGGCGATCGCGTTATGGAGAGGGCGCTTTACATCGGCAACGGTGGTGCTGGCATGGGCTTTATTAGGGGTAGTGCTGTTGGATCCCTGGGCAACGATCTCTCCCGGATTCTGGCTATCGTTCGGTGCGATTGCCGTCATTATGCTGGTGACAGTGGGGCGGATAGGGAAAATGCACTGGCTCAGCGGCTGGTTACAGATTCAGTGGGCGATCACATTGGGACTGATTCCTCTATTGCTGGCTTTGTTTCAGCAAGTGTCGTTGGTGTCACCGATTGCCAATGCCATGGCCATTCCTCTGGTGAGCCTTGTGGTGGTGCCGCTGACATTGCTGGCAACCCTGCCATGGTTCGATTTTATGTTGCCACTGGCACATGACGTGTTAAGTGCCGGCATGACGTTATTGCATGGGTTGAGTCATTTGCCCCACGCGGTATGGCAGCAACATGCGCCACCGCTGTGGACGATACCGGCGGCTGTAATCGGAATCATCTGGATGCTGCTGCCTGGAAGCCTGGGAATGGGATTCTTTGCGGGCTTTCCGGCTCGCTGGCTGGGTGTGGTTGCCTTATTGCCAATGTTTCTGGTGCAACCATCCAAGCCGGAAACCGGTGAATTATGGCTGACGGTATTGGATGTCGGTCAAGGGCTGGCGGTGGTTGCGCGTACCCAGCATCATGCCTTGTTGTTTGATACCGGCCCGAATTTCGGTGAAACAGACAGCGGTAGCCGCATCATTGCACCTTTCTTGCGTGGCGAAGGTATCCGGCAACTCGATACCATGATTGTGTCACACGCAGACTCGGATCATAGCGGCGGCGCATTATCGGTATTGGAGGCAATGCCGGTGATGCGGCTGATGTCGTCCCTGGATAGCCACCATCCGATACAGCGAGCTGTCATGCACACAGATCAGTGTCTTGCCGGTCAATCCTGGCAATGGGATGACGTGCATTTTGAATGGCTGCATCCACGGGCACAGGAGTATGCGGACCCGCAACGTAAAACCAATGCGAGCAGTTGTGTGTTAAAAATTACATCCGCTCATGGCAGCGTGTTGTTACCGGCTGATATTGAAGGCAAGGATGAGCAGGCATTACTTGCTCGCGTCAGTGACAAGCTGCCTGCGACAGTATTGATCGCACCCCATCATGGCAGTAATACTTCATCGACTGCCGCTTTTGTCCAGAAAGTGAACCCGGCGCTGACTGTATTCACGGTAGGCTATCATAATCGCTATGACCATCCTCGCGCAGCGGTAGTGGCGCGTTACCGTGATGCTGGCAGTGCGTTGCTGCGTAGCGACAGGGATGGCGCTATTTTACTGCGCTTTGCAAATAATGGATGGTCTGTTGATAGCTGGAGGAAATTACACCGCCGTTACTGGCAGCACAATATTGCTGAACGATGACAGGTGGCGTGCGCGTACTGCTGCTGGAAGGATGGTTTTATGACAGGCTGACCTTTGTCAAAGGTTTCCGGTTAAATTCCTGCCGATCTGAGGGTAACTGAATATTATTAAAAATGACGGTGAAAGAGGTGCCTGTGCCGGGTTCGCTGACTACTTTGATTTGCAGCTTGTTATTTTCTGCGGCGATTCTGACGATAGACAAGCCGATTCCGCTGGATGCCTTATTATGCAGGGATGCCCTGGGTGAATAGAAGTATTCATTGAATATATTGGGCAAATCCTTGTTCTCGATACCGATGCCATGGTCAGTAACGATGATGCTGGCGCTTTGATTGGATTTATTTATTTCGGATGTGATTTCAATGGATGAATTGTCATAAGAGTAGGTGATCGCATTGGTAATAATATTTTCCAGAAGAATTTCCAGTTGATCGGGGATCACCTTGCAAATAAAATTATCGATGGAAACATAAATTGCAACTTGTTTGGAATTGGCCACAGGAATTAATTTTTCAATGCAATTATGCAAGGTGGTTTCAATATCAACAGATTCCAGCACGGCTGTGTTAAGGCAAGTGTCTTTCAATCGCTCCAGTCTGAGCAGGTCCAGAATCAGGGTTGCCATGCTTTGCGCGCGGGTATTGATTTTATCCAGGGCATCGGTAACGCCCGGTGAAGCTTCTCCGCAATATCCTCCTTTGATCAGATTGATCTTGCTGCGAATGGCATCCAGCGGGGATTTGAGCTGATGCGTCATGAGTACGGCATACTGGTCTTTTTCCGTCTGCGCCTGATTGATTTGTTTGTAAGCATCCAGGAGGCGGTGTTCATGGGCGCGGACAATCAGAGAAAGTCTCGAGACGACATACCAGACTACAAAAAACAGGATATCAAGAAAAAACATCCATAATATGGCGCCATCTCTCTGTATGCTCTCAGCCGATAGATGATTGCTTATAAGTGTCGATATCGGTATCTGAGTGAATAGGAAGTTTTCAAAAAGAATTACAATGGTGTCCATGACACAAACTAATATGGTTACATATAGGCTTTCCCGGGTAGAAAAAAAGATGCAAGCCAAAGCAATATGCAGCACATAGAAAAATGAAATAGGCGTGGAAGTGCTGCCAATGTAATGGACTACGACAGACAAGCAGACCAGATCGACAATGATCTGCACCCACAGATTGATCGACGGCGAATTATATTTGCAGGGTTGACAATGATCTAAAGCATAAATGTAAGCTATGTTTGCCAGACTTAACACCGCTATGATGGCAATCGGCCAGTCTTTCTGTTCACTGATCCCGAATTGCACAAGTGTATCCGAAGCTGACAGCACCAAGACTTCGAAGAGTATCAGTGCGGCAATCAGTACCCAGCGAAAAGCAATAAACCAGCGGATATTGCTGATTAAGATTTCATCGTTGAGCTTGAGTCCAATGCCATTTATTCCGGGTAATGCGGCCTGATCTTTGGATTCAGACCAGGAAAATTCGGCAATTGCCATAATAACTTAAGCCGATTGCAGAGCGGCCTCCGTATTATCCAGGCGATCATGAATAATGGCCAGCAGGCTTTTCGGCTCAACCGGTTTCTCAACGATGCAAACCCATTCATGAGATCCGTCTTCAAAATACGGTCTGATCATGTCGCCCAACGATGTCAGAAAGATGGTTTGTATTTGCGGAAAACGTTTGTGGATCTGCGCGTAGGTTGTTAACCCAGAATCCATCGACTCAACCATGACATCAAGGATAGCCAGATCAGGCCGGTTGGCGTCATCCTGCAATGAATTGATAAAATCCTGCATGGTCAGATAACTATCAACTTCATATCCATCCTTGCACAGAATACGCTCAACCGCTTCCCGGATATCCGAGTCATCATCAACATGTGCGATTCTTGGTGCCATTATATTTCCCCTTCCTTATTGGTTTAATCTTTAAAAGTCAGGCATTTGCGCTAGACTGCTCACTTGCCGGGATCATTGTTCATTGGATCATATCCCAGCATATGTGAAAAATATGTGAAGTATGGGTAGCGGCGCTTGGTTGGGAAATATAAATTTCTGTGCGGCGGGATCTGATATCTGAAGCTATTTTTATAACTGATGACCAGTTTAGTTCACAATATTGACGTGTTTTAAATACGGGATTATGTCAAATACTCAATCAGATAAATTCCACCAATACTACTAAAAGGCACGAGCAGATTGAGTATCATCGGATGATGCGCCAGTGGCCTGTATATCCCTTCTTTGAATTCTTTGAATTCTTTGATTTCATTGATGAATGATTTTAGCTTGGTAGAATTGTTACTTTCTCTATGCCATACCGTGTTGACCGGAGCACCCGGAAGAGTATTATTCAAATTTTTGAGAATCTGATCTTTTGCATGTAGCGCTGCCGCTCTTAGTCTGATTGCGCTGATCAATGTAACGGATGCAAAAATGCCATAAATAAATAGTATGAGAGGCGTTGTTGACCAGTTATCAAAATAATGGTTGCGCGATATGATGATCAAAAACAGGGGAACGAACGGATAGTAAATGAATTTATTAGGAGCATCGGTATGTTGGTTAATGAAATCCAGCAAGATTTTATTTTTAATTGCGACTTCTGGTAGGTCATATTTGTTTTTGTAGGTTTTTACTAAATTCTCCGGCCAAATAAGATTATGATCTGCCAGTAGTTTTATGAAATGACCGCTTAAGTGTACGGTGTCGGCAATGTAAAGAATTAATGCTAAATATAATGAAACTGTAAGAATAAGAATTGCAAAACCCCAGTCATGATTAGTTTTACCCCGGAATGGAGCTAGCGGAATTAAGTTTGCCTCTATAGCAATTGGTAAGAATACGCAAACAATGATGATAAAAGAAAGTAAAAATGGGAGTATTACTCTGGCAAAAGAATAGACTGGTTTTTTTAATTCCAGGTACTGAAGCCAGGTTTCTTTAACATAGAGAGATTGTATTTTCCAGTGATCAATATTCATGAATTTATCTATGGGTGTTTTGTTCTCTACTTCTTCTCTTTTTTTGAGTAGAGAGAAGCTTTCCACAATTTTCCTTTCGTTATCTTTCAGTTGATTATGTATACGCAAGAAGAAATAGCATATAAATAGAGAAGCTATAATTCTTACCCCATCGGCCGGCCATGAGCTGATGCCATTCGTGAATGATATGGGTTCTCCTCCAGGGTTACTGGAGGTGTCGATCCATAAGTAACAAAGAATAAAAAGAATAGAAGTTGAAGCGATTGCAGTCAATTTGATATGCAGGTCTTTGGGCGCAAAGGATTCGAAGATAAAAGTTAAAATCAGAATAATAGCGGCGGCTAGAAAAGTGTTAAATAATATATAGATAATGCGCGAAATTGGAGGAATTGACTTATGATATTTTATATCCATAAGTCTAGGAGTCATAATGACATTATTTTCATGACTCAGATCAACAGCGCCGTAATTGCCGATTTCAAATAACCGGGGTGCATCGATCCAGGATTTTCGTGTGCCTTCGTTAAGATCTGTGCAATGAGAAGATTGTGTATTGCCATATTTACATAATACAAATTGAGTCGTCAGGAATATTGATGTTTGGTAACTGTCTCTGAATGGCGGAGTATGTTTCTGTATGCTCTCGTTTAATTGCAGACCGAATGGTGATGCAACCAGTAAATTGCGCGTCCATTTTATTTCTGTGGGGTGGAACAGCCGTGCATCCAGATCGGTGGTAAAAAATGGAACTCCTGGAAATTTCTTGCGTAACGCCTGTAAGATCAATAATTTATCGTAAGTATCGCTGCCTGTGATGCCAATCGCCCCGATGCCGCCTTCACTGGCAAGTCGCTTGCGCAGTTGTTCCATTCGCTCGGCAAGGTTGAGTAAATAGTCCAGTTGACTGTGACCAACCGGGCGTTCGCGAAGTTCTTTTATTTCCTTACTGGTTGGTTTATTTGCTTGAGATTCTTTATTCCTGTTTTCATTTTCTTTCTGAGCGGAAGAGGCATGCTCAGGAACTATGCCATCCAAGCCGCGCAGATAATTAAAGATATGTATCTGCGGATGATTTATTTTGTCCCGGAAAGTATCAGTCAATCTTTGGGAATAGAAAGAGTCTATCTCACCAATTAATACAATGTGATGTGGGTGATTAGGTTTTTGTGGCACAAATTCTTCTGACAAATCTCCCTTGCAGTGTCTGTCGGATTCAGAGCGAAGAGAAGGAGTCACACCTCGTAATGCCAGTTCACAGAGTAATGTATCGACTAACTTATCTTGGGTGCTGATTGTTCTGACAATTTTACTTTCCAGCCACTTTGCATTTTCCCGACTAGCAGTGTCGTTTTGGATTTCTTTATTCAAATCCTCATATTTTATTGTGGCCGTGGCTGTGGCCGTATAGATGGAGATGTCTTTAAGCTCATTGTAGAAGCAATTACTATTGCTGGTGCATTTGATGTATTCTTTCGAATCGATGATGAATGTATTAAAACCATAGGGACGATTGATGTCAGTTATCTCACGATACATGTCGTTTAATGTGCCGGATTGAGGTGGCCCAATTATACTAAAATGGTTCTCGGGGTTTTTGATGTCAAGCTTTTGCTTTAAAAAACCTAGCATATTGAGGGGAGTCTGGGCACTTGAACTTGAAAATCCGCTGTTATTCAACCAGAGTATTAAAATAGTTTTATTGTCATTATCCTGGTGCTTAAACCACTCGTAGGGCATAAAAGCACCCATATGGCAGAAACGGGTTTTCTCCTCAATAATTTTTATTTTGTCAGCAAATAGGTTTTTTTCTGTCTCAGCTAATTTATCGGCGCGTAATTCTCTAAGCGCTGCTTTGCAAGTTTTATCAAAGTCAACAAAGTCGATATGTTCCGGGTCGTTGGGAACATAATTATTTTCTGCCAATGCAGATACTACGGCATAGCGGGTTCGCAGTCGCCGCTCCTTGTCTTCAGCGTAAGGGCTGCCCGGCAACATAATTGCCAGTGCATGTAATGATGAGTCAAATTTTTTTGTTTTCTTTTTGATTTCGCAGTTCAATTCTTCAATTGAATGTTTTATTGCTTCAGAATCAGGATATGGTTTTGTTCTGTCAATAGATTTGCAAACGTCGACAGGTTCGTGGCCGTCGTGCTCATAACTTTGGTTATTGTTATCATCAGAGGAAGGAATTTTAATCAATACATTTTCTTTATTTTTACGGACTTCAATAATTTTAACCTTATGAGCGATCTCATTTTTATGAGATATTTCCACGGCTACGATCGAATTTGCCGGGGTTTTTTGAGTATGATGTCGCTTACGATGCTCTTCCACAACCTGAAACGGGTCCTGCCATAACCGCGAACGGGCATCTTCGCTGAATGCTCCCTCTGTATTGGTCGCGGCAGGCCGGGTCGGTTTGAAAATGGTATCCTGAACGGCGAAAAGGCTTAACAGAATGGCAATAATCGCAATCCCGGAGGTCGTCTGGGATGATTTTTCATCGGATTTGTTTTGTTCACTCATGGCGCACAACCATAAACATTATTCAAAATAGATGCTCAAGTTTGTGGCCAGTATTGCAGTTGTTTGAACTGGTGTCTGTGGGATTAGTCACAGATTCGGCCAGAAAAATAATGGGCTTAGCGGCTATGGTGACGGGCAAGATAGCGGGGTGTCCAGCCGTGCGGGATTTTGTGCACGAAATGGTAGCGTGCGACGTGGTAACTGGGGTCGAAGCCATAGAAATTCAGTTGCATGTGGCGGAGTTCTTCGTCGCGATAGCTTTGCAGGGGTTTTTGCTGTTCGTCTGATCGGCGTTGCTGTGCTTTTTTCTGCAGCAGTGCGGGGAAATCTGGGTTGATTGCGATGGTTTCAGCGATCAGTGCTATCTTTCTCCTGAAGTCTGCCGGGTTCAGAGCAAAATAATCATCAATCAATCCGATATTGCGTGCTTCCTGGGCACCGATGGGCAGCCGGTTGCGCGTCAATGAAGTGACATGCGATGCACTGGCCCGCCGGGGTAGCAGGTAGGTCCAATACTCCGAGCCGTACAAATTCCCCATGCTTTTGTAATGCGGATTCAGAATGACAGATTCACGGGCGAAAATATGGTCGGCAGCCAGCGACAAGAACACGCCGCCGGCGCCGGCATTGCCTTGCAGGGCGGCAATCGTCAGTTGCCGGTCCGTGGTGATGATGGCATGCGCCAGGTCATTCATGGCGTTAATATTACGCCAGGATTCATCGGCGGGACTGGCGGCATGTTCGATGTGGTTGAGGTGAATGCCGTTGCACCAGAAATCGGGCCCGCCTATCAGCACGATGACTCGAATATCGCTGCGGGTGGCTTGCAAATAGGCTTCCCGTAAACGCTCACATTGCGCGGTATCCATCGCGCCGTTATAAAAGGCGAAATGCAGATAACCCACATCGTTTTTCCGTTCAAACCAGATGTCACGATAAGTGTTGCCGGATTCTATGGAGAAAGGATCGGATGGTATTTCCGGCACCTTGATAAGGTGATCTTTCAACGCCAGTGTGGAAGCCAACTTAAAAGTCAGTCCGGCCGGGCTTCTATGCTTCAGATGGCCCATCCAGACTGCGCCATCCGTTGTGGCGCGGCAAATGGCGTTGTTGCGCTTTGCTATAATTGTTCCCGGTTTGCCGGTTAAATGCTCTTCCATGCAAGCGTCAAACAGATAATAAGGTTCATCAAACAGCGTATCCAGCACACCCGGAAATCCATCCGCCGCATGAATTTTTCTTAAAACAGTGAGTGTACTGTCCTGCTGCCAATCAATGCTGCGGCCGATTTGCCGGATGGGGGCGTGTAACCGGCCCTGCACATCGGGGCGAGAATAATCCAGCGGAACCGGTTTGAAGGTGCCGGACTGGAAGCGCATCACAGCCGTCAGAACGGCATGGGTTGCTGCCTCAACGACTTCATGGCGGTATAAACTGCTTTTCCGGGCAAAGCGCATCGGGAAGACTTCAGATGCCCAGATATCGCCGCCATCCATTTCTGCATTGGCTTGTAGCACAGTCACTCCCCATTCGTGCCGGTCATGCATGATGGCCCAATCCAGCGCGGAGGGGCCGCGATCACCGGTAATCCCAGGGTGAACGATCAAACAGACATGGCTGCGCCAGATCGTTTCCGGAATGGCGCGTTTCAGAAATGGGGCGATAATCAGATCGGGCTGGAACAGTTCGGCAGCTTGCTGGGTTACGGCATCGTTGATATCCAATTCGATGGACAGCTCATGCCCGCACCGGGCCAGTTCGACAAACAGGCGTTGCGTCAGACTGTTGAAACTGTGCGTCAGAAACAGAATCTTCAATAGATTTAACAGATACGCGGAAGTTGTTCGCCACTGAGCCAATCGACGACTCGTTTGCCACCGAAGCGGGTTTGCATCTGGACAAAACAATGCGTGTCTTCGATGACTTCACCGATGAGGGCCGCATTCTCGCCCAAAGGGTGCACTTGCATTGCACGGAGCAATTTACCGGCATCAGCCGGTGCACAGATCGCGACGAGTTTGCCTTCATTGGCGATATACAAGGGATCCAAGCCTAGGAACTCACAGGCTGCGCTCACGGGTTCACGAATGGGTAGCTTGTTTTCATACAGCATCATTCCAACGGATGATTGCAGAGCGATTTCGTTGAGTGTAGTGGCGATGCCGCCGCGTGTGGGGTCGCGCAGCACATGGATGTTTGGAGCCACGGCAATCATACAGGCCACCAGATCATGCAGTGCAGCGGTGTCGGATTGAATACTGGTATGAAAAGACAGGTTCTCACGCAATGACAGGATGGCAATGCCGTGATCCCCCAATGTGCCGGATACCAATATCTTGTCTCCGGGCCGTGCATTCTCGCCGGAAATGTTGATTCCGTCGGGCACCGTGCCAATTCCGGTAGTGGTAATGAATACGCCATCGCCGCTGCCTTTTTCCACCACTTTGGTATCACCGGTCACAATCGGCACCTGAGCCGCTTGCGCTGCTTGTGCCATGGAATCCACGATGCGCTTCAGATCAGCTAATGGGAAGCCTTCTTCCAGAATGAAGCTGGCTGCCAGATAACATGGTTTGGCGCCGGACATGGCGATGTCATTAATGGTGCCATGAACCGACAAACTGCCAATATTCCCACCGGGGAAAAATAAGGGTGTAACGACATGGCTGTCGGTAGACATCACCATGCGTCCATTAAAGCTCTGGAAGCAAGCCTGATCATTCATTTTTCGCAAAAATTCATTATCAAATGCGGCCAGAAATAATTGATCAATCAATTGCGCCATCGCACGCCCGCCACTGCCATGCGCCATTTCAACACAACCATTTTTCAGGTCAAGAGAACGGGTGTAGCCCGGTCTGATTTTACCTGCGCTGGACATTAATTCTCCTTCATTGTGGCATGGGGCTTTTCCCGGAAACGGCCGTAGCTGTAATAAGCGGCACAGGCGCCTTCCGATGACACCATGCAAGAACCAATGGGATTCTCGGGTGTGCAGGCCGTGCCAAAAATCTTGCAATCCTGTGGCTGTTTAACACCGCGTAAAATGGCGCCGCATTCGCAGGCCTTGTTATCCGCAATCGATACGACCGGAATTTGAAAGCGTTGTTCAGCATCAAAATCGGCATAGTCTGATTTGATTTTCAGCGCACTGTAGGGCACCAGTCCCAGGCCGCGCCATTCAAATGTGCGGCGCAATTCAAAGACTTCGGCCACCAGCAACTGCGCCTTGATATTGCCGGTAGGTAATACCGCACGCGTAAATTCATTTTCTACTTCGGCACGGCCTTCATTGATTTGGCGTATCAGCATCAATATAGCCTGCATCACATCCAGCGGCTCGAAACCTGCGATTACCACAGGTTTCTGGAATTCTTCAGCGAAATATTCATAAGGTTGGCTGCCAATTACGGTTGAAACATGCGCCGGACCAATGAAGCCGTCCAGCGGGACCAAGCCAAGCTGGCGAACCTCAGGAGATTGCAAGATATGGGAAATGGCTGAAGGTGTTAATACATGATTGCAGAATACAGTGAAATTGTTTAAACCCAGTGCCTGTGCTTGTTTGATTGCAACAGCAGTGGGTGGTGTGGTGGTTTCGAAGCCGATGGCAAAAAATACCACTTGATGTTGCGGGTTTTCCTGTGCGATTTTTACCGCATCGGCGCTGGAATACACCATACGCACATCCGCACTTTGTGCTTTTGCTCTCAACAAACTCATACCGTTTGCGGTGGGGATACGTAACATGTCGCCGTAACTGCACAGTATCAGCCCCGGTATTCGCGCCAGTTGAATCGCATTTTCCACACGTCCGACCGGCAAAACGCATACCGGACAGCCGGGACCATGGATCATATGTACATTGTCAGGAAGCAGATCAACAATGCCATAACGTGAAATGGCATGCGTATGCCCGCCACAGAACTCCATTAAATGGTAATTGCGCCGAGGATCAGCTTCTGATGCGATATTGGCGGCAATTTTCTGAGCCAGATCGCCATCACGAAATTCGTCAATATATTTCATACCAGCTATTAGTGTGATCCATCAGTTACCTTTGTAAAGGGCAGACATCTCGGCAAACATCGCCAGTGTATGTTTTGCTTCAAGCTGATCCAGCTTCTGTAGCGCAAAACCAACATGCACGATGACATAATCTCCGGGAGCAATATCCTCGACCAACGCCAGTGAAATTTCCTTGCGGATGCCGCCAAGGTTTACTATGGCATGATTTTCGGCCGTCAACTGTTCGACACAAGCAGGAATAGCAAGGCACATGGGTGTTTTATAGGAGTTCTCGGGTGTTGAAATTATGACATAATTAACCATCTTAATTATGGGCGGCCTGAAAAGTGATCAAACAAAATTCCTTTATTTATTATTTAATGATTTTACTGACCGGATTGTTGGGTTTGTCAATCATGCATAATTCTGTACAGGCAGATAATGGAATATGGATTGATGTCGATACGACTGAACATACTTTATCGGTTATGCAGGGAGATACTGTCCAGGCTGTATTTAAGAATGTGGCCATTGGCCGTTTTGGCACTACCTGGTCTAAAATGACAAAAGATGATATGACGCCGCTGGGCAGATTCAGAGTTGGATGGATTAACGAGAAAAGCCGTTATTACCGGTTTTTTGGTTTGAATTATCCAAATCTTGATACCGCAAAACGTGCGCTGGATGAAAATAGGATTACTGAAGAAATCTGGCTATCGATATTGGAAGCAAAAAGCATGGGAAAGATACCCCCCCAGAATACACCTTTAGGAGGTCATATCGGTATCCATGGAATTGGTCGGGGTGATCTGGAAGTTCATCATCAATACAACTGGACAAATGGTTGTGTTGCACTGACAAATGAGCAGATTGATCAACTCGGTAAATGGATCAAGCCCGGCGTTTTGGTTAATATCCGCTAGGATCGACAATTCGATTGATAACTGTTGTTAAATGCTTGAATTGATTCTTGATGGATAAATCGTTATTTTTATCAATCAGTTAAAATGTATCTTATTGTATTATGGTTGGGTTTTTTGTAAATTTGTCACAGAATTCATTTATTTTGCAGAAAAAATCAGATAAGATCCAGATGCGTTGCTGATATATTAGGTATCAGTGGCTAGTAAAGTGGTGGATGTTTATGCGTATTGAATAGAATAAACACTGAGGAGATTGGAATGAAAGAAAAAATCAAGCAACCAGTTCGTATGTTAACGCTGGCAGCAATAGCAGGCGCTTTTATTGGATTAACAGGTTGTGCAACCACAGGTCAATTAGAAGAATTACAAACCAAGGTTAATGCTGTTGCAGCTGATGCAGCTGCAGCTAAAGCAGAAGCAGCCGCTGCTAGTGCCAAAGCAAATGATGCAGTACGTATTGCCGATGAAGCAAACAGACGTTCAATGGATACAGAATCAAAAATTGACCGTATGTTCAAGAAAGCTATGCATAAATAATAACTAAGAAAAACTGGTTATTCATGGCTAAAAAGCCCCTTTAAAAAGGGGCTTTTTTTATGGGAATTTAAGAGTTAGTTGTTGTTCTGTGTATGGAGTTGAGTTTGAGAGCGCGAACGTGAAATTAAAGTGGGCATCCCATTCTTCTCCATTATCGCTTGCTTGAGAGCCTCCTGATCTATTTCAAAATCTACAGGAATATTTCTCCTGTTGTTTAGCGCAAGGAAGTCATTAATGGCGGCGATCGCCATTTGTTTATAGTTAGCATATTTCTCTTCATCTTCTTCCAGCGGCGGATGTAACTCAATGAACAGTGACTCAAGTAACCAGCCGAGTTTAATGGGCTGATTGACTATCTGTACTTGTGTTCCAATCGGAATTTTATCAAATAACGCTTCAATATCTTCAGGATACATTCGAACACACCCGGCTGAAACGCGCATTCCAACACCGAATGGCTTGATAGTGCCATGAATCAGGTAACTGCCTCCACTAATACTTAAACGCATGGCATGACGGCCTAGAGGATTGGTGGGGCCTGGTGGTACTACACTGGGATAGGGTGTTTCACCATTAGCAATTCTATCCATCTGAAGCGATTTCGGCGGTGTCCAGGTGGGATCTTTCTTTTTTTCAACTATTCTGGACACTCCCAATGGAGTTATCCAGTCCATTCTGCCGATTCCTACCGGGTGTGTCGTAATCATGGGTTTTTCTCCCTTGTTAGGCTCAGGGAAATAGTAAATTCTCATTTCCGGCAGATTAAGTACCAAGCCCTTGCGATCCGCATGAGGGATAATGTAGCGGCTCGGCAGGATAACTTTTGCGCCATCCTCAGGCAACCATCGGTCAACATTGGGATTAGCCAACAGAATCTCAATCTGGCCGATATCATATTGACGGGCGATATCCAGCAATGTTTCTTCACGGCTTGCCTGAGTAGTTCGTATTTGACCAAAAATATCAATGCCGGGTGGAGGGAGTACCCATGTTTCAGCTCGAATAGAAGAAACAGTAATAAGACTGGTTATGGCAAAAATAAATAGAAAATTTCTATGCATAGGTCAATGCCTTACAATATGAACAAATAATTACAGGAAATCGAATAATAACTGAAATTTCTTTATTGGAAACAGGAAAACAAGTGTAAATGCAGGGTTTAATAGAAAATACCCAAGTAATGGAGGGATTATGTTTTAACTTCTGAATAATATGATTATTAGATAGTATTTTTTACGCGACAGCTAAGTAACCAAGCCATATTTTGGAATAGAATATAAGGTCCTTGAGAAGGAGTCACATCTGCAGTGCGATAAGCATCAAGGTTTGCTGATCATCACATCAAAAAGAGAAGGGGCGTGGCATGAATACAGAAAATACTTCTGATACATCCAGGAATACATCGAACGAATTCAAATCCAAATTGGATAAATTAAAGGCCGCACCTGTTTCAGTAGTCGTAGATCAAACAAACTACAGCGAGCACGCTTCTACGAAGCGGTCAAGGTTCTTCTGGTTCTGGGTATTGGTTTATAGTGCTATTATTTTTTTTGGTGCTTATCATTTTATCGAGAAAGGTGGCATGACTTTATCTGTGATTATGCTGCTGTGCGCGGTTTTTATTCATATCTATACGGCTTCGATTGAGCTACCTCCGCTGGATGGGGCGGATCCAGTAAAGAAAAGGGAATTTGAAGAAAGTAATCACTGGCAGCGGCAAAAGTGGATGATATTCGCTTATGGTTTTATGTTGTTTTCATTATTAATGACTTTTTATCCCTTTGTTGTTCCTTATGGCAGTCATGACGGTAAATCTGCTGACGAGTATTTGGAGACAATTCGTGAACGGCCGATTGCATTGTTTATTGGTTATTC
>ERZ1292640.1448-Hain-H43-02um-R1-1448-length-19587-cov-8_pt1 | contig 19587 bp, 17 predicted proteins | sample MGYA00564404_ERZ1292640 | MGnify/ENA primary metagenome ERZ1292640 (study PRJEB36523, sample SAMEA6512636) | groundwater metagenome | collected 2019-01-08 | study: AquaDiva: Metagenomics assemblies of 32 groundwater samples
CACGTCAAAGCCGTAGGCACGGCCGCGGCCGTCGTTGGCCGGCACCGTCGTGATCAGCGGATCGGCCGGGATGCTGGACTGCAATTCGGCGGGGAAGTCGTAGCGCGACACGCGGGCCAGGCGGGCCGGCTCGGTTTCGAGCCGGCCGATCAGCAGGTCGGTGAAGTGCTTGTAATACGCCTCGACCCGCAGGGCGGCGCCGCCAGGCAGGTCGCGCTCGATGCCCGCCGACGCCTGCGTCGCGCGCTCGCTATGCAGCGTCGTGAGGCGGTCGCTGGTGAAGTCGAGCACGTAGTCGCTTTGCGCCAGCTTCTCGTAGCCCGGGCTTTGCGTGTAGCGCCCGGTCGCCGCCCGCAGGCGCGTCGAGCCGGTCAACTGGAACGAGGCCGACAACCGGGGCGAGAACAGCGACTCGCCGGTCGAGCCCGGTCCATCCCATCGCAGGCCCGCCTGCAGCGAGCCGCGGGATCCAATCGGAAAGGCGTCTTGTATCCAGGCGCCCAGGCGCGTGGATTCCTGCGCCGAGACCAGCAGATCCGGGAGTCCCGCGCCACCCTGCACACTCGAGCCGTTGGCCGCAACGGGATTACGGTCGCCGGAAATTTCGAACCGCAGCGCCGTCGACAAGCGGTGCGCCTCCGCTCCCGTCTCGACGACGTGAGCGCCGAGCGCCCACGCGAACTCCTGCCGCGCCGAGACGTCCTTCACCGACAGCACGCGCTCGAACGCGACGTTGGCCGTCCCGTAACTCTCGTCGAGCGGCGCGTTCGACCGCTTGCTGGTGTTCTCGAAACTTGCATCGACGCCGAAGGTCGATCGCGTGTCGGAGTATCCGGCGATGGTGTGCGATTGCCCCTTCGTCCCCAACGAGGTATCGAACCGCGCCCACGCCAGGTCGTTTTCGGTATCGTCCTGGAACTCCCCGCGCGCATCGTCTTCGTCGATCTCGATGGCGGCGGCCTGCCGGCTGCGCAATCCGAACAGCGTGACGCGGCGGCCGGGCGCCGGTTCCCACACGCCCTTGCCCTGCAGGTCGCCGAAGGCCGGAAACTCCTGATCGGTGATGCGCGACGCCACGAGGTCGTAGTACGTGCGGCGGCCGGTGACCAGCCACGAGCCAACGGCCTTGCCCGGCAGCCGCCCTTCAACGACCAGGTTGGCGTCGGTGATGCTGAGCGATGCGGAGCCGCCGAACGCTTGCGCCCGCGTGCCGTCGCGGTTCTCGACCACCAGCAGTGACGAGAGCCGATCACCATGCAGCGCGCTGAAGCCGCCGGTTGAAAGTTCGAAGCGCTGAATGGTCTCGGGATTGAACGCGCTGGTCAGGCCGAACAGCCGGTAGGGGTCGTGAATTTCGACCCCGTCCATGACGGTGAGATTCTGATCCGGCGATCCGCCGCGAACTGCGAGCCGGCTGCCGAACTCCTCGGTCGCCGCCACCCCTGGCAGGGTCTGCAGCGTGCGATACACGTTGTCGAGCGCACCAGGCGTGCGCAGTACTTCAACCGGTGCAACGGCTGCCGCGGCCGGCGCCGCGGCCGGCGGTGGTGCGGTAACCGCGACGCTCGTGGCAAATCCGGTGTCGCGGGCGAGCGCCAATTCCGCGCCGGTGACACCGGCTGCCGGCACCGCCAACTGCGTCGCGAGTGCGAAGTATCCGGACGCTTCGACGAGCACGGCGATGCGGCCCACTGCCACGGGCAGGCTGAAACGGCCCGCGCCGTCGGCCACGACCTCGGCCTGGCCGGCCGATACCCGGGCACCGGGGATGGGAGCTTGCGTGCCGGCATCGATGACAATGCCGGCGATGGACGGGGTGGTGGGCGCCTGCGCCAGGGCCGGGGCGGCCGAAAGCGCCAAGGCCACGGCCATTACCAGCCGAATAAACATCTGTAGGGTCAGACGCCTTCGCGCCGGCCTTGGTTCCCGCGAGCCTTGGGGCTCGCGCCTGCGGCGCTTGTAGGGCTCGGGCTTCGGGCTCGGCGCGCCTCGTGGGGAAAGGCCCTGGTGACGTTTGCCGCACCCATCCCTCCGACCTCAGCTAGACTCGGGTTGGCTGAAAATCAGGAGCACCTCACATGAAGATTCGAACCGTCGTTCTCGCGTCGGCACTGGTCATGGCCGCCGGTACCGCGCTGGTGGTGGGCCAGCAGCAGGCGGCCGAGGCGCCTGCCTCGAGCCGTCCCGCGATGACGCGCCCCGCGGTGGCCGGCCGCAACGGACTGGTCACCACCGGACATCCCATTGCTTCGTCCGCGGGCTTGCAGATCCTGTTGAAGGGGGGCAACGCCTTTGACGCCGCCGCCGCGGTGGGTGCCATGGCGGCCCTCGGCGAGCCCGAGATGAACGGCATTGGCGGCAACGGCTTCATGACCGTCTTCCACAAGGGGACCGGCAAGGTGTGGTCGCTGTCGATGGCCGGTGCGGCGCCGAAGGGCATCGTGCCGTCGGAGATGACGCCCGAGTCGTTGAATGCCGGCATGAAGGCCGGCATCGTGCCTGGCAACCTGGGTGGCTACCTGTATGCGCTGGAGCGCTTCGGCACCATGAGCATCGCCGAGGTGTTCGCGCCCGCGATCGAGTACGCCGACAAGGGCTATCCGATCGATCCTATGCTGGCGCAATCGATCGCGCGCGGGCGCAACAACCTGGCGAAGTATCCGACCACCGCGAAGATCTTCCTGCCCACCGGCGAGCCGATCAAGGCCGGCGAGTTGATGCGCAATCCGGACTACGCCGCCACGCTGCGCAAGCTGGTCGACGCCGAGCAGCAGGCCAGGGCGAAGGGGGCGACGCGCGCGGCGGCCATCCAGGCCGCCTTCGATCGTTTCTACAAGGGCGACATCGCGCAGGAGTTCGAGCGCTTCTTCAAACAGAACGGCGGGGTCCTGACCGCGGCCGATCTTGCCGCCTACACGCCGAAATGGACCGAACCGCTGCGCACGACCTATCGCGGGCACGAGGTCTACAGCAATCCCTCGACTTCGCGCGGCGGGTTTGAGGTGTTGATGGGCGCCAACCTGATCGAGCCGGTCGATCTCAAGGCCGCCGGTCCAGGCTCGCCGGCGGCGCTGCACGCCGTGATCGAATCGATCAAGATCTCGAAGGCCGACATCTATCGCTACGTCGCGGATCCGGCGTCAGTGACCGTGCCCGCGCAGGGACTGCTGTCGCGTGAGTTCGCGACCTCGCGCCGGGCGCTGTTCAACCCGGCCCGTGCCATTGCCTATCCCGATCCCGGCACGCCGGCGGGGGCGCCGCCAACCATGCCGCGCGCGGCCGGCCCGGCGTTCGCCGATGACTACGATCCCGAGCAGCACACCACGTCGTTCTCCATCGTCGATCGTTTCGGCAACGTCGTCGGCTGCACGCCGACGCTGGGCGGCCTGTTCGGCAGCAACGTCGTCGTCGGCAACACCGGTCTGTTGTTGAACAACGGCATGCGCCTCGGCTCGACCTCGCCGTATCCCACCGACATCAACTACGTCGGCGCCGGGAAGATCCCCATCCTCAACAACTCGCCGATCATCGTGCTGAGGGACGGCGCTCCCGCGTTTGTATTCGGCACACCCGGCGGCGAGACCATCGGGCAGACGCAGTTTCAGGTGTTGATCAACCTGATCGACTTCGAGATGCCGGTGCAGGCCGCGATCGAGTCGCCGCGGCTGGCGCTTGATGCCGCGCCGAACTTCTACAAGCCAGGGGCCGCGATCACCGTCCGCGTCGAGGGCCGCATATCGGCCACGACTATTGAGGCGCTCAAGGCCATGGGACACACGATCGAGGTGTTGCCGGGATGGGGCAGCCTGGGGCACATGCAGGCGATTCGCATCGGCGCGAAGACGGGGACGATGACGGCGGGTGCCGACCCGCGGCGCACCGGCTACGCGATGGGGTACTGAGGTCGGGCGGGTGGGGCTGGTCGGGGATTCCTCTCACCCGCCCGACCCGCCCTACATCTGATACAGCATCACGTAAACGATCACGCCGGTCACCGACACGTAGAGCCACAGCGGCAGCGTCCACCGCGCGATCTTCTTGTGCTTGTCGAAGCGGCTCGACAGCGCTCTCGACACCGTGATCAGGATCATCGGCACGATTGCCGCCGCCAGGATCACATGCGGAATCAACACCGCGAAGTAGAGCGTCCGGATCCATCCCGCCTTCTGGAACGGCACCGAGCCGACGTTCAGGTGATAAATCACGTACGACGTCAGGAACATCGCCGAGACGGCGAGTGCCGAGAGCATGCACTTCTTGTGAGCGGCGCGATGGCCGCCACGGATCAACACCCACCCGGTCACGAGCAGGACCGACGCTGTGGCGTTGAGCGCGGCGTTCAGGGCGGGCAGGTCGGTAAGGGTCATGTCAGGGATCAGGGATTGGGGATCAGTTTCGCACCGGACGGCTGACCAGCAAGGTACTGATCGACAAGGTGACGAGAGCGAATACGGCGACACTGCCCGCCGCGGTAGCGAGGTTGGCGGCAGGCACACCAGTCAGAAACGCGCGGAGGATCTCCACCGCCGGCGTCAGTGGATTCAGGCGCATCAAGACCTGCACCCAGCCCGAGGCGCCGCTGGCGGGGAACAGCGCGCCCGACAACAGCCACATGGGCACCAGCACCACGTTCATGATGGCGTGAAAGCCCTGCGCCGACCTGAGCGGCCACGCGATCATGATGCCCAGCCCGCTCAGCGCCAGGCCCAGCAACGTAATGCACGCGATGGCCCCCGCCACGTCGCCTGCGTGTGGCGTCAGCCCCGAGAAGGGCAGCAGCAACAGGAAGACCAGGCCGTTCAACACGGCCAGCGTCGTGCTGCCAAGCGCCTTGCCCATCACGATGGCCGCGCGCGGCGCGGGCGAGGCGAGCACCCCCTGGAGAAAGCCTTCCTGGCGGTCCTCGATGATCGAGATGGTCGAGAAGATCGCGGTGAAGAGCACGATTAGCGCCAGCGACCCGGGGAAGTAGTACGGGAGGAACCCGGCGGCTGTTGCCCCACCCTCCGGGCCGCCCTGAAATGACGAACCCATCCCCGAGCCAATCACGAACCAGAAGATCACCGGCGTCAGCAGCGCGCCGACGACGCGGCTTGGCTGCCGCACGAAGCGCAGCACGTCGCGCAGCCACAGCGAGTACGTGGCAAGCATCATCGGCAGGTGACCCCCAAGCACTTCAGCACTTGAGCACCCCAGCACTTGAGCACCTATTCATGACGATAGCCCCGTTCCCGTGTGATGCGTGAACACGTCTTCGAGCGTCGGTGCGCGGGCCGGCAGGTTGGCGACCAGGTCGCCCGGCGCGCCAATGGCGACGAGCTGACCTTCGTGCAGAATGCCGACGCGGTCGGCCACCGCCGCCTCTTCGATCAGGTGCGTTGTCAGCACGATGGTGGTGCCGGCGTCTTCGCGCAGCCGCCGCAGCTCCTGCAACAGCTCGCGGCGGGCGGTGGGGTCCAGGCCGCTGCTGGGCTCGTCCAGCACCAACAGCGGCGGCTCTGGCAACAAGGCCTTGGCCAGCTCCACGCGCCGGCGCAGGCCGCCGCTGAGCGTGCCGACCCGATCGCCCGCTCGCGGGGTCAGGCCAAACCGCTCGAGCGCGCGCTCGATGCCGCGCGCCAGCGGTGTCCCCGACAGGCCATGAATGTAACCGTGATGGCGCAGGTTCTCCAGCACCGTCAGCCACGGATCGACGGCGGCCGACTGGAAGACGACGCCCAGCCGGCGCCGCGCTTCTGCGGGTTGCCTGGCGACGTCGATGCCGAACACCTCCACCGTGCCTGACGTTGGCGCGATCAGCGTGCTGATGATCCGGAACAGCGTGGTCTTGCCACCGCCGTTGGGGCCGAGCAGCGCGAACAGGTCGCCCGATGCGACCGAGAAGCTGAGCCCGCGCAGCGACTCGCGCGCCCCGTAGCGATGCTTGAGGTCGGTAACTTCGAGCGCCGAACTTGTCATAAAAGGAGTTCAAGAGGCAAGGAGACCAATTATGGCTTTCAAGACCCCCAAATTGCTCCTGATCTCTTGACCTCCTTTAGAAATTCGCCCGGTGATCGAACACCAGGAAGGCCCAGAGGATGGGCAGGTAGAGGATCGACCCGAAGAACAATCGCTTGGCGGTCGCGGTCGTGCGTTTGAACGAGAACTCGAGCGCCATCACCATCAGGATGGTCCCCAGCGTGAGCGCGCCGACCATGTACCACGGCGAGGCCAGGCCGACGCCGGTCGGCATCATGCTGAGCGGGATCAGCGCCGCGGTGTAGATCACGGCCTGGCGTCCGGTCGAGCGGCCGTCTGGCTGGATCACCGGCAGCAGCGGCATGCCGGCCCGCGCGTACTCGTCGCGATACATCCACGCGATCGCCAGGAAGTGCGGCATCTGCCACATGAAGACAATGCCGAACAGGACCCAGCCCTCGATGGAGATCGTATTGGTGGCCGCGGCCCAGCCGATCACGGCGGGCAGCGCGCCGGGCAGTGCGCCGACGATGGTCGACAGCGAGGTTCGGGTCTTGAGCGGGGTGTAGAACACCACGTAACTGAGGGCCGTGAACAACGCGACACTGGCCGTCAGCGGGTTGAGAAAGTAGCCGAGTTCGGCGGCGCCGGCCGCGGTCAGCAGCAGGCCGAAGATGATGCCCGCCGGCGGCTGCATGCGCATGTCGGCGAGCGGCCGCATGCGCGTGCGGCGCATCAGCCGATCGGTGTCGCGTTCCCACACCTGGTTCAGCGCCGAGGCCCCGCCGGCCACCAGGAAGGTGCCGAGCAGCGTGTGCACAAACGCCACCAGCGTCGCATCGGGTTGCGCGCCCAGCGAATAGGCCGCCGCCGTCGTCAGCAGGACGAGGAAATTGAGGCGCGGCTTGGTCAGCGTGACGAAGTCGGCCGCCCGCGACGGCGTGGCCTTGATGCGCTCCGCGGCGTCAACGTGCGAATGTGAAACTGACATCCTTCGACTCTTTTTCACCGATCGTGATCTGTTGCGTCTTCACGCCCAGTTGTTCGTGCCAGGCCTCAATCGTGTACGTGCCCGGCGGCAGGTTGTTCAGTGCGACGCGCCCATCGGCGCCCGTGGTGCCGAAGTACGGGTGCTCGAGCACGCCGACGAAGGCGCGCATCCAGGCGTGCACGTCGCACCTGACGTCGACCATGACCTCGCGGGTCGCAAAGGTGCGATTGAAGCTCACGCCCTCGATCGGCGTCGACATGTTGAAGGGCTGGTTGATCTTGCCCTCGGCGCGCACGTTGTGCAGCAGCGGGTCGCTGTTGCGGATGGCCAGCGGCTGCCCGACGCGCACGCCCAGTACGCGCGGCGTGTAGCGGCATTTGTCCTGGTCGAGCACGACCGGCTCAGTCGGAATCGGAAACGAGTAGCCGCCAAGGCCGCCCTTGACGTAGACGAAGACGTTCTGCAGCGCCTGGCCGTTGCCCAGCAGGATGCTCTCGTCGGCCCGTTCGCCGGCGCCATACTCGGCCACGCACTTCGGGTCGCCGTCGAGGCGCATCATCGCCGGGGCCGGGGCCGCGCCCTCGAAGTTGACGGTGACGGCCACGCTTGCGGCGGTCGCAGGATCGACACCGGGGCCGGCGGCTGCCGGCGGCGGCGCTGGCGCCGAGCCGCCGCACGCCAGCGAACCGGCGAGCAGAATCAGGGCGCTGGCGAGACGAGCAAACGGCATCCAGCCATTATCTCATTCAGCGGTGCTTGACCCCCTGCCCATGGGCCACTAGAATTGGAGGTTCGTAGTCCCTAGTGCCGCTATCGTCTAGGGGTCAGGACGCCAGATTCTCAGTCTGGACACCGGGGTTCGAATCCCCGTAGCGGTACCATTCGATTCGCCTTCATCCTGCCTGCGGCAGGCCGAAGGCTCCCTCATGGCAAGCCCTGAGTAAGCGTTCGGCGACCGCTAGGTCGCTGAATGCGCATCGATGGGCAGGCCATCTACGTCAATCGAATGTCCTGAGTAAGCCGGCGGTCAGCCGAAGGCTGGACGTCGGCGCATCGAAGGGCCCCTCATGGCAGGCCATCTCACCAGTCGAATGTCCTGAGTAAGCAGATGGCCAGCCGAAGGCTGGACATTTGCGCATCGAAGGACCGCGGCTCATGGCCAGCCACCAAGAACGAATGTTCTAGTAAGCCGACGGTCTGCCGTAGGCGGGACGTGGGCGCATCGAAGGGCCGAACCGCTAATCTTGCGTGGCCGCGGACGACGATGCCATCGTCGTCGAATGGCCTACACCTACATTCTTCGCTGCGCCGACGATACGCTGTGCGTCGGCCACACCGCGGATCTCGCATCGCGGGAGCAAACTCACAATGAGGGAAAGGGCGCCAAGTACACAGCAGTCCGAAGGCCCGTCCGCATGGTTTACGCCGAGGAGCACGCCACGGTTGCAAGTGCGATCGCGCGTGAGTGTCAGTTGAAGCGGTGGAACAGCAAGAAGAAGGAAGCGCTGATCCACGACGACCGCGAAATACTCAGGTCGCTGAGCCAAAGACCGAGGAGGTCGACGGTCGGTTTCACATGGCGCGATCTCCTGACGAGCGTGTCTCAGGGCAGCGTCAAGCGATAGACTAGCCGCGTCGCATGTCCAAGCTGATCCCAGTCGCCGCCGCCCTTTTGGCCGCCGGGCTGGGCCTGCTTCCCTTCGTCCACACCATCGAACTCAAGACCTTTGACCTGCGAGTCGCGGCGACCGCGCGTCCGCTGGCACCTGCCGACAACATCGTCCTGGTCTGGATCGACGACGACAGCATCCGCCGGATGGAGCCGCTGGTCGGCCGGTGGCCATGGCCGCGGCTGGTGCATGCGACGGCGATCGACTTCCTGTCGGCCGCGGGCGCGAAGGTCATTGCTTACGACATCCTGTTTCCCGAACGCGACCTCCGCAAGTTCATGGTCGGCGACGCCGAGTGGACCGGTGATGAATCCGACGCGGCGCTGGTCGAATCCACCCGCAAGGCTGGCAACGTCGTGCACGCGGCGGAAGCCGCCAGCAACGAACTGATCGATCCGTCACGCGCCGTCGCCGAGAATCTCGATGCGCCGGCGCTCAACGTCCGCATTCCATCGCCTGGTTGCCTGCAGGTGCGGCCGTTGTTGCGTCCGCCGTTCCCGGCGCTGGCGCAGGTGTCGCGCGGCATCGGTCATACGCTGTTCACGCTCGATCCGGATGGACCGGTTCGCCGCCTCTCGCCGGTCGTGCAGGTTGGCGAGCGGACCATTCCATCGCTGGCATTGGCCACGACCATGGCCGCGGGCGCGCAAGTGAAGGCGGTGGCACGCGTCGACGGCGGGCAGTGCGCGTCGCTCGTGCCGTGGCGGGGGCCCGCGCAGAACCCGGGCGGCCACCCGACGTTCAACTCGGTCTCCTTCTACGACATCTTTTATTCCCAACAGCAAATCATCGAGGGCCAGGCCCCCGGCATCAATCCGGCGATGTTCAAGGATCGCATTGTCGTGGTTGGCGGCAGCGGCAGCGGCTTGACGGAAGCGTTCACGACGCCGTTCCCGGCGGGCGAGATCAACGGGCCTGAGGTGCATGCCAATGTGATCGATGGCTTGCTGGCCGGACGTGCCATCGCGCCGGCGGAACCCTGGATTGGCGTCGCGTTGACCATCGGCCTCGCGTTCCTGGTCGGGGCCATCGGCCTGGCCACCAACGCGTGGGGCACCGGCGTTGCCGCCATGGTCATTCTCGCCGCGCTGGCGTGGTTCTCGGTACTGCGGTTTGCCGGTGGCCAGTGGATCCCCGTCACGGTGCCCACCCTCGCGGTGCTGTTCGCCTTCGTCGGCGACCTGGCCTGGAAGTACGTCGTCGAAGGCCGCGAGAAGCGCCAAGTCAAGAAGCTGTTCTCGCGCTACGTCTCGAAGGACGTTTACGACCGCCTTGTGGCCGATCCGTCGCTGGCGGCGCTGGGCGGCGCCCGGCGATCGATGACGGTGCTGTTCTCCGACGTGCGCGGGTTCACGGCCATGTCGGAGAAGGGCTCACCCGAGGACGTGGTCGCGCAGCTCAACGAGTACTTCTCGCGGATGGTGCAGGTGGTCTTCGACCATCGCGGCACCGTCGACAAGTTCGTCGGCGACATGGTGATGGCACTGTTCGGTGCGCCGCTCGACGATGAGGATCACGCCGAGCACGCGGTGCAGACGGCGCTGGCGATGGCGAAGGCCCTGGGTGAACTGAATGCGGAATGGCGGGGCCAGGGCCGACCCGCCCTCGACATTGGCATCGGCATCAACACCGGCGACATGGTCGCCGGCAACATCGGCTCCGACACGATCATGAGCTACACGGTGATCGGCGATGCCGTGAACCTGGGCGCCCGGCTCGAGTCGCTCAACAAGGATTACGGCACCCGGATCATCATCAGCGACGCCACCCGGGCCCGCCTCAAAGGGCGGTATGATATTCATCCCCTCGGCGACGTCATCGTGAAAGGCAAGAGCAAACCGGTCGCGATTTTTGAGGTCAAAACATCATGATGCGGACGACGGCGTTGGTTGTAATCGGGCTATTCGGATTCGGTCTCGTTGCAGAGGGTGAGCAACTGGGCCAGATCGGCAAGGGCCTGTCGATTGCCAAGAAGGCGAACGACGTCCGCGACCTGCAGATGACGGACGCGGAAGAGCAGGAACTGGGCGCGGCGGTCAGCGAGCGCATTCGCACGCGCTACGGCGTGGTGCAGGACGCGGCCGTGCATCGCTACCTGGCGCTGGTCGGCACGGCACTCGCGCAGGGCAGCACGCGTCCCGCGCTGCCGTGGACATTCATCGTCCTCGACACCGACGGCGTCAATGCCTTTGCCGCGCCCGGCGGCTACGTGCACATCACGCGCGGCGCGCTGGCGTTGATCAAGAACGAGGCGGAGCTGGCGGGCGTGCTCGGCCACGAGATCATTCACGTCACCGAGAAGCACACCATCCGCGCCATCCAGAAGAGCAAGGCGGTGCAGATGGGCGCGGCGGAGACGCTGTCGGGTTCATCGGCGCTGATGGAGCGCGCCGTCACCGCCACCTACGACAACATCGTCGAGCGCGGTTTCGGCCGTGGCGAAGAGAACGAGTCGGACGAAATGGGCGTGACGCTCGCGAACAAGATCGGCTACGCGCCGAACGGCCTGGTCGGCTTCCTGACGACGCTCAAGGATCGCAACAAGGCGTCGAAAGAGAAGCGCGGCCTGTTTGCCTCGCACCCGGAGATGCAGGAGCGGCTCGATCGCATCACCAAGCTGATCGCGTCGAAGAAGCTGACCGCAACGGCGACCGTGCAGCCGCGCTACGCCAAGAACATCTCCTACAAGCCGGTGCCGGTCACGGCCATTGCCACGGTCGACCCCGGCGCGGCCGGCCTGGCCGGTGGCGATGCCAAGGCCGCGGACAAGAAGGAAGACCCCAAGGCCGCCGAGAAGACCGAAGAGCCTAAGAAGCGCGGGTTCGGCTTGAGCCGGATGCTGCCCACCGGCGGCGGCGAGAAGAAGTCGGCCCAGGTCACCGCCTCGGGCGGCGCGCGAGGAGTCGATCCGGAGAAGGACTCGAAGGGCGGCTCGAACCCGAAGGTGGTGCCGGTCAAGCTCGTTGCGGCTGACATTGCCGCGTTCAAGAAGGACGGAGGCCTGCCGTAGGCCGCTACGTTCGCGGCCGGCTGCTGTTCTCGGCCTGGCTGCTGATCGGCTACGTCCTGCTCACCGTGGCGGTGCGCCAGGGGCTCGGCGATGTCGAGCTGCTGTCGGCCATTGCCCGGCTGGCGCTGGTGCTGGCGGTCGTCACCGCGACCGTCGCGCTGGCCGCCAACCGGTGGCGCGACGATCGGCCGAGCGATCGCTTCCCTGGCATCGTTCAGGACGCGACGGTGCTCGCGCTGTTCATGGCGATCGGGACCATGCTGCTGCGCGAGCAACTGCTCGCCACGTCTGCGGTCGGCGCGGTGGTGCTGGGCTTCGCGCTGCAGGACACGCTCGGCAACCTGTTCGCCGGCCTGGCGATTCAGATCGAGAAGCCGTTCCGCGTCGGCCACTGGATCCAGGTGGGCGATCGCGAAGGTCAGGTCCACGAGATCACCTGGCGCGCCACCAAGCTGCGCACCAAGGCCGGGCAGTTCCTGATCGTGCCCAACAGCGTGATCGCGAAGGACCCGGTGCTGAACTTCTCGGAGCCGACCGTACCGACGCGCGTCGAGGTGGAGGTGGGCGCTAGCTATTCCACGCCGCCCAACGACGTGAAGCGCGCGATGCTGGAAGCGATGGCTGATGCGCCGCTGGTCATGCGCTCGCCCGAGCCGCAGGTGGTAATCAAGGCATTCGGCGGCTCGTCGATCGATTACCTGGCGCTATTCTGGATCGACGACTACGCGGCCGACCGGCTGGCCCGCGACCAGGTCCGCACCAACATCTGGTACACCTTCCGCCGTCAGAACATCGAGATTCCCTGGCCCATCCAGATCCAGTACGAGCGGCAGGAGGAGCCGCTGCGCACCGAGCAGCATGTCTTGTCTGCCGCGGAACGCCTCGCGACGGTCGACCTGTTTGCGACGCAGACGCTCGAGGCACGGCACCGCCTGGCGACGGCGGCCCGGCATCACCTGTTCGCCGCCGGTGAGGCCATGGTCCGGCAGGACGCCGAAGGCGACTCGATGTTCGTGCTGCTGAGCGGTACCGCGCGCGTCACGCTGGAGCCGTCGGGCCAGCAGGTTGCCGTCATCCCTCCCGGCGGCTTCTTCGGCGAGATGTCGATGCTGACCGGCGATCGCCGCACGGCCACCGTGCGCGCCCTCGACGATGTCCAGGCGCTGGAGATTTCAGCGGCGCATTTCCGCGAGCTCGCGGTTGCGGATCCGGCGCTGCTCGAGCACATCTCGGGCATCGTCAGCGCCAGGCGCACCGGGCTCGACGAGGCCCGCGCATCGGCAGCGTCGGCCGTGGCGCCCGAAGCGAAGCAGACGTTCCTGGCGCGGATGCGCAAGTTCCTGCACGTCTGAAGACCGGCGGCGCTGACGGCCACCGTCAAGTGGCCGCCACCGCCCGTTACTACCTCAGTTGCCGCTCGGCCGCTGCTGGCGGCCGCCACGACCCGACGGACCTCGTCCTGCGGGCGGCGTCCCCGAGCCATCGCGCGGACGTTCGGCCGGAGGGGTCCCGGTGCAATTCGGGTTCGATCCGCAATTCGGGTGTTGTCCCTCGGGCGGAGGTGTTCCCCGGCCGCGTTTGCCGTTGCCGGGCGGCGTGGTGGTTTGCGCGGCGGCGATCGACGCCACTGCGAGGCTGAACAACGTTGCAAGCACGGTTCGTCTTGTCATGACTGCATCTCCTTCTAGCTTATGACCCCAGTGTTATCAGGGTCACCGGCCGGTGTGTGTGACAAGACGGTGTCAAGAACGTGGTGCAATTAAAGTGTCTGACACCCCCTGAAATACACGGGTGTCAGACACCGTATTATTCGGCCCAGATCAACACCCGGCCCTCGCTGGGATGATCCAGGTCGAGCACGATTCCCGGTCCGCGTCGCTCGATGTCCTCCACCCGCAGCCTCACTCGTTCGTCGTCGAAGCCGCTGGCGTACGAGCTGAAGGCAATGGGTCCCGACTTCAACCGCAACAGCCAGAAGGGCACGTCGACCCTCACCAGCCGGCCCTCATCATCGTCGTAGGCAACGATGTGCAGCGTGCTGAGCTTGACGGACGACGCGGTGGCCGGTTCGTTGACGGTGCCACGCGCGCCGTCGTTGAACTCGATCAGCGGCCGTTGGCCCGGGAACTTTGCGCGGATCTCGTCGAAACTCCTCGCGGCGTCTGGGGCAGGCGTTTCGACGAACTCCATGTGGGAGGTGACCCAGTAGGCGGTGAAGGCCGCCATGCCGATGCCAACCACGAACAGGAATGCGAAGACGCCGAGCGTGATCCAGAGCCAGGTTCGTTTCGGCTTGGGCGGCTCGACATAGGTATCGGTCACAACGTCAGCTCCGTTCCTGCGCCGGTTTCGACGGCGCGCCGCAACACCAGGTCAGCGGCGACGACATCTTCGACCGCCATGCCCAGTGACTTGAAGACCGTGACCTCGTCGTCGTGCTGCCGTCCCTCCGCGCGTCCGAGGACGACCTCGCCGAGTTCGCCACGAATGTGCGACGCGCTGAACAGGCCGGCAGCCATGCCCATCACGACGTCGCCCGATTCCACCAACGCGGCGGCACGCGAATCCACATACAGGCGCGCCCGCGCCACCAGGGCCGGATCCATCTCCCGTTGATCGGGGCGGCAGGCACCGACCGACACGACGTGCGCGCCGGCGCCGACCCAATCGTCCTTGATGACGGGCGTCGTCGACGAGGTAGCCAGCACGATGAGATCGGCGCCGCGCACGGCGTCTTCGGCCGTCTCGGTGGTGCGAACCGGCACCGGCACGTGTCCCGTCATCTCGCCGACGAAGCGCTCGCGGCTGGCGGCCCGCGGAGACCAGACGCGCACTTCCTTCAGCTGCCGGACCTCGCTGAAGGCCTCGAGGTGACTGCGGGCTTGCACGCCGCTGCCGATGATCGCCAGGACCGAGGCGTCACGCTTCGCGAGGAACCGTGCCGACACCGCCGACACGGCCGCCGTGCGCGCCTCGGTGATGTAGCGGCCATCCATCAGCGCCTGTAGCGAACCGGTCTCGGGATCCAGCAGCAGGATCGTCGCCAGGTGCGACGGCAACTGCCGGGCCGGGTTGTCGGCAAACACCGTGACCAGCTTGGCGCCCATGCAACCGGGGTTTGGCACGTAGGCCGGCATCAGCCCGAAGAACGCCTTGGTCGGGCCCACGGTCAACACCGAGCGCACGGGCTGCAGCACTTCGCCCGCTGAAAAGCGCGCGAGCGCCGCCTCCATGGCCGCGATCAGGTCGGTCATGGGCAACAGGGACTGCACTTGCTGTTCGGTCAGGAGGCGAAAGTGTTGGGCCATTTGTGCGCTGCCGTTCGAATGGTGTTGGCGTGAATGGTGACGATGGCGTCGATGTCGGGAGCGTAGCCGCCGCTCATCGAGATGGCAAGCGGCAGCCCGGCGCGGCGGCAGGCGCCAATCACCATCTCGTCGCGGCGGCGCAGGCCGCCGATGGTGAGCTTGAGACGGCCAAGTCGATCGCCCTCATATGGATCCGCGCCCGCAAGATAGAAGACGAAATCTGGCTGGGAGCCGTTCAATGCCGAGGGGAGGTGCGTTGCCAGCAATGCCAGATAGTCATCGTCCGCCGTGCCGTCGTTCAGCGGCACGTCGAGGTCGCTCACCTCTTTGCGGAAGGGGAAGTTGTGGGCGCCGTGCATGGAGAACGTGAACACCGAGGGGTCGCCGGCGAAGATCGCCGCCGTGCCGTTGCCCTGGTGCACGTCGAGGTCGACCACCGCGATGCGGCGGGCGTGCCGACCGCGCTGCAGGACGCGGGCGGCCACGGCGACATCGTTGAACACGCAGAAGCCCTCGCCGCGATCCGCGAACGCGTGGTGCGTGCCGCCAGCCAGGTTGGCGGCGGCGCCGTCATCGAGCGCGGCGTGCGCCGCGGCAATGGTGGCGCCGACGGACCGCCTGGCGCGTTCGACCATCTGCGGCGACCACGGGAAGCCGATGCGGCGTTGGATGTCGGGCGGCACGGTGCCGGTGGCGACGGCGTCGACGTAGCCGGGGTCGTGCACCAGCCGCAAGTCATCCCAGTCCGCCGCCGGCGCCTCACACAGATGCTCGGCCGCGATGATGCCCTCGGCAAGTATCCGCTCGCGCAGCCGCGAGTACTTGGCCATGGGGAACTTGTGGCCGTCAGGCAGCGGCAGCACGAAGTGGTCGGAGTAGTAGGCCCGCAACACCGATGAAGATATCAAGACAACGGGGCCGCAGATGACGCAGATTACGCAGATGTGGTGGTCCGTTTGGCGCGGTGCCAGGAGGGCGCCCGGGCCGGCCTTCGGCCGGCTGTCGAGCGGACCCTCGGTGTTCTCGGTGTCCGCTGAGTTTCTCTGCGGCCAATCTAGATCTGCGTTATCTGCGTCATCTGCGGCCCTGGGATAAACTCATCGGCGTTGATTCATCGCATCAAGACCATCGACTCGCACACCGCCGGCGAACCGCTGCGGCTGGTGATTGAGGGGCTGCCGAGCCCCGAAGGCCGCACCATGCTCGACAAGCGCGCCTGGGCCATGAAGCGGCTCGACCACTTGCGCAAGTCGATCATGCTCGAACCGCGCGGGCACACCGACATGTACGGCGCGCTGCTGACCGAACCGGTGACGCGCGACGGGCACGCCGGCATCCTGTTCATGCACAACGAGGGCTGGAGCACGATGTGCGGCCACGGCATCATCGCCGTCACCACCATCGCGATTGAACGCGGGCTGATCTGGTCGCAGCAAGAGGGCAAGCCCGCGATCGTGCAGTTGCGGTACGACACCCCGGCGGGACGGGTCGACGCGCACGCCAGGGTGACTTACCGGGGCGAGGACGTGCACGTGGAGTCGGTGGCGTTTCGCAACGTGCCGTCGTTCGTCTTCGAGCCGTCGCTGCTCGTCACCGTCGGCACCCGGAAGATTCCCGTCGACGTCGCGTTCGGCGGCGCCTTTTATGCCATCGTCGACGCCGAGGCCGCCGGCGTGCCGATCGATGGCGCGCACCTGCCGGAGTTGCGCAAGCTGGGCATGCAGATCGCCCGCGAGGTGGAAAAGCTGCGGCAGGTCGTGCACCCGAACGACGCCGGCCTTTCGGGGATCTACGGCACGATCTTCACGGCGCCGTCACAACTGGCCGACGCCCACCTGCGCAACGTGACGATTTTCGCCGGCGCCGAAGTTGACCGCTCGCCCTGCGGCACCGGCACCGCCGCCGTGATGGCGGTGCTCAACGACATGGGATTGCTGCTGGACGACGTGCCGTTCATCCACGAAAGCATCATCGGGACGACCTTCAAGGGGAGGGTGCTGGAGCGCGTCGAGGTCGGTGAGCGGCCGGCGATCGTTCCCGAGATTGAAGGCTCGGCGTGGATCACCGGCGAGCACACGTTCCTGATCGACGGGGATGACCCGTTGAAGGCGGGATTCAGGCTGTAGGCGTGTCGGCCCCCCATGAAGGGGGGCCACGGGCACTACTTCAACGCGGCAATCTTGCCGAAGTCCATGTGCGACGCGAACTCATGCAGCACCTTGGTGTTGGTGAGTTCGCTGCCCTCGAGCGACACCATGAAGCGCTTGTTGACGAAGATGTTCAGCTCGCCGCGCTTCGAGCCGTTGTCAAATTTCTCGAACCCTGGATTCCCGCCGACCGAGACCGACTTCTCGTAGCCGTCGCCGGCTTCGCGGCTGTAGCCCGACGCCAGGAACATCGACCACGGCGCGATCAGCATCTGCGCGTAGCCGGTGTCGACGATTCGCATCTCGATTTCCGCGTCGCCCTTCTTGTAGCTGGTTTCGACCTGCGAGTAGGCAATCGGCGACGTCATCCGCTCGCCCTCGGGCGCCTCCATCGTCCAGCCGCTCACCGATGGCAACGTCGCCTTGAGCACGTCGGTGGCGACCGGTTCGACGGGCTTGCCGTCGGCGCCGCCGCCGCCAATGGCCGCCGCCATGCCTTGCATGGCTTTCGCCATGTCAGCCATGCCCTTGGCGGTGTCGCCACCCTGCTGTTGGGCCTGCGTGACCGCTTCAGCGGCCTTCTTCATGTCCTCCGCCGCCTGCTCGGCTTGCTTCTCGGCCGCGGACTTGCCGCAAGAGATCGCCGTGACGATCGCGAGGGCGAGGAGGGTGAAACGTACGGAATACCTGGTCATGGTTACCATCCAATCGCGAGTCCGTCCTTGCGAAGATCGGAGCCGCCAAGAAGAACGCCGGTTCTGGGATCGATGAAGATTGCCTGGTAGCCGCCCATCTGGCCGCGGCCCTCGGCCACCGTGTGACCCTTGGCCTCGAGCGCCTTGCGGACGTCGGCGCCAATGCCGCTCTCGAGCGCGAGCCGGCTGCCCATGTGCCGCATGCGCGCGGCGTCGCCCGCCTCCTGCACGTGCATGCCGAAATCGACAAAGTTGGCGACCACCTGCGCGTGGGCCTGGGCCTGGTTGTCGCCGCCCATCACGCCGAACGACACCCACGGCCTGCCGTCCTTCATGATCATCGCCGGGACCAGCGTGTGCAGCGGCCGTTTGTGCGGCGCGATCTGGTTCGGGTGGCCGGGGGTGAGCACGAATCCCGAGCCGCGGTTATGCAGGGTGATGCCGGTCTCGCCGGCGACGAAGCCGGCGCCAAACGAGCTGAACAGCGACTGGATGAACGAGACGACGTTGCCGTTGCCGTCGGCGGCCGTGAGGTAAATCGTGTCGCCCAGGTCGCGACCCGCGAAGTCCTGCGAGCCGCCGGCCGCCGTGCCGGCGGCGTAGCTCTTCGCCGCCCTGGCCATGTCGATCTCTTTGCGGCGCGCCGCGGCATAGTCCTTCGACAGCAGCGTCTTCAGGATGTCCTTCGGCATGCTATCGCGGTCGGCCAGGTAGGCGCTGCGGTCGGCAAAGGCAATGCGCTTGGCCTCGGTGACGACGTGCAGGTAGTCGGCCGAGTTGTGGCCGAGCGCTTTGAGGTCGAACCCTTCCATGATGTTCAGCATCTCGAGCGCCACGAAGCCCTGCGTGCTCGGCGGCATCTCCATGAGGTCGTAGCCGCGGTAGTTGGTGCCGATCGGGTCGACCCAGTCGGCCTTGTGGTCGGCGAAGTCCTTCATGTCGAGCAGGCCGTCGCGCGCCTTGAGGTCGGCGACGATGGCGCGGGCGATGGAGCCCTTGTAGAAGGCGTCGCGCCCTTCCTTGGCAATCGCCTCGAGGCTGCGCGCCAGCCGCGGGTTGGCGAAGATGTCGCCCTGCTTCATCGGCTTACCCGCCGGCAGGAAGGTGGCGGCCGTCGCCGGATCGCGGGCCAGCAGTTTCTCGTTCGCGCTCCACTCGTTGGCCATGAGCTCGGCCACCGGGAAGCCGTCGCGGGCGTGGGTGATGGCCGGCGCGAGGGCCTTCGCGAGCGGGATGGTGCCGAAGCGCGAGAGCAACTGGTGCCAGCCTTCGACCACGCCGGGTACGTCGACAGTGAGCGGGCCGTTGCCCGGCATCTCCTTCAAGCCGCGCCTGGCGAACTCCTCGGGCGTGGCGGCGTAAGCCGATCGGCCGGTCGAATCGAGCCCGTAGATCTTCTTCGTCTTCGCGTCGTAGACGATGGCCAGCAGGTCGCCGCCAATGCCGTTCATGCTCGGCTCGATGACGGCGAGTACGGCGGCCGCGGTGACCGCCGCGTCGATGGCGTTGCCGCCGTCTTGCAGCACCTTGAGGCCGGCGGCCGAGGCCAGCGACTGGCTGGTGGCGATCATCCCGTGCCGGCCGGCGGCCGGCGAGCGGGTGCCACGGAGGTTGCCGGACGGGCGATCGCCGGGTTGAATCTGTTGTGCGGACGAGGTGGTCATGATCAGGAGGGCTCCGGTCAACGCGAACAGAAACTTTCGCATGGTGAGATTCTAGCCGTTCGCCGCCCGCCCGTGGCCAAGCTCTAAGCCCCAAGCCCCAAGCCCCAAGCCCCAAGTCCCAAGCCCCAAGTCCCAAGTCCCTCT
>ERZ1292640.1449-Hain-H43-02um-R1-1449-length-19583-cov-6_pt1 | contig 19583 bp, 17 predicted proteins | sample MGYA00564404_ERZ1292640 | MGnify/ENA primary metagenome ERZ1292640 (study PRJEB36523, sample SAMEA6512636) | groundwater metagenome | collected 2019-01-08 | study: AquaDiva: Metagenomics assemblies of 32 groundwater samples
TTCAGAAGCAGGGTGTTGTCTCCACCACAGCCGCACTTGTTACGGTAACGGTGGCGGTGTACTTTCTCGGACGGATATTGAGAATGGTGCCTTAGTACCTTTTCAGAGAATGAGTCTGATCCAGTCAACCTTGCTTATACGACGTTTTCAATAGTCGCCGACTATCTTGTTTGTAGTGATTCCAAGGGTGACGTGCCATCACGTGCTAGGAATTTGAAAAGCGGTTGAAGAACTAGTATCCCAGATCCAGCATACCCGCGGAAGCCAGAATGAATCGGAACGAAGCAGAACAAAAGCTCAAACAGCTGTTTGGTTTTGATAGATTCTATGACGACCAATGGAAGACGATTGAGCATACCCTCAAAGGAGAGCGCATGCTGCTCATCGAGAGGACGGGTTATGGAAAATCGCTCTGTTATCAGTTCCCTGCCACGCAATTCAAAGGACTCACGGTTGTATTTTCTCCTCTAATTGCATTGATGAGGGATCAGATCAAGAAGCTCAATGAGCTTGGAATCCCGGCCAGGTGCATCAACAGCGAACAAGACGACACCGAAAACGAAGCGATCATCAAAGGGGCCAACGAGGGAAAGCTAAAGCTCCTCTATATCGCCCCCGAGCGACAGGAAAACGAGAAGTGGATCGATGCAACCCGATCTATGAATCTGTCAATGGTTGTCATTGATGAGGCCCATTGTATCTCTGTGTGGGGTCACGACTTCCGTCCGGCATTCCGGAGAATCATAAGTCTTGTCAAGTTGCTCCCCGCGGGCTTCCCTGTCCTCGCGACAACCGCCACAGCAACAAGGAGGGTCGAGCAAGATATTGTGCAGCAGATGGGTGGTAGTACGGTATCAATACGGGGGAATCTGGTTCGGCCAAATTTCAGGCTACGCGTAGTAAAAGTGAAGTCAGAAGAGGAGAAGATGGTCTGGTTGGGCAAAAGGTTGGAACAAATTCCGGGGACCGGGATCATCTACACGGGTACAAGGGTAAACACAGAGATCTATTCCCGATGGCTGGAATATCTTAAGATATCTTCGGTAAATTACAATGCGGGGCTGGATGCATCTTCGCGCAAAGAGATAGAAGACGGCCTTCTGAATGACCGATGGAAGTGCGTTGTGGCAACCAATGCTCTTGGAATGGGAATCGACAAGCCGGATATTCGCTTCATCATTCATACACAAATACCGGCGTCCCTGATTCATTACTATCAAGAGATCGGTCGTGCCGGAAGGGATGGTCAACCGACGTACCTCCTCTTGTTCTATCATGAGGATGACAAGTCGCTTCCAGAGGCCTTCATCGATGGTGGCAGGCCTTCTCCTCAGAAATACCAGCGAGTCATCGAGGCCCTCAAGGCCGCGCCGATGGGAGAACGTGAGATCATGAAGGCGACAAACCTGACTCGCAATCAGGTTCGTACGATCAAAGCAGACCTCATCGAGCAGAAGATCATCAATGAAGTGAAGTCGGGGAAACTCAAGAAATACGAATACCGTTACCGTGCACCGGCGTTGAACACTGCCGCTTTTGAAGAGCTCCGAAAAGCGAAGATCGCAGACCTCGACAAGATGATCGAATATGTGCATTCGAAGCAGTGTCGGATGAAGATGTTGTGTGATTACTTGGGCGATCTGGCAAGTTCGAAGTGCGGAGAATGTGACAATGACCTGGGGAAGTCGGTTACTATCACAGTGGACAAGGATTGGAAAGAAAAGGTTGAGGCATTCAGAAGTGAATACTTCCCTATGCTGGAGGTTGCGAGCTCAAGGACGAATCTTCTGAATGGCGTGGCCGGATCCTATTATGGTGTATCTGCAGTTGGAGCGGCTATTCATCGCAGCAAGTATGAGCACGGAGGCGACTTCCCTGACTTTTTACTCAAGACAACACTTAAGGCGTTTCGAAAGTTTTTTGGGAAAGAGAAATTTGATCTGATCCTATATGTTCCCCCCACTGAGTCGGGTGACCTTGTCAAGAACTTTGCGGCAAAACTATCATCAGCTTTGGGTGTATCGATATCCCACAAACTCAAGAAGGTCAAGGCTACAAAGCCTCAAAAAGTGTTTCAGAATAGCTTGCTTAAAAGCGACAATGTCGCCGGTGCATTTGATTACAGGCCTGCGAGCGACATCAATGGGAAGTCGATTCTCGTCATCGATGACATCTTCGATAGCGGAGCAACCATGAAAGAGATTGGTAAACTGCTGACAGAACTTGGAGCGACAAAGATTGCACCGTTAGTAATAGCAAAGACAGTTGGTGGAGATGTCACAAGATTGTGAAAAGGAATAGAGAGGTATGACTGAAAAGAAAGAAATCCCGTATCTCATCGCATTGACGCACAGTTCGCAATTGCGCATCGAGCAGATCAATGCCCTGCTGGTAAAGATCCTTCATGAAAAACAGAGCACCCTTGAGGCATTCTTCCAAGGGGCACCTGATTCTTGGAAGAAGGATTTCAGCCTTGACGAGAAGGAGCTCGACGGAGTCAAAGCCGCTAAGGGAGAGTTGCCGAATAGCTCTTTTCTTACGGAAGATCTCTTGGAGCAGGGCTATGAAGTCATTTCTCTGTACTCAACAGAGTACTCTAAGACGCTGAAAGAAAACCTCAAGATGAAATCTTCGCCTCCGATTTTGTATGTCAAAGGCAATAAGCAGATACTTCGGGAAGATTCAATTGCTATTGTTGGGTCACGTGATGCATCCGACAAATCGCTTCAATTCACTGACAACATCGCAAAAAGGGCGTCGCAACAATACAAAGTTGTGGTCAGTGGTTTCGCAAAAGGTGTAGATAAGCAAGCCCTCGACTCTGCGTTGAAGTACAAAGGTCATAGCATCATCGTGCTTCCTCAGGGAATTATGACCTTCGACAGTGGCATGAACAAATATTACACACAAATCATCGAGGGCGATGTCTTGGTTCTCAGCACGTTCTTTCCCAAGGCTCCCTGGAGTGTCCAGCTTGCCATGGGAAGAAACCCTGTTATCTACGGGCTTGCCAAAAACATCTATGTGGCAGAATCGGGTCACGAAGGAGGTACTTGGTCTGGCGTCATGAATGGCTTGGGCAAGGGAAGAACAATCTATGTTCGAATGCCGGAGCCAGGGGAATCGAACGCCAACTTGGCGCTCATCGAGAAGGGTGCCACGCCCGTTGACTTCAATGGAGAGGTTCTTGAGAGAGAAGTTGGACGAGTGAGCGAACAGATGGGCGAATACAAAATCGAAGCCAAAAGTGTAGAAAAGCCAGCCAAACAAAGCAAAGGTAAAAAGCGCAAGAGGGGAAAGAAAAAGGCGGAAAAGGATGACACTCAGCTCGACTTGGTGTGAGTTGTCTACAAGAGACTCTTAGTGATAAGACCATCGATCCGCGCGAAGAAATGAGTCCGAAGTATCGGTGCACACTCGGTCTGTTTTTATGACCCCATCTCCGCCAAAAATCGTGGTGGGTTCCGCTCTTTGAATCCCGCCTTCGAGCGGAATCCTGAGGAGCAGGACAGTCTCGCCTTCTGCTGTGAGGGGAAGGGACTCGTTCCCTCTCCTCCCAGGAGAGGGTTAGGGCGACGTCATGAGAGAGACGAAATGAGTTTGCAATGAACCTTCTGAATGGCCAATTCAAGAGCCGTTCCAGCTTGGCAAGAGATCGCGTTGTCCTCACGTGCGGAATCATCAGTCTCGTCGCTTTCGCGGCCGCACGTGTATTGTCGCCAGAGGAAAACCGGCACGGTCAGCGAGCTAGAATCGAAGCTGCGCGGATGATGGAGAGAGCAATTACTGTAGTCCGCGAACATTGCATTTCCCAGGGCATGGAATTTGACAATGCCATCGATCCGAACCACACAGGGCTGATAGGTGTGGAGGATTCGGATATCACAACCACGCTGGGGAATCTCGAAGCCAAGCGCACGACGACGAATCCGAATGTTGCAGGAGTCATCGTTCAGCTTCTGGAAGACGCGGGCGTCGCTGCAGGCGACACTATCGCTGTCGGATGTTCAGCTTCGTTCCCTGCGCTCATGATTGCCACGTTTGCCGCGTCAAAAGCCATGGGGGTACATCCGGTGATAATCCTCTCCCTGGGTTCATCTTCTTACGGGGCGACGCGGAATGATTTCACGCTGCTCGATATCTACGGCGTGCTGAAGAACAGAGGTATTGTGGAAGTCTCGCCTGCCGGGGTATCGCTTGGAGGGACCAGGGATGTCGGGCAGGAGTATGAATCTGAATTGAAGGTCCGGTTGATCGAGAAGATCCGGCTGTCTGGAATTCGGTTTCTGCATCGAGCCGACCTTCAGAGCAACGTTACAGAGCGTATGGCGATCTATCTCGGATCTTCGGAGAAATGGAGGGTCGCAGCATTTGTGAACATTGGTGGAAATTATGCAAATTTGGGAACGAGCCCGCTGGTGTTGAAACTCGACCCTGGCGTCAACACGCTTGTGACAATTCCGGCAGCGAAGGAGACGCATGGTGTTGTTTTTGAAATGGCTGAGCGTCATATTTCAGTGATTCACCTCCTGCATATCAAAAGTGTTGCTCTGAAGTACGGTCTCCCGTGGGATCCGATTCCGCTTCCAAGGGCGGGGGCTGGAATTGCGCAAGCGCGCTCAACGCTGAGCACCGGTGTCGGGATTGTCGCTTCAGTGTACTTTTCACTGCTCATCTTGATATTCGTTCGTCATAGAAACGTATTCTTTCGAAAACTGTCCTGAAGGAGTTGATCATGAATCGCTTTTCGTCCATCATTGTGCTCATTCTCATCATCGGTCTAGCGTCTCATCAATCGCTCGCGCAGAAGCAAGCGCTGAAGCTCGAAGGGCCGGTGCTTCTGACATCGTGCGGACAGAGTCCGGGTCCTCTGAAGATCAAGGTGTTCCTCGCCAAGCTGAACATTGAGCACGTGTACAATCTACAAGCCTCAGCTGGCGATCTTGTCGCGAAGAGGAAAGAAGGCAAGCCGTTCAAATCGCTTATCATTGTTACCGGCGCGAGTCTGAAAGGGATGGGTGCGTCGAGGGTGTCGATCGATGATGAGCTGGATCGTGCAAAGAAGCTGATCGCAGAAGCGAAGAAGCAGGCGATCAAGGTTGTCGGCTCACACGTCGAGGGGATGGAACGCCGCGCCCAGGGCGCAGCTCCCGGCGACAATTCCGATGAGCTTTCGATCGATACCGTCTGTCCGCAGTCCGATCTGCTCATCATCAGGAAAGATGGGGATGAGGACAAGCGCTTCACCGCGATCTCAACGGGCAAGAAAATACCGATGGTGACATTTGAGAAGAACATGGAGCTCTCGGGCGTCCTGAAAAGTCTCTACCAGAAATAGTCTATGGATCTTACAACCTATGCCGCCATCGTTCTGGGCGTGATGGTTGGTGTCTACGCCGGGGCGAAGCTGCTGAAGCTCTCGACCGAGCTTTCCATGTTTGTCGCGGCCCTCGCGGGAAGCATAGCCGGCGGTTTTGGTGTTCCCGCCCGGCACATCGCCGAAGGGGCGATGACGTATCTTGACATCAATTTGATTTTCATTACTGCGACGCTCTTTATGAACATCCTGAAAGAATCGGGCGGAGTTGCGTTTGTGGTGCGAGGGATGTTCAAGCGCTTCCATCGGCAGCGGGCTATCCTTTTCGTGTTGTTGACGATCTTGCTTCTGATTCCCGGGGCGCTGACCGGCGCTGGGAGCGTCACAGTCCTCATCACAGGCGGTATGGTAGCGACAGTGCTGATGGGGATGGGTGTCCCCAGGGTGAAGACAGCCGCGATTGTCTTCATCATTGCAGGGCTGAGCGCCGCGGCACCGCCGGTAAGCCTGTGGGCGATGATGACAGCCGCGGGCGTCAACATGCCGTACGTCGGATTCTTCTGGCCGCTGCTTATACCATGTGTCGTGGCGGGAATACTGACGATGTTTCTCCTCGGCTGGAAAGGAACGCCGGCTGACATTGAAAAGGCATTTGAAGATCTTCCAACGCCTCCTGCGGGAATGAACTGGTTGAAGGTCATTCTCCCCTTTGTTGTGTTTCTTGGGTTCATTTCCATTGGGAGAAGCTGGCCGCATTCGACGCCGGTGGTTGGACTCCCGTTCATGTTCCTCTGCGCTGCAGTGACGTCTTTCGTACTCTCGCCGCTGAAAATCAACGTCCTCCAGATTTCGCGGAATACGGTTGAACAACTCCTGCCTCTTCTCGGCACGCTGACATGTGTGGGAATTCTCGTTCAGATCATGACATTGACCGGTGTTCGAGGGCTGTTAGCGGTCACCACTGTGACGCTGCCGGTGTCGGTGGTGTTCGCGTCGCTCTTCGTCGTGCTTCCGGTTTCGGAAGCCGTCCTGATGTGGGGCGCAGCTCCGGTTATTGGCGTGCCGCTCGTTTTGCTCTTCAACACGATCGGGCTCAATCCGATCGTCGCGCTGGCGGGAATGAGCGTGATCTGGCCGCTCGGCGACGCCCTTCCGCCAACCGCGATCATCGGTCGGCTGACCGTGGATGTCACAGGCTATCAGGATTCCTACGCGCGGTTCCTGAAAGCATGCCTGGTTCCGGCAGCCATCATCATTCTTCTCGGCACGCTGATGGTTATCTACAGCAAGCAGTTGGGTTTCCTGACCGGATTATAGGAAAGGATTCGCGATGGACCTTATCATCACAATTATATACTATCTCCTGGTCGCCTTTGTGAGCGTCTTACTGATCTACAATCTGATCAAGACGAAGGAATGGGAAAAGGAAATTCTCTACATTATTGTGTTGATTCCATTCCTCTTACGGTTATTCCTGTTGAAGTGAGAGAATGTCATGAAGTCATTGCTTCGTAAACTCGGCTTCGGCATGGTAGGGTTGCTTCTCCTGATTACCTCAGGCGTGAGCTTCTATGAGAGCAGACATCTCATGGAACCGGTCGTGGTCGGTGAGGGAGTGACGCAGGTGTTGAAGCTCAGCAGCTATTTCTCCGGCATTGAAGGAACAGCGAACGACTGTAATGTGTACGTCCTTGAAGGGAGAGAGCCGGGTGCGACGCTCTGCGTCCTTGGCGGTACTCATCCCGAAGAGCCGGCTGGGCGGCTTGCCGCGTGGCTCTTTGCTGAGAACGCGGTGATGAAGAGAGGGAGGCTGATCGTCGTGCTGAGCGCGAACCGGAGCGCAACGACTGTCACGCGCGTTGGTGGTGCATACCCGCCGGATTTCACCATCCCTACGCCATGGGGTGGGCAGACTTTCCGCCTCGGCGACCGCTGGTCGAATCCGCTCGATCAATGGCCCGACCCAGAAGTTTACATCCACTATCCGAGCGGTCAGTATCTCGCCTATGTCGATATCCGCAATCTCAATCGCTGCTGGCCTGGCAGACCGAACGGCACGCTGACCGAAAAGACCTGCTACGCGCTGATGGAGACGATCAGAAAAGAAAAAGTAGACATCGTGATTGATCTGCACGAAGCGGAGCTTCAATATCCGGTAATCAGCACAATCGTCGCGCACGAGAAGGGCCAGGAGCTTGCGACATTTGTCTCGATGACACTGACCGACATGGAAGGGTTCAAGATGGGGATGGAGTTTTCTCCCAAGAATCTCCATGGACTTTCACACAGGGAAATCGGAGATTACTCTGATGCCATTTCGCTCTTGTTTGAAGCGCCGGAGCCCTTCCTTGATGCCACCCGTGGCAAAACGACGCGGGAGCAGTTGTTAACGGGAAAAGATGAATTTGTGATGAAGGCCGGCAAGCACGGCCTGCTCTTCGAGAAGATCGATGAGAAAGGATGGCCGATCGATGTCCGAGTGGGGCGGCATACCTCAGCGGTTTTGCAGACCATGGTGAGCTGGACCGAAGTCCATCCCGAGAAACCTCTGCTCTGCGAAAATGTGCCTCGATATGCAGAAGTCATTGCGAGAGGAATTGGTTCGTTCCTGCACGACCCGTCACGAGCAAGACCTGAGCGTTTATGGTACGAATGAATTAGTTCGGTAAATCACTTCATCGTTCATACAGAAAGGGCAGAGAACTATGGAATCCCTCGTCCCCGTCAGTTTACGAAAGCACGTTGCACTTTTCTTCTCGATGCTTCTGTTCATCCTGTGCTCGCAGGCGCTTGCACAGTACCACCAGAAGCAAATCGAGACCGATGAAGGGTGTACGAGCATTATGGCTGGTCGTCTCGCGAGCGCGGATGGCTCGGTGATTGTCGGCCACACCTGTGACGGCAACTATCGAACCTGGCTCAACATTGTGCCGCACAAAAAACACGACAAGGGCGCAGTCCGCAAGATCTACTGGGGAAATCTGCACACGGAATACGTTTCCGATATGCGTGGAAAAATCCTCAAGGGAGAAATCCCGGAAGCTGAGGAAACTTATTCGTACCTCAACGTTGCCTACCCGTGCCTGAACGAAAAGCAGCTGGCCTTCGGTGAAACGACAATTGGCGGGCGTGAGGAGCTGCGAAACGATGAAGGCATGTTCTTGATCGAGGAATTGCAGTCGATTGCCCTGGAGCGATGCACGACGGCACGCGACGCCATCCGACTGATGGGCGGCCTTGCGACAAAATACGGTTATGGCGATTGGGGGGAATGCCTCACTGTGGCCGACACGAAAGAGGTGTGGCAGTTTGAAATCTTCGGCGCGGGTTCGGCAGAAAAAGGAGCAGTGTGGGCGGCCGTTCGGATTCCGGACGATCACATTGGCGTATCGGCGAACATCCCGCGCATCAGTGAGCTTAACTTGAAAGATCCCGACCGCTATATGGCCTCGGAGAACGTGTTCTCCCTCGCTCAGGAAATGGGGTGGTGGGATCCGAAGAAGGGCGAGCCATTCAAATTCTGGAAGGCGTACAGCGGCAGGAAGCCGTTCTCGATCCGTGAGTATTACATTTTCTCGACCTTTGCCCCATCCCAGAACTTGAAGATGGAGGCTGATGAGCTTCCCTTCAGCGTCAAACCGGACAAGAAAGTTTCGCTGCAAGAGATCCTCAAGATGTATCGCGAGACGTACGAGGGAACACAATATGACATGATGAAAAATCTGATGGTGCAGAAACCAAGGTCGAGAGACGAGATGGTGAAAGACAGCATCGCCGGAAAAGGTCCGGAAATGATCAAGAGCCCTGTGGTTAACCCGTGGATGACCCGCGAGCTCGTTGCTCTTCTGAACACGGTCAAACCCGGAACGGTCGCGCCGACACGAACGGTTGCGATCGTCAGGTGTTCTTATTCTCAGATCATTCAGTGCCGAGGCTGGCTCCCGAATGAGGTTGGAGGGGTGGCGTGGTTTTCCTTTGACAATCCTGGGCAAAGCCCGCGTTTTCCGATTTTTGCGGGGGCTCTTGAACTCCCCAAGAGCTTTGAAGTGTGCGGTCAGCAAAAATATCGCGAGGATGCTGCTGCCTGGTGGTTCCGCCGCGCGAACCGGCTTGCGACGATTCAGTGGGGCAGGACACGGAGCCACATCGAGAAGGCGATGATGGAATTCGAAGAGAAGGGCTTTTCCGATCTTCCCGTCGTCGAGCAGCGGGTTCAGGACATGCTGAAAAAGGACGGATCAGACGCGGGGCATCAAAAGGTGAGGGAATATCTCACCAACTACACGAATGATATGGCCCGCGCCGCGATGGTCAAGTGGTGGGAGTTGGGAGATCAATTCTGGGGTATGTTCTCGGCCGGGTTCTGAAGAAAATGGAAACCTTCCGAAGGTTCTCTGGAGCGACCAGTGACCCTCGGAAGGTTCCTTTTTACCACTGTGACTTAAACCAGCTCGCGTCCGCGTAGTAGGGCTTGGTCAGCTCCTCAATTGACATCATCTCCTCTTCGCTGTACGGCTTGAAGTTCGCCGCGATCTGCACGTCCTCCTCAAGTTCCTTGACGGTTGAGATGCCGACGATGACCGTGCCGACGGGCAGGGTGAGAACATAGCGCATCGCCTGCTCCATCGTCGTGACGCCACCCTCGCGGAAAATCCTTCCTCGCGCAGGAACCTTCATCCCGATGATCGCCAATTTCTTCTCGACAGCCGCTGGCAAGAGATTGTCAATGAATGAAGCGTTGTGCTTGTCCGCCGCGTTCAACGCCATCAGAATGGAGTCGAATGGATATTGCTCGATGCCTTTCTTCAGGATGAACGGATCGTAGTGGCCGGTGATGCCGAGGAACCTTACCATCTTCTGGTCTCTTGCCTTTTCCAACGCCTTGATTGCCCCGTTATCGGCAAAAATGCGGTCGAGGTCACCTTGGGTGCGGACGTTGTGGAGCTGCCACGTGTCGAGATAATCTGTCTGCAGATTCTTCAGTGACCGCTCGAGGAGGCGCATAGATCCATCGTACGTTCGGTCATTCGTCTTGGAGGCGAGGAACACTTCCTTCCGACGAGTCTTCATCACCTCACCGATATAGGTCTCGCTGATCCCCCGGCCATACGCCGCTGCAGTGTCGATGTAGTTCACCCCGAGGTCGATTGCCCGGTTGATGATGGCGATGGACTCATCCCTGGTTCCGGATTTCTCCAGTGTTGCCTGTCCTCCGAGACTGAAAATGGTCACGTCGTGGCCCGTTTTGCCGAGAGAGCGCGTGGGGAGCACACCCTCCTGCTTCCGGCTTGCAGCCAGCGATTCGAGAGAATCGGATTTGCTCGCAAGGAATACCGCAGCAGCACCGCCAATCGCTGTCCTTACAAAAGCTCTTCTGGAGAATTTTTCATCCTTCTTCATTTCGCGCCTCTATCTGCACTTCTTTTATGTTCAGTTAGGAGATTCAATAATCCACGCCACGGGAACGCATCTTCGCCGGTCGCTACAGTCGTTTCTCTCGCAGTGAAGAGACCATGGGACGCAAATGTGCAAGGAACTGATGGCACCGAGCCATTTGGTCTTCCACGTATATACGATCAAATTCGATGAGCGCAAGGTAATCTCCCTCTTGCCGATCTTGGAACAGTTGATCGTAGAACTTACCCCATCGCACATCGAGCAATTTGGATCGGATGAACTCCCGATGGAACGCCGCACGAACCCCCGCATGTTTCTTGAAACGCGCATGTCCTTCAAGTAGGGCCGCGCTAACCGCATAGAAGGTAGCATAATAGGTCCGATTCATCGCAAAGGTTAACGCACCAGCATCAAGCTCGCGCTTGGCAGAGGAAAGGCTCTCCTCGGCTTTGGACCTCCAGTAGCGAACGACCTCTCCTCTGTTTTTTTCCGCGCTCACAATGCGACTCCGTCTTCAAGAATCTCAGCTCGTAGCGGGAGAATGGAAAACACGCCCGTTTCCCACGAAGCGCGGTCTACAACGAGAGTGCTGAAGTTGGTTCCGTAGCGGAGATTAACCTCGAACACGAGGTCGGTGATCTGGTGGCGGACGGGCCGTTTGAGGGAATCTCGAGTAACGATGAGCAGGTCGACATCTGATTCGTCATCTACCTCACCACGTGTGATCGAGCCAAAGAGACTGATCGCGACGACGTCGAACGCGCTGGTGAGTCGCTGACGGAGCTCATCTAGTCCTTGCTTTTGACCCGGGGTCAGCCTGATTTGGTCCAGTGTTTTCATTGATTGCGCTCTCTTCGGAAGATCTCGTCGCAATTTAGGGAGTTTCTAGCCAAATGCCGCCTAATGTCCGCGTCCGCATGGTCAAACAGATGCGCTGCTATGCCCACAAGATGAGCCCCATTTTGTAAGGATTATCCAGATCCTCATGCCGTGGGAGAATGCGCACCGTGTGTCCCAGGCGGCCGCTCATCTCGAGCTTGTTGACGCCAACGAACTCATACACTGTGCCCTTCGGCTTGTCCGCTGGTTTCATCAACACAACCTTCGGGTTCTCGATCTCGCCGTGAGCGTTCAGTGACCCGTAGTAAAGCTCGACAGACACATCATCCAGTTTGAGTTGGCCAAGGTCAATCTGTGCGCGTACCGTTAGAGACTCACCGACCTTCAACAGCTTGTGGTCCTCAACAACCAGCTCCCCGATCTTTACTGTGTGCCATTGCTGTCGGAAATGTTCCTTCCAGACGGCAAACCGCTTCGCGCGTTTGAAACCGTCGGCAGTAAGATTGGTACAGTGATCAATCGCGGGGAGATACATCTTCTCCGTGTATTCGCGCACCATCCGATTGGTGTTGAACTGCGGCCCGATGGCGCGCATAGCGCTCTTCATCTTGCTGATCCATTGACGCGGAAGACCTTCTGCCCCTCGTGTATAGAACAGGGGAACAATCTCCTTCTCCAACAAGTCGTACAACGCGTTGGATTCGACGTCATCCTGGAGTTTCTCATCGGCGTATTCCTCTCCACGTCCGATAGCCCAACCGGTGTGCACATTGTACGCCTCGTCCCACCACCCATCAAGAATGCTGAGGTTGATGGCGCCGTTCATAGTAGCTTTCATACCGCTTGTGCCGCTTGCCTCCAGAGGACGTCGCGGTGTGTTGAGCCAGACATCGACGCCCTGGAGCATATACCGGCCGACGACCATATCATAATCCTCAAGAAACACCATGCGGCGGCGAACGCCTGAGTGTCGCTCAAAGTGGATGAGTTGACGAATGAGTTCTTTTCCTGGCGTGTCGTGGGGATGGGCCTTCCCGGCGAAGATGATCTGAACCGGTCGTTCTTTGTCAGTAAGAATTCTGATCAACCGTTCGGCGTCCCTGAGGAGCAGCGTGGCCCGCTTATACGTGGCGAATCGTCGTGCAAATCCGATGGTGAGCGCCTCCGAATTGAGCACATCGTTCGCTTGAGCGACTTCCGATGGAGGCGCGCCGCGCGACTCCAATTGTGAAGCCAGGCGAGTGCGCGCGAATGCGACGAGGCGTTCCCTCCGCCGCTCGTGAGTGCGCCAGAGCTCTTCATCCGGAATGTGGTGTACGCGGCCCCAGAGTCCGTAGTCGCCTGCATCCTCGCGCCATCGCGGGCCGAGATAACGGTCGTACAGTCCGGCCATTTCCCGACTGATCCACGATGGGGCATGAACGCCATTCGTGATAGAAATGATCGGCGTTTCGGTCACCGGCACGCCGGGCCAGACGTTTTGCCACATCTTGCGCGAGACTTTTCCGTGAAGCTTTGCAACGCCGTTGCTCGATCCGGCCATGCGGAGCGCGAGGACAGTCATGCAGAATGCCTCCTGGTCGTTGTTAGGATCTTGACGACCGAGGCCGAGGAATTCCTTGCTCGTAAGGCCAAGCTCTCGATAGTAGCTTGAGAAATACCTCTCCATCAGCTCAGCTGAGAAGTAGTCGTTTCCTGCAGGCACTGGCGTGTGCGTTGTGAACACTAATCCAGCTGTTGTTGCCTCCCGCGCTTCAGCAAACGAAAGCTTTGAGGTTGCCATCATGTCTTTGCACCGCTCGAGGCTTAGGAACGCGGCGTGACCTTCATTCATGTGACACACCGCCGGATGGATGCCAAGCGCCTTGAGTGCACGGAATCCGCCGATGCCGAGTAGGATCTCCTGCTTGATGCGCAACTCCCGATCGCCGCCATACAGTTGGTCGGTGGTGTCTTGGTCCTCCTGAGAGTTCGCTGGGATGTTCGTGTCGAGGAGATAGAGAGGATTGCGACCGACTTGCACGCGCCAAATCTGAGCATAGACCTTGCGGCCGGGGAGGTCGACTGAAACCGTTACGGGCTTTCCATTCTTGTCGGCCTCAAGGCGTAAGGGCAAGGTGTAGAAATCATTCTCTGGAAAGCGCTCCTGCTGCCATCCGTCAGCATTCAGGTACTGCCGGAAATACCCTTCTTGATACAAGAGTCCTACACCGACGAGCGGCAGACCGAGGTCGCTCGCTGATTTCAAATGATCGCCGGAGAGCACGCCCAATCCGCCGGAGTAGTTCTGTAGGCATTCTGTCAGGCCGAACTCTGCCGAGAAGTAGGCAATCTGGTTGGCTCCGACTTGTGAGTAGGTCTTTCGGAACCACGACGAGTTGGTATCGAGATACTTCTTATACCGTTCGTGAGTCCGCTCCAGCTCCGCGAGAAAGGCATCATCCCGAGCAGTACTGTTCAGTCGCTCCTGACTAATCATCCCGAGCAGTAGCACCGGATTGTGGTTCGTCTTTTCCCATAGGTCAGGATCCAAACGGATGAGGAGCTCCATCAAATCGTGATCCCAGACCCACAGAAGGTTATAGACTAGTTCGTGGAGCGATTCTAGTTCTTTCGGAAGAGAAGGAGCAACGGTGTACGTGTGGATCGGTCGAATCATAGAGATTGTCCTTTCTCTACGTCAGAGAAGCTCTGCAATTTTTGACTGCGTAGGGCAGATACCATACGGTTGAAAGGATTCGTTTTCGGTGGAGGATTTGCAGTATTCGAAATGCTCAGGCAAGGTTAAGAAAGATTCGGGACAAATACCACAGCGGATAACCTCTCGCTCCTGCGGTGTTCCTGGAATTTGGAAGTCAGGCCGAGCGGAAGCGCTCTGCAGGGGCGGAATTGGTGTGGGAGGATAACGGTTGACGGCAATTCAGTGCGTCAGCTGCTCCTCGATGCTGACGGGATTGTCGAGGTTCGATTCAAATACCAAGCCGAATGTCGATGTGTGAGTTGGATCCGAGAAAAAAGCGTGATCCCGACGCGCAACGGGAGGGTACACGCTACTTTTCGGGGGCGGAGGACGACGAGTCCGCCTCCATGAGGCGATCGCGCTCGTTGTCAACCCAAGTGCAGATCAGATCGACCTCGGCTTTCGACAGCGCAGCATCAGGATGCATGATGCGATACGGTTTGATGGGCATCGCATCGTCCATAAGCTCTTGACAGATCTGATCAAGCTTCGAGATCTGCTTCTTTTGAGTGTAGTCACCCCACGTTGACAGGTTCATGTTCGAACGACCATTCTTCACATCTCTCGCAACAAGCCAGGATGTGGGGGCGATGTAACTGTACCATGGCCACTTTGTGTAGTGGGTGTGGCAGTCATAGCAGGAACGCTCGAGGATTGCCTTCACCTCGGGAGGCACGTTGATGTGCGCATAGATTGTTTTTGACTCATCTACAGGCGGGTTTGTTCGTTCCGGTTGCACGAGCTGGATTCCGAGAGCAATCACGACAACGGCAATGCCTCCCCACTTGATGGCCTTTCGCATACGCTGTTTTCCTCCGAATGATGAGTCGATGGTTTTTCCTGAAATGTCAACGTTCGATCAATCTTCTAACCTAAACCACACCAGAAAAGTTTCCGTGTCTCTCGTCCCCCCCTTATGTCAAGATCGACGTTACTGGCGGTTGTCCTTGTAGAATGCGATCAATCCATTTGTGGAGGAGTCGTGGGATGTGATGACGTCGCGGCTCGCGAGTTCAGGCAGGATAGTTTTCGCAAGCTGTTTCCCAAGCTCTACACCCCACTGGTCGAAGGAGTTGACGTTCCAGATTACTCCTTGAACGAAGATCTTGTGCTCGTACATTGCAATTAGGGATCCTAGCGTACGAGGAGTGAGCTTGTTGAACACGATGGAGTTCGTCGGTCTGTTGCCGGGAAACACCTTATGCGGCAGCAGACGCTCCAGATCCGCTCCGGGTATCCCGGAACCTCTGAGCTCCTGCCGCGCCTCTGCTTCGGTTTTCCCGCGCATCAGCGCTTCAGTTTGTGCGAGGAAATTGGACAGGAGAATCGAATGATGATCGCTGATGGGATTGTGCGTTTGCATCGGCGCGAGGAAGTCCGCCGGGATCAGCTTCGTGCCCTGATGAAGAAGCTGAAAGAACGCGTGCTGGCCATTGGTGCCCGGCTCACCCCAGATGATCGGTCCCGTCGAATAATCGACTTCGTTACCATCGCGAGTGACTCGCTTCCCGTTGCTTTCCATATCCCCCTGCTGCAAGTACGCCGGGAACCGATGCATGGACTGATCGTAGGGAATGATCGCATGCGATTCCGCGCCAAAGAAATTGTTATACCAGACTCCAAGAAGGGCAAGAATGATAGGGATATTGTTCTCAAACGGAGCCGTTCGAAAATACTGGTCCATCTCGTGGGCTCCGGTCAGCAGCTCATCGAAATTGTCCATCCCGATAGAGAGCGCAATGGATAGTCCTATGGCTGACCACAGTGAATAGCGGCCGCCCACCCAATCCCAGAACTCAAACATATTCCTCGTATCGATGCCGAATGCCGATACGTCTTTTGCGTTGGTAGAGACTGCAACGAAGTGTTTCGCGACGGCGGATTGGTCCTTCACGCGCTCGAGAAACCATCGCTTTGCCGACTGTGCGTTGGTGATCGTTTCTTGCGTGGTAAATGTTTTGGAGGAGATGATGAAGAGCGTAGTCTCGGGATTCAACCGTTTGAACGTTTGAGCAATGTGCGTTCCATCGACGTTTGAGACGAAGTGGACGTTCAAACGGGGATGGCCGTACGGTTTCAGCGCTTCTGTCACCATGACTGGACCCAGATCGGAGCCGCCGATGCCGATGTTGACGACATCGGTCATCTCTTTGCCCGTGAATCCTTTCCAGCTTCCATTTCGCACCGATTCGCTGAAGGTTCGCATGTGATCCAAGACTTCGTTTACCGCGGGCATGACGTCCTCGCCGTCGACGATGATCGGTGTGTTGGAGCGATTGCGCAGAGCAATGTGCAGGACGGCGCGGTGCTCGGTTGAGTTGATTTTTTCGCCTGTGAACATTTTCTCGATCCATCTGTCGAGGCCGACTTCACGAACGAGGTCGAGAAGAAGCGACATCGTTTTCTCTGTGACTCGGTTCTTCGAGTAATCGAGGAGAATATCCTTCCACCGGACGGAGAGCTTTTGAAAGCGAAGCGGATCCCCGGCGAAGAGATCTCGCATATGCACCAAAGCGATTTCTCTCTGGTGCTGTCCGAGGGCCTTCCATGCACTTGATAGGGTCAATCTGGACATAGCGTACTCGTATCTGTGAACGATGCTACGGAGAAAAAAAGGACGTTGATCTGATGATCAAGGCCGAGCCAATATAGCGAATTTTGCCAGGAACAATGTGCACGCCGATGATTAGGTTTCATAGGAAGTAGAACCGGTAAGACTGCGGTCCTCTTCGATTCGCGAAGACAAGATTGTTCAGGTGGGTGGAGATTCGACTGGCGGCTTTTTGACGAGCTTTCCGGCGATGACGGTCAGCAGGCCGAACACCACTCCGCTCAAGGCACCGATGATGGGACCCATGATGAGGACGATCACTGCCGGAGGGATGGCTTGCGGCATGTCTTTGAGCCCTTCAACCATTTTGGGATTGTTTGCCAGGTAGGTCGAGAAGAACATAGCTTGAATGAGAGCGTTGAAAACTCCGTCGAGAATGCCCAGATAGAATCCGTGGAGAAAGAAGTCGTCAGCGACTCGCCTCGCGAAGATCCAGGCGCAAAGAACTCCTATGACCAACCACATCAGCCACTCGTAGTTTTGCGTCAACCCCAGCACGGACGCAGATCCCATAGCGATGCTGAAGAGAGAAAGCAGGGAGATCAGTTTCCAGTTCATGTCTTGTTTGGTGTATTGTTTGGTCTACAGGCAGCACTAATGTAAGAAATTTCCATGACAGAATTGATTAGTTCTGACTGAAAAACCTTACACGGAGATACACAGAGAAATGACGAGAGACACAGAGGGTGAATTTGAATTGTCTCTCCGCGCACCTCTGTGTCTCCTCTGTGATCTCTGTGTTGTGTTTTCCCTTTTCAGTGAGAACTCACCACTCTCCGAATGGATAGTTGATGTATTGGCGAGACCAAACCCCCGAGATCTTGAGGTGCTCCGGATATCGACGTGCGGGATTGAAGAACAGAGCCCCCAACGTTCCTCTGCTGAATGAGAAGTCAAGTGCAAACGGTGAAATACCGCGGTCGGGGCCGAATGGGCCGCTGAACCTGTCTGCATCATAATATCGCGTGACCTCTTTGATGTGCACCAATTCGTCCCGGTACTCGTACGAGCCGTCGAGGAGCTTGCCATCGCCTGTGAGTTGTCCATCACGAAGGAGCGGCCACAGCTTTAGTGTGATCGAATCGAGCTGGTACGGCACGATGCCCGAGGTTGAGTTCGAAGGCTCAGCAACATTTTCGCCGAAGTTGCCGGGACGAAAGAGCAACCCGCTTCCAGCCTCAAATGTGAAGCTCCCATCTGCGTTGAGAATGATTTCGCTGTTTGAATCGAGCGTGCCATAAATTCCGTGCCCTTGCGCCTCAACAAAGATGGCGACGTGAGAACCTGTGTCGCTGGGTTTTCCCATCGGGTCGACAAGTTGAACGCGGCCTGCGATGGTGCTTTTCCCCGACTCGATCTGTGACCAACGAGTGACAGAGACATTGCTTTCGTAGTGCGCTTGTGTCCAGAGTATCACGACACGCCGGTCTGATTTTCGCACGACGACCTGGAGATTCTCTCCGTCGTTCTCGTGTGTGTCATGCAGATAGAGGGTGAAATGGTTCCAATCCCGAGGATGAAAAAGGTGATAGGAGATAAAGTAGTGCGTCTCGGTTTCTAAGACAGCGTAATAGACCGTCGGCTTCAACTCGTATTTCTCAAAATTCTCCCAATTGTTATTGCCGATGAGATCTCCGTCAAAGTCGATGTTGGAAATGATATCTTGCCGACCGCCCGATCTGTCCGTTGCGTGATAGATGAAGGGCGCATAATATTTGGCAATTGGATACAGTGAGTCAATTGCGGGCACGCTTCCTTGGTTCGGGAGGAGCTTCTGCCGATGATCAAGCGTTATGCGGGCAGTCTCTCTGTTGGTCCATGACCAAAACAGGAGCACCACACAGGCTGGAATAATCAATGATGGACGTCCGGTCACGGTCTTCTTTCGACGATAATCAATATTTTCATCATACAATTTGAGAGCTTGAACAAATTCTTTGTCGATATGTCGTTCCTTCTCTATCAGTTCACGTCGACCTTGATATCCCTGACACACCGGAGAACGCCATCGTTCCCTTTATCCACTTTCATGATGGAGGAGAATGTGCCTTTACCCGCGAACTTCTGATAGTCTTCCTTTTTCAAGAACGGATTGCCGTCAAAGAGAAACTCATCGATCCAGCGTCCTTTCCCTCCGGGAGGGGTAAGAGTGGCGTGGATGTGGGCTGGATTTCTGCTGCCGGGATAGGAGCCTGGCTTGATGGTACGAATTTCATACCTACCGTCTGCGCCGGTCTTGAGCGATCCCTTGAGGCGGGGATTGCGCGAGCTGTTCGTCCCTCGTGAGTACACTCCGCTCGCATCCGTTTGGTAGAGGTACATCACGGCACCGGCGAGCGGGGTTTTGCCATCCGATTTGTAGATTGTTCCCGTGATGACCAGGCGCAAGCCGTGTTCGTTGGCCGACGCTACCGTGACGCTTGATGATGTATCGCTCGCATCTGAGCAGGGCTCACTATTGCAGTAAATTTCGGGGGATATCCACCCGAACACCGCGTTAGCAGCAACGAGCAGTTTCGTTTGTGCCGCCGAAATCGTAAGCAGCAGAGTGTAGGCAAGAACATGCAAGATCCTCAAAGTCTTCATCGCGGCCTCCTTATATGTGCTTCGCTGGGACTTGGTCTTGGGGGTTCACCCGATAAGATACCGCCCAGGTGAAAAAGGTTTGAATGAGGAAA
>ERZ1292640.1450-Hain-H43-02um-R1-1450-length-19580-cov-41_pt1 | contig 19580 bp, 19 predicted proteins | sample MGYA00564404_ERZ1292640 | MGnify/ENA primary metagenome ERZ1292640 (study PRJEB36523, sample SAMEA6512636) | groundwater metagenome | collected 2019-01-08 | study: AquaDiva: Metagenomics assemblies of 32 groundwater samples
GCGCGTTCTTCGCTGTCGATGATATATAAGTCATCGCTCCATCGAGCGCCACAGATTAATCATCTCTACTAATTGAGATTCATCCTCAACCACTAAAATCCTTTTTTTCTCCATTTTTCCTCCCGAAATAACTCTACCGATTCAACCTACACGGTTAAATCGGTAATGAAACTGGCGCGCCGCCTAAACTTGTTTTATAAATTCGTATTCGACTTTTGAAAATAAACTAGCTGGCATATTATCTAATTTCTTTTTTGCAACTTTTATCGCGTGTTCTGATTTATCTATACCAATCCAATTACGATTTAATTCTTGCGCCGCCACTAATGTAGTTCCTGATCCACAAAAACAATCAAGCACTAAACTACCCTCATTTGAGGAAGCTCCGACGATAAATTTAAGCAAATCGATATTTTTTTCGGTTGGGTAATTAGGATATTGCGGGTCCTTAAACTCCCAAATATCTTGCATTTTCTTTCCATCCCTTTCATCAACAAAAATCTTTTTTCTTGGCACGCCATTTATTGACCATTCAATAAGCCCCTGCTTATTCAATTCCTCCAAAATAACTGGATCACTCCTCCAATGTCGTCCCTTTGGTGGTTTTACTCCACGCCACTCTTTGCCAGTATTGCCGTTTAAAGTTTCGCCAGGCGCATGCAAAGGAATTGTGGTATATTTTCTACTATCCTTATCTACTTTTTTAAATAATCTCTCTATATCATCATTAGAAAAAGGAATTTTGGGATCATTCCAAATTGGACTTTCAGTTTTAGAATAAAAAAAAATTAAATCTTTAACATTACCGTACGCCTTGCGATCAAAGTTTTTAGGGTTGCACTTGATACGAGTAATATCATTTCTAAACATACCTCGTCCAAATACTTCGTCCATTATGAGCTTCACATAATGTCCGATTTTGTAGTCAATATGAAGATACATTGACCCGCAATCCGATAAAAGCTCACGCAAAAAAATTAGGCGTTCGCGTAAAAATTCCAAAAAATCAGCCCCGACCAAAATATCACTATATGCGATAGCGCCACCATTGCTGCTGCTGATTGTATTCGCGCGATCCTCACTAATTTTAAAATGTCCGTTTGTCGCAAACGGAGGATCAATATAAATCAAATCAACTTTACCCGAATAATCATCAAGCAAAGTTTTTAATACGGAAAGATTATCAGCGTGTATGAGCTTATTCTTTGCCCCTTTGCCAGAGATAGACATCAACTCTGCTCTCAAAGTCTTCTCGAGAATATCTTTCTCGTGTTTCTTATTGTTATAAGTTATAAACATAATACCTATATTTGATAAAGAAATTCACGCAAAACAAGCGCACTCATAATATTCTCATTCTTGAATTTCCCCGTAATATCCTTATACATTTTATTTTTACCTTTAATATAAAGAACACCGTCAAGAATCGCTACCTTAACCGCCTTTATATTTTTCGCTTTGATTGTAGCGATAGCATCATTGAATTGCGCGTTTTGGTGCCCGCCAAAATCAGTCAAAAACTTTGCTTCTCCGATAACATATTTTCCATTAAAGCGGCCAATAAAATCAAGACCTTTATTATGCTTATAGTTCAAGTGTTTTCGCGCAAAAACCATCATTTCTGTATCGCTTGCGTCCAAGACAGCGTTTCCTTTTACTTTCAAGAAGTCTTCAAGTTTAAGAGGATCGACTCCCAACAACTTCTCTTTAAGCCAGCGTTTAAAAAGAGGTCCAATTTGTCTGTTTGTTTCTTTAGGCTCGGAACAACGAGCATAAATAGTATTAAGCCCCATTTCATATAAGCGGCCGGAAAGACGAGCGACTGTCGCGGGATTGCGTTCTATCGCAGTTTTGTCTCGCTTTAAATAAGCAACGTAAGAATCCTTGATCGGAAATAAATTAAGCTTTAACAAGCTTTTTAAAAGCGTAGTGTTATCGCGTTTTTTAAAAGCTTTCTCCACACCCTTCCAAAGTTCACCATTAAGTTCACGAATTCCATCGGGAATCGTTGGATAAACTTGAAACAAATCATCTAAATAACTCCGCTGGCTTGCGTACTCAATACTTAATTTTATCCAATGGTTTATATTATTTTTCATAGTTCTTATTTTTAAAACTCCCTTAGCGCGTATAGGTCATCTTGCTTAATATTTGGTCGGGGAGGGCGGATTTGAACCGCCGACCTTTGCGTCCCGAACGCAACGCTCTAGCCAAACTGAGCCACTCCCCGTATTTCACGACACCTATGCACCTGTCTTGTAAGCTCTCTTACCCCGCCCCTACGCGGCTAAAACGCGCTGCCTAACGCGTTCTTGGCAAAAATATCAAACTCAACATTAACTTTATCTGAAGGACCCTTAAAACCTAATGTGGTATTTTTTAATGTGTGCGGAATGATATAGACCATAAAAACATTGCCTTTCTTCCCGGCTATAGTCAAACCTATTCCGTCTATCGCGATCGAACCCTTAAGATTACAATACTTTATAAATTCAACAGGGACAGCAACTTCAAAACACAAATTTCCATTTACATGCGCTTTTCTACGGATGAGCCCGGCGCAATCTATATGCCCGGTAACAAAATGGCCGGATAATCTATCTCCTATCTTCAGGCCGCGTTCAAGATTCACCTTATCCGAAATACGCAAATTTCCCAAATTCGCGCGTTTAAATGTTTCGGGTATGGCCTCAAAAGACAAAATATCCTGTTCCTTTTTTACAAGCGTAAGGCAAGCGCCATTTACAGAAATGCTGTCTCCTATCTTAATATCTTGAGAAACTTTTTTCGCGCTAATCGCCAAACAAGTAATAGCGGAAAATCGTGATATTTCTTTTACCTGGCCTAGTTCTTCAACAATACCTGAAAACATATTAGTTCACCCGTCCTTCAATTAAAATATCCTCACCAAAATGCCTTAATTTTATATCTTTAATTTTAATCGCGTCGTCTACGCGTAATACACCCTTACCCATAACCGAGCTAATCGCGTCTTTGCCTCCAATGATTTTAGGGCTGATAAAAAATAGTATTTTATCCACAAGCCCTTCATCAAATAAAGAGCCCACCAACATTCCGCCCCCTTCAACGATGATATTTGCTACCCCCATCTTCGCCAGTTTTTTCATCATATCTTTTAAATTAATCTGGCCGTCTTTCTCTTTAGCCTCTAAAATAACCGCCTTTTGAAACAATATTTTTCTATTCTCCGTTTCCTGGCCTGACTGCACGGGCAAAGTAACAATTATAACTGACGACTTAGACGCAAAGAGCGCCACTGTTTCTTTAACACCAGGCTTTTCTAAAACAGGCGGATTAAATATATTCGCGTTTTCAGAAACACTAAGTTCGCTATCCACTATAATTTTTTTAGGCTGTTTCTTAGAAAACCAGGCGTCTAATTTTGGATTATCTCTTAACGCTGTATTTACCCCCACCATAATCGCGTCATACTCCGCGCGCAGGCGATGGCTAAAAATCCGGGATTTATCAGAAGTTACCCATTTAGAATCCCCCTGTCTGGTAGCAATCTTGCCATCTAAAGACTGGCCCACCTTAACCGTAACAAAGGGGAGTTTTTTTGTAATATATTTTATAAAAACCTCATTCATTTTTCTTAATTCTCCCTCCAGAAACCCCACTTCAACTTTTATCTTGTTTTGCTTAAGTATATCTATTCCCTTGCCGTTATTCAGCGGATTAGGATCAATCATTCCCACAATAACTTCCTTTACGCCGCTTTTAATTACCCTCTCCACGCAAGGGGGAGTCTGGCCAAAATGAACGCAAGGCTCCAAAGTAACATACAGGGTTGCTCCTTCTGATTTTTCTCCGGCTTCATCCAAAGCAATAATTTCAGCGTGAGATAATCCTGCTTTCTCATGATAACCTCTACCTAAAATTCTATTGTCTTTTACCACCAGCGCGCCTACCATGGGATTAGGAGAAGTCTTATTTTTACCCTTGAGGGCTAGCTTCATCGCCAAATTCATAAAATGTTCATGTCTATTTTCCATTTTCTTATTCCCCGTATGATTTTCATAAAAGGGACTGTTACAAAATGCCAAACTTTGCGTCATTCTGAGGCCCCGAAGGGGCCGAAGAATCTCAACGATGATAAGATCCTTCGCTTCGCTCAGGATGACGAAAAAGGGTATTTCGCAACGATCCCTAAAGCAAACCTGACTTACCCCACCCCTGCTTTTTCCTTTAATCTCTCTACCAACTCATAAGGTATTTTAATACAGCCGATTTTGATTTCTGACTTTGCTTTTCCGTGGCAATCAGAGCCACCCGTAACCAGCAAATTATATTTTCGAGCCAAATCCAGATAATAATTTACCATCCCTTGCGAATGCTCCGGATAATAGGCTTCAAGCCCCATAAGCCCGTTGTCAACAAATTCAGGAATCAATCCATCATTATAAAGGCTGTACGGATGAGCCAAAACAGGGATCCCGCCCGCGCTCTTTATTAATTCTATCGCCTCTTGTGGAGATAATTTAAAACCCGAAACATGCGCGGGACACTTGTCGCCAATATATCTTTGAAAAACTTCACGAGTCGAACCAGCTAAACCCTCTTTCACTATCGCGCGGGCAATATGCAGCCTCCCCGGTATGCCTTCTTTAACAATATCGAACACCGCTTTAGGATTTAAAATTACATTCATTTCTTTCAACTTATCTATTATTTTGTAGACTCTTTCGACCCGATATTTTCGCAAAACTTCTAACTTTTCTATCAAAGCCTTATTCTTATAATCAATCAAATAACCTAAGATATGAACATCCGCGCCATTATATTCAGCGCTAAGTTCGATCCCCGGCAAAACCTCAACACCTTTTTCTTCGGCTAAACTTAAAACCGGCTCAATTCCCCTGACAGTATCATGGTCAACAACCGCGATCGCGCAAAGACGGGCTTTTAGAGCCTCTAGAATTAATTCGTCCGGAGAATATGTTCCGTCAGAAAAAATGGTATGTAGATGTAAATCCGCGAATTTCATTTTAGTTGGGCGGGATGACCCCGCCCTTTTCTCTCTTTTTGGGCGAGCAAGCTCGCCCCTACGGGTCGTTGGACGGGATAACTCCGCCCCTATTATTCTTTTCTAAATTTATTTTATCTAATATGGCATTAACGAATTTTCCTGCTTCTGGCCCGGAATATTTTTTAGCAAGCTCAACCGCTTCATTAATAGAAACTTTGGGCGGGATGTCATCGCGAAAAAGTAATTCAAAACAACTTAATCTTAATATATTCCTATCCACAACTGCCATGCGCCCCAACTGCCAATTAGCCGCGTACTGGCTGATTTTACTATCTATCAGTTCTGAATTATCTCTAGCGCCTTTAACAAGCTCAACCGCGAAACCTTTAATTGTCTCGTCAATCTCTTCCGCGCTTTGAGCTTTCAAAAAACTATCCAAAGCAGAATCATAGTTATCCCCAGTAATATCAATCTGGTAAAGAAATTGTAGAGCTAGTTCCCTGCCGTGTGTGCGTTTGCGCATATAAGTATCTGGGCGGGCAAGCCCGCCCCTACGGGTCGTTCGTGTCGTTCGGAATCGTCCGCGTAGGGGTGGGCTTGCCCACCCTGTTTTTTTTGGGCGAGCGAGCTCGCCCCTACGGGTCGTTCGTAATCCCTACATTTGTGATATTAAATTAACCATCTCAATAGCGGATAACGCGGCATCGCGGCCCTTATTTCCGTCTTTTGTTCCCGCGCGCTCAACTGCCTGTTCAATAGTATCCGCGGTAATTACGCCAAGAATTACCGGCACATCCATATCAAGCGACACCTTAGCTATGCCCTTGGTTACTTCAGAAGCGATATAATCAAAATGCGGAGTCGCGCCGCGAATAATAGTTCCCAAACAGATAATCGCGTCATACGCCTTGCTTTTGGCTAATTTCTGCGCCGCTAAGGGAATCTCGAACGCGCCAGGAACCCAAACTAACGCTAAATCTTTATTCTCAGCGCCATGCCTTATCAAAGTATCCTCACAACCAGCGATTAATTCCTTAGTAACAAAATCATTAAAACGTGAAGCAATAATACCGAATTTTTTACCTGTAGCAATCAAGTTTCCTTCCACTGTTTTTAACATCTTTTTCTCCTTTTAAATTTAGAAAAACTAGGGGACGCTTCTGTAGGAAAACACAGAAGCGTCCCCTACTCTCCTAGTTTCCGTGAATCGTCGCGTAGGGGCGAGCTTGCTCGCCCTGTCCCTATGGACCGTTACTAACGCTCCATGGTTCCCCTAAACGCTATTCGCTAAACACTCTACGCTATTTTTAAATTATGGCCCAACTTTTCTTTTTTAGTTTTTAAATAGTGATAATTAATGGAATTGGGCTCTGCTTCTAAAGGGACGCGCTTAATTACGCGCAGGCCATACCCTTCTAAACCCGCGATTTTACAGGGATTATTTGTAAGCAGTTCAATATTTTTAATTCCTAAATCAACTAAAATTTGCGCGCCTACGCCATAATCCCTAAGGTCAGCTTTATGGCCAAGGGCTTCATTCGCCTGAACCGTATCAAGCCCTTTATCCTGCAGATCATAAGCGCGAATTTTATCTAGGAGCCCTATACCGCGGCCTTCCTGATTCATATAAAGGATAACCCCTTCTCCTTTTTTTTCAATAATCTGCATTGCCTTTTTCAGTTGCCAGCCGCAATCACAGCGCAATGAACTAAAGACATCGCCTGTCAGGCATTCAGAATGTACCCTCACAAGCGTTATATCGCTGTTTAATTCGCCCATAATAAGGGCAGTATGTATTTTATCATTAATTTTATCCTGATACAAAACTAATTTATAATTGCCAAATTCCGTGGGAAGGTTAGTTTGGATCAGCCTCTCAATTAATTTTTCATAACGCCTTCGGTATTCAATAAGGCTGGCGATAGAACAAATCTTTAAATTGCGCAGTTTAGAGAAATTAGTCAACTCTGGTAAACGCGCCATTGTGCCGTCATCATTCATAATTTCACATATTACGCCAGCAGGATACAAATCAGCTATCCTCGTTAAATCAACTGCCGCTTCAGTGTGCCCTGCCCTTATCAGAACTCCGCCATCGCGCGCCCTTAAAGGAAAAATGTGGCCGGGCCGAACCAAATCTTCAATTTTTGTTTGGGAAGAAAGCAGTACCTCTATTGTACGACTACGGTCATAAGCAGATATTCCCGTAGCTATTCCCTTAGCGGCATCCACAGAAATCATCCAACCAGTGGCAAAAGGATCTTCCTTGCCTCCTTGCGCCTTTTCCCGCAACATAGGCTCCAGATGCAATTGTTTTAGCCTTTCTTCCTCCATAGGCACACAAATAAGGCCTCTGCCATATTTAACCATAAAGTTAATATGCTCGGGCCTAGCAAAGGATGCCGCCATAAGAAGATCGCCTTCATTTTCGCGGTCCTCATCATCCACCACGACAACCATTTTGCCGTTTTTTAAATCTTCTATAATTTCCGGAATTGTATTAAACATAAATAAACCCGTAAAATCCCCCTCACTCCGAAAAGGAAAGGGAATTTCGTATTGGGGATTGTTGCGAAATAACTCAAAGTCGTCATTCCGGCGGAAGGTCTCGCCCAGTTGGGCTCTGACACTTCCTCGGGCAATTCTGCCCTCGGTCGCCGGAATCCATAATCACTGGACCCCGGTTTTCGCCGGGGTGACACCTTATAAAAAAACCCGAAGATATCCTTCGGGTATAAAAATATTCTTTCTCCACCACGCGCTAGGTGAAAATCTTCTTTTCTCTAGACTTTTACTATTGACTCAAGAATTACACTTGATCTGTCCGCCAAAGCTCTCTGACAGACTCGTAGGCTTTTACTACCAGTTGGGGATCGCACCCTTTCCCGAAGATAAATTAAGTATAACAAAAAGTATTCTCTTGTCAACATATTTAAAAAATAATATAATAGACGTATGGAACAGGACATTCAGGCTATGCCACAATATCATCGCGAACACAAGCGAAACAATCTCAAAAAATATATCCCGCCCAAAAAAGATTGCCACGGGCTCCTTCGGAGCCCTCGCAATGACACAAAAGCAGGGTTGCGACACAACCTAATTATCAGCCAAATACATAAACTTTTGATAAAAAGACAGAAAACTGTCGCGATAGCTGAATCTTGCACAGGCGGCCTTTGCAGCGCCCTTCTTACCCAAGTTTCTGGCAGCTCTAAATACTTTATTCTCGGGGTGGTAACATACAGCAATAAAGCTAAGGAAAATATTTTAAAAATACCCGCAAGCCTTATCGCAGAAAAAGGCGCTGTTTCAAAAGAAACAGCCAAACTCATGGCGAACTCAATAAGAAAAATAGCCTCAAGCGATTTTGGAATAGGAATAACCGGCATCGCCGGGCCGACTGGAGCCACACCTAAAAAACCAGTTGGAACAGTCTTTATCGCCATAGATAGTAGGGATAAAAAAATCTGTTATGAATTTATTTTTAAAGGCAACAGAAACGCTATAAGGAGAAATGCGGCTTTAAAAGCAATAGAATTATTAAAAACGTTATTCGTGAAACGTAATTCAGCTGTTAGCTGACAGCTGATAGCTGACAGCTAACACAGCTTTGCGCTTTAAATATGCGTACATTTATTGCTATTGAGTTGCCGAAAGAAATCAGAAACGCACTGACGCTTCTGCAGGAACAATTAAGAAAATCCGGTTCAGATGTCAAATGGGTCAACCCTGAAAATATTCACCTGACTTTAAAATTCTTAGGCGAAAGAGATGAAAAAAAGATAAAAAAAATCATAGAAATTCTGGACGAAATCGTCAAAGATAAAACCTCTTTTATGGCCAATATCTCGACCATTGGCGCCTTTCCCAAAATTAACTTTCCGCGCGTCCTCTGGGCAGGAATTGATAAAGGAGACAATGAAATTAAGGAGATCTTTAAAGAATTAGAAGAAAAAATCGCCAAAGTAGGTATTCCTAAAGAAAACAGGCCCTTTTCTTCTCATATAACCCTAGGCAGAACGAGATCGACTCTTAACCGGCAGGAATTGGTGAGAGAATTAAATAACAGGCAAGAAAACATCCCAAGCGAAATTAACCTCGAATTCCACGTAACAAAAATTACACTTTTCAAAAGCACCCTCACCCCCAAAGGATCTATTTACGAAATCTTAAAAGAAGCAAGTTTAAAAACTACTCCCCCTACCACCTAAACCCAATCCCCGCGGCTATGGACACTTCTTTTTGCGAACTTAGCGCCCGGATAAAGGCTTCTCCTTGGCCCTCCAAAATCTCTCTCGATAATTTAATATCTATTCCTAAGTCCTCGCCTACTCTATTTTCTAACCTCATCTCCAAGGTAAAATTTTTATCCAACTTGCCCCATGCTCCAAGAATAACTCTATTAACCTTGCCTTCTTCACAGGGCATCTCAAATAACAATCCCAAATCTTGACTTATTTTCCATGTGCCGAACAACGTAATTATTTTACTTAAACGGCCGGCGTCTATACCTATCTCATACTCTAACCCTCTCTCCGCAGGTTTTCCAACGCTTACCCTGAAATCAAATTCTGATTTTATTTCTTTATTCAAAACATATATAATTCTGTATTTTTCGGCTATATCCCAATACCCCTTAAAAGTAATAGTTTTGGTTAAATTTTGCTCTTTTCCACGCGTGGTTCGGCTTCGCTCACCACAAGCAGATTTTTCGTAAGTATACGCAATCTCGTTTTGCTCATTTACTTCCCACGCGCCAAACAAGGTTATTTTATCGGTTAGGCCATTTTCTTTTTCTATATTAAATGAAAGCTTGTTATGCTTATCAGCCTGCCATCTGCCGCCAAGTTGGACGATATAAATGTGACTGTTTTCTTCGCTATCTTTTGAAGTCAGCGCGAAAGATAACCTATTGTCTTTAGCGTCTATAAGCTCGCCCTCTATGATAAGTTTATCCCCGGCAATCTGATTACCCCATTTATCTAACGTAAGTACAAGATTGTGATCTTTATTTAAAGACCATCTACCTTTGAGTTTAATTTGCTGCGGAATATCAGATGCTTGAGATTTTTTTACGTGGTAGGTAACATAATTATTCGAATCTATTTCGAAATTTCCGTCGAGAACTGTTCTAAATGTCGAGGCTTGCGACTCTTCCCCTGTTTTCTCGTAGATTAGCCTATTATGAGGATCTATTTCATACCTTATTTTTTCTGTTTTTTTCATTAAAATAAACTTGGCGGAATCCAGTCCCACCCCCTCGTCATTCCGACGCAAGTCGGAATCCAGTAGAGACACTCTAACTCCTGGACCCCGGCTTTCGCCGGGGTGACGCGCCTTGACCCCTCGACATTCCGGCCCCGGCTTTCGCCGGGGCAGACAGTCTCACTCCAGACAATTAAGCAAGCGAAGTAATCCTGAAGACTACCTGAATAACGATATTTGTGTATAACCCCGCGACAATATCATCACCCATTATTCCAAGACTACCCTTTAATTTTTCAAGCTTATTAGCAGGATAGGGTTTTAAAGTATCAAGTAATCTAAAAACAAGAAAGGCGGCAATAAATACCCGCGCATCGTAGAAAGGCATAAACAAAAGGCTTATAAATTGACCGCTTACCTCATCTATTACCACAAAACGGGGGTCATTAATGTTAGCCGACCTCTCTATTTTTCCGCAAGTCAGGAAACCTAAAATCAACAAAACAATAGTAATCAATATATGAAGCAGAACTCTGTCTCTGATAAAATAAAACAAAACAAGACCCGCGAAACTGCCGAATGTTCCGGGGATAAGCGGCAAGTATCCAACGTAAAAAAAAGTACCGATAAGTGTAGCGATATTTTTAGTTAATTTCATTTTTACCTCGTCAACTACTAAAAGAAAAACCGTCATTCCGGAATGTTTTAATCCGGAATCCAGGAAATATTATTAACCTGGATTCCGGCGACCGAGGGCAAATGCCCGAGGAAGTGTCAGAGCCCAACTGGGCTCGACCTTTCGCCGGGGTGACACTTTAATAACATAGATATCCGCATTATTAAAGCCGGGTGATTATCTTGCGATTTTCCCAAAGATATGCCAGGCCTGAATAAATGGTAAGCCCGACGGTAAGAAGCATTAGAACATATATGCCCTGGCGAAACATTTTCTCCCAACCCGGATTCCAGGTAAAATAAGCCAATAAAACCTCTTTTGTTACAATAAATATTAGTATAGAAAAAATAACCAGCATCTGCGACACGGTCTTATGTTTTCCCGCGCGCGCGGCAGATAAAACTTTTCCCTTATTAAGAAGCGCGAATAACCTCAATGATAAAATTAATATCTCCCGGGAAAAAATGATTACAAACATCCATGCCTCAATTATCTGCATCTGAACAAAAGCGGCAAACGCCGCTAACACCAAAATCTTATCAGCAATAGGGTCCATAAGCCTGCCGAAATCAGTAACCATATTTTTCTTGTTCGCGATAAAACCATCAAGAAAATCTGTCAGGCCGGCTAACATAAAAATAACAAGGCTAAAAACTTTCGCCCACACTCCATGGCAAAACAAAAACAGCATAAATACAAAAGTAAGCGCAATCCTAAGCATCGTAAGCTTATTAGCGATATTCATAATACTCCTTAGGCTAGATTCCCGCTCCCTGTTTTCGCAGGGACAAGCTTCGCGAGAATAACGAAAGGGTGGGGCTTGCCCCACCCCTACACGACAATGTTTTTATCTGTGTCTAGACGTGTTCCTGCTAAATCGTACTCCAATGTATCAATGATTTTTACTCTTACAAACTCACCTGGCTTTAATACCTTTTTTGAACTCACGTAAACAAGGCCGTCCACTTCAGGGGCATCGAAAGGACTACGACAAAGATAGCGGCCGTCATCTTTCTCATCTACAAGAACCTTCATTTCTTTCCCTAAAAACTTTTTATTTACCTCTTCAGATATTTTTTGCTGTAACGACATAATTTGCTTAAAACGGCTTATTTTAATTTTTTGAGAAATTTGGTTTTTAAAACCATAAGCGCTTGTATCCTCTTCTCTTGAATAAATGAACGCGCCTAACCTCTCAAACTTTACCTCTTCCATAAATCTTAATAATTCTTTAAATTCCCCGTCTGTCTCGGAGGGAAAACCTGTTATAATTGAAGTACGTATGGCAACATCAGGAATAATTTTTCTTATTTTATCAATAAGCGTAAGAATAGCCTTCTTTTTTATATTCCTGTTCATTAATTTTAATAAACGGTCATTTATGTGCTGGACAGGTAAATCAATATATTTACAAATTCTTTCAGAATCCCTGATTAATTTCAATAAATCATCACTAACACGGCTAGGATGCAGATAAAGGAGCCTGAACCAGGTAATATTTTTTGTTTTTTTTAATATCTTCCCTAAAAGCTCCACTAACCTTATATCTTTATATAAATCAATACCGTAACCTGTAATATCCTGGCCAACAATATTTATTTCAGAAATTTTTTTTCTGTCGAAAGCCTCTACTCTCTTCAACACAGAATCAATATCTAAGCTGGTAAACTTCCCTTTTATCCGCGGAATAACGCAAAAACTACAATTGTTTACGCAACCTTCGCAAATCTTAAGATACGCGTAATGAGAAGCTGTTAAAGCAAATCTGTCTAAAGAGTGACTCAAAGAAAGCCTTCCCACAAAGGCGTCTACTCCAGGAAGCTCATCTTTTAAAATTTCTCCGTAACGCTGGGGGAGACAGCCATAAACAATCAACTTCTTAATCTTACCTTCCTTCTTTAATTCAATTAAATCAAGAATGGTTTCTATTGATTCACGCTTGGCGGACTCTATAAAACTACAGGTATTAACTATGGCTATATCCGCTTTATCAATATCAGTTATGGAATAGCCCTTTAGATTAAGCCTGCCTAATATATTTTCAGAGTCAACTAAATTTCGAGGGCAGCCTAAACTTAGTATGCCGATTTTATCTTTTTTCTTCATCGTAGATTACTGGACCCCGGCTTCCGCCGGGGTGACGCACCTTAACGCTTTTCGTCATTCCGGCAAAAGCAGGAATCCAGTGACATCTAAACCCCTGGACCCCGGCTTCCGCCGGGGTGACGACTGAAATATAGGTCTATGAAATATGAAAACGTATTATCGTCCGATATCTAGGCCTTCTTTAGTAATCAATATATTTTTTAGCGCTTGGCCTCTTTTTCCTAATTTTGAAAAAATCTGGCCGTTTACCTCTAGTTCCACCACTCCGGCATTTCCCAACGCAAGCTCCATTTTATCTTTTGCCTGCCAACTCTCGGACCTTCCCTTTTCCAATACCCTATGAAAAACCGACCGGCCATCAGCCTTGAGAGAAACCCAGCAATTTTCTCTTGTCCGCATCCCTAATCTTATGCCAGATACAGCCTCCTTCACAGGGCTCGTTATAGGATTAGAAATAACATCCACGGCTTTTACCCGCACATTCTGCTTAATATCTACTCGCTTAGGCAAAACCGCTGCCTTTTGTTTAGCGGATGATTTAGCAGCGGATTTGGTAACGGATTTGACTATAGGTCCGCTGTAAACGGAACGGCCTTTCTTATTTTTAATATACGATAAACAAGCCCAAATAGCTGCCACACCAATTATAATTATTAAAACAGTCATGAGGCCCGTCTTAATTTTATCAAAGAAACCGGAAATCCCTAATTTAATCTTTGGCTCCTTAAAATATTGCGCCTTAGCGCGAGGCGCGGGATTTTCCTGAACGCGGGAACAAGGGGCATCTTTAACATTAGCTGAAATTACGGCTGTATCTTGCGGCTCTTTACGTTTAACGGGGACAGAACATTGTTCTGTCCCTACATCAAAAACGGGGGGAGGAGATTGTTTTGTTCCTACATCAAAATTAAAACCTAAAAATTTACAATATATTTTTATAAATCCTTTTAGATACACAGGACTTAAATCAGTAAGCCCATCGCCTTCTATCGCCTTTAAGATATTTGTATTAATCTTAGTTTTCTTCCGCGCTTCTTCAAGGCTTATCCCTTTTTCTAAACGAAATTTTTTAATTTTTTCGCCTATTGATTCCATTTTCGTTGTCCGTTGTTCGTATTTCGTAGAGACGAGGCAATGCCTCGTCTCTACATTACGTTTCGCGCTTTATTCACGAAACGTTATCCGTTGTTCATGCAATTATTTTTCTATCGAACCCTTGAGCCAGGCTTCTCTGTCCGCTAAAATTCTGCGCGGTTTGCTTCCTTCAAAAGGGCCTACGAGGCCTTCTTGTTCCATAAGATCAACTATGCGCGCCGCCCGGGTATAACCAAGCCTAAGCCTTCTTTGCAGAATTGAAACCGAGGCTTGATTGCTTTCCATAATAATCCTTACCGCCTCATCGTAAAGGTCATCTCTTTCTCCGCTTCCCAAAACGCCTTTTGGCTGATCCTTAAGAATATCATCTTCATAAAACGGCTCACCTTGAGACTTAATAAAATTTACTACCGCTTCTATCTCTCTATCGCTGACAAGCGCGCCTTGAATACGAATTAATTTTGATTCTCCCGGCCGCAAAAACAACATATCTCCTCTTCCCAAAAGCTTATCCGCGCCATTCATATCCAAAACTGTCCGTGAATCCACTTTAGAAGCCACCTTAAAGGATACGCGCGCGGGTAAATTCGCTTTAATAACACCGGTAATTACATTTACTGAAGGCCGTTGTGTCGCCAAAATAAGATGAATTCCCACAGCCCGCGAAAGCTGTGCCAGGCGCTGAACCGCGCCTTCAATCTGGTCAGCCGCGACAGTCATTAAATCCGCGAACTCGTCAATAACAACAATAATGTAGGGCAGTTTTTCCTGTTTCTCGTTATAACTTTCAATATTTCTCGCGCTTACTTTTGCCAAAAGCTGATAACGCTCTTCCATTTCAGCAACAACCCAATTAAGCGCCTGCGCCGCTTTCTTGGCATCCGTAACCACGGGGCATATTAGATGGGGAAGACCGTTAAAAGGCATCAATTCCACTGTCTTGGGGTCAATCATCAAAAACTTTAAATCACTAGGCGTGTTCTTAAAAAGCAACGACAAGATAAGAGAATTAACGCACACTGTTTTTCCTGAACCAGTGGTACCGGCAATCAAGAGATGCGGCATCTCATCTAAATCCGCGACTATCGACTGGCCCGTAATATCCTTACCTAAAGACAGCGCTAATTTACATTTCGTTTTTTGAAACTCATTTGAACCAATAATTTCCTTCAAATACACGAATGAACTTTGACTGTTTGGAACCTCTATTCCAACCCTGCCTTTTCCCGGAATAGGGGCTAATATCCTTACTGATTGCGCTTTCATAGTCAAAGCGATATCGTCATTCAATGCCACGATACGATTAAGCTTCACTCCCGGCGCAGGCTCAAGTTCATAACGGGTAATCACCGGGCCCTGTTCAATATCAGTAACCTTGGCAGAAACACCAAAATCCTCTAAAGTTTCCTCTAAGATACGCGCGCTAGACGCTAAGTCATCCTTAATTCGCCTAGCCTCAATCGGCGGCGGAGAATCCAAGAGGCCAATAGAAGGCAGACAATAATCACCTGTCTTGAGTTGCTGGCCTTTAGCTAAAGGCGCGACGGAAGATTTATCCTCAAACCCAAAATTTTGGCGCAAAGATTTTTCTTTTATCTGTATATTGGGTTTAACAGGCGGCTTTACCACTGGAACTTCGTTAACTGTAGAGGCTGGATTTATCCGAAGTGAACTCAATTTTGGTACCGCGCAAATAAGCGGTTTTGCTTTTGCTTCTCGCCCTTGAGTTTTTTTCTTTTCAAAAAATTTAAAAACCGCCGCCAAAACAAACTTCGTCTTGTCTATAATGCTTGTAAATAAAGAAGAGATCAGGGCTTCAGTAACAAACGCTACGGATAATATTATACATGTCATAAATAATATAAATCCGCCTATCCGGCTGGTATATGTAGTAATAAAATTAGATACGCTTGAACCTAAGAAGCCGGAATAAAGAAACGCAATGCTTTCATTTTTTAAATCAAGGACGCCGATAAGAGAACTCAAAGAAAGCAATAAAATAAAAATCCACGCTAATCTGGGCGCGTTTAAACAGAATTTCTCCTGCCGAAACAATTTTATCCCTAAGGATAAAATAATTATTGGGATAACGAAAGGAACATACCTACCTAATAAAAATGTGGTCGTTCCAGCGATGCAGGCGCCAAATATACCTAAGAGATTTTTGGGCGGGATATTGGGACAGGATGTATAAAAACTCAAATCAAGGTAATCAAATCGTATAAGGCTTATCAAAATCGTAAACCCTACCGCGAAAAGAATAACCCCTTTAATCTCATTTAATCTTCTTTCCTTCAAAACTAACTCTCTTCAGATAATACGTCAGTTAATAGGGAAAATTCTCTAAGGCGTCAAAACCCATTTGGGCTCGACCAACAGACAAGATTCCTCACTTTGTTCGGAATGACAAATTCTTTCTGGCTGCCACCGCTCACTAACTGGTTGCCTCTTCAGCTTGCTTTCTGCTTAAATTTATCCTGCCAAGCTCATCTATACCTATAACTTTTACTTTTATTTCATCACCAATCTTAACTACTTCTTCCACGCTCTTGACAAAACGACTGGACAATTCTGAAACATGCACCAAACCCTCTTTGCGCGGAGCAATCTCGCAAAAGGCGCCAAAATTCATTATACGCTTCACTTTACCTATATATATACGACCTACTTCTATATCTTCGGCAATTGCCTTAATCATTCTGATTGCTTCTTCGGCTTTACTGGCATTAGTTGAACCCACTAACACGACCCCATCATCTTTGATATCAATACTTACACCGGTTGAGGCAATGATTGATTTTATAGTTTTTCCTCCCGGGCCAATAAGCTCGCCAATTTTTTCCGGATTAACCCTTAATACTTCTATACGCGGGGCAAGAGAAGAGAGTTCTCCGCGCGGACTTGCCAAAGCCTCATTCATTTTATCTAAAATAAATAACCTGCCTTCCGTAGCCTGCGATAAACACGCCTTCAATAATTCCAGGTCTATTCCATCTATTTTTAAATCCATCTGTACAGCAGTTATGCCGTTTTTAGTTCCGGCAACTTTAAAATCCATATCGCCAAAATGATCCTCTATACCCGCGATATCAGTTAAAATAACTGTCTTTTCTGTTTCTTTAATTAGGCCTAAGGCAATGCCGCTAACCGCGTCCTTTATCGGCACGCCAGCGTCCATAAGTGACAAGGTTGCCGCGCAAACCGTAGCCATACTGGATGAGCCATTAGATTCCAAGATCTCAGAAACCACCCGGACTGTATAAGGAAATTCTTCTTTAGAAGGCATCACCGCGAGAAGAGCCCTTTCTGCCAAAGCGCCATGGCCTATTTCTCTGCGGCCCGGCCCACGCACAGGAGCAGTCTCCCCTACGCTAAAAGGAGGAAAACTGTAATGCAACATAAATGATTTACGTTTCTCTCCTTCTAATGCTTCTACGAGCTGTTCATCTTCGCCTGTGCCAAGAGTTGTAATCGCCAGGCTCTGCGTCTGTCCACGAGTAAAAAGGCCTGAACCGTGGGTACACGGCAAAACGGAAACCTCACAATCTATAGGACGGACCTCCTTAAAAGACCGGCCGTCTTCACGAATATTCTCTTCTAATATTTTCCTTCTTACTAATTTCTTTTCTACCTCTACCAATCTCATTTTAATATCTGAAGAGGCATACCCTTCAGCAACAAGCTTGGCTTCCAGCTCCTTAAATAACGCGCTTACCTCTTCTTCCCGTTCCTCTTTTTTGGCTAATTTATAAACCTCGTTCAATCTCTCTTTGGATAATTCTTCAATTTTTTGCTCTAATACGGTATCCACCTTATTTAACTTAATCTGAACCTTCTCTTTTCCGCAAAGTTTCTTGAGCTCTTCCTGTATGCTGATAATAGGCAAAAGGTTCTCAAAACCAAATTTGACCGCTTCAAGATAAGTATCCTCTGATACCTCTTTAGCCTCTGACTCAAGCATGATCACGCCACTACGGTTCGCCGCCACTACCACATTTAAATCAGAATTCTCCAACTCCGCGTAAGTGGGATTTAAAATGAATTCATTGTTAATCCACGCGACACGGCAAGAAGCCACCGGCCCATTAAAAGGTATATCAGATATAGTTAACGCGGCGGACGCGCCAATTACGGCTAATATGTCAGGATCATTTTCTCCGTCGCTTGACAAGACTACTGCCATAACCTGAATGTCATTTAGTAAACCCTTGGGAAAAAGCGGCCGAATGGGCCTGTCAATAAGCCGGGCATTTAAAATCTCGCTTTCCGAAGGCCTGCCTTCTCTTTTAAAAAACCCTCCGGGAATCCTACCCGCGGCATAAGTCTTTTCCTGACATTCCACGGTTAAAGGAAAAAAATCCCGTCCTTCCCTGACTTCACGGGACATACAAGCAGTAACAAGCACTACGGTTCCGCCATATTGAACAGTAACCGAACCGTTTGCCTGCTTGGCGATTTTTCCTGTTTCTAAAATTAAATCCTGCTGACCAAATTTAACCTTTAAAATTTGCTTTTGCATAATTTCACATCCATTCAAATTAAATTCCCGGTTATTATTTTCTCAAGCTAAGCTTTTCTAAGACCTCTTCATATTTTTTAAAGTCTTTTTCCTTGAGATATTTAAGAAACCTGCGGCGCCTGCCTACAAGCACAAGCAGTCCATGCCGGGAATGAAAATCTTTTTTATGTAGTTTAAAATGTTCTCCCAAGGAATTAATTCTTTCAGTCAGAAGCGCGATCTGCACCTCCGCAGAACCAGTGTCCCTGGAATGAATTTTAAAATCATCAATTATTTTTATTTTATGTTCAGTATTGGAAACCAAGTTCTTTTTCACCTCCCTTACGTATTACATGTTAATGATATTTTAAAAAACTTTTACCCGCTACTTATAATAATCAACCCCGCGCAAGACAAACTGTTCATCTATACGCTTAGGGGAAAAAAATCTACTGACGAACGCCCTGGCTTTATCAATATCAAATTTTTTACAGCAATAGATATCCACGGAAATAAAATCTTTAGGAGTTAAAGTGTGAATTACTATGGAACTTTCTACTAAAGGCGCCCAGCCGGAAAGCCCCGCCTTATCAGGAAAACGCACGGCATCCGTAAAAAAAATGTTTGGCGGCGCCTGTTTTTCCATGCCAAGATAATCCACGAGCTCATCCAAAAATCTATAGCAAAGAGATAGATCGTCACAGGATCCCTTTTTGCAGCCATAGAGGTCCAACAAAAACTCATAACCGAAGGCTTCGCAGGTTTCAGTATTAAACGACACTCCTTCCAAAATCTGCCTGTCTACTCTACTAACTTCAACATTCTGCATTTTGTCAGCTCCTCCAAATTATTGGTGAGTTTTTTATATCCTTGCTTTAGCTTGCTTCTTTAGAGCTTTACAACTATATCTATTATACACAAATTTTAAAAATGTCAAAGGAAAAATTTAAATATTTTGGGAATGATACCATAGATCGTTACCCCCCTGCTTATGAGGGAAAGTTAAC
>ERZ1292640.1451-Hain-H43-02um-R1-1451-length-19580-cov-5_pt1 | contig 19580 bp, 24 predicted proteins | sample MGYA00564404_ERZ1292640 | MGnify/ENA primary metagenome ERZ1292640 (study PRJEB36523, sample SAMEA6512636) | groundwater metagenome | collected 2019-01-08 | study: AquaDiva: Metagenomics assemblies of 32 groundwater samples
TTTGGGCATATTCTTCTCTTTTATTTTCTTCAAAAATTCAGTAGCGTTTCTAACATCTGCGAATAATTCGTATTGCGTGTTCGGTATAAATCTTGTTTCCCAATCCACTGCAACGTGGAAGAAATCATTACGCCCTGCACAGTCTATTTCCGTTTCATCCATGTAATACTTGCCCGAAAGCGTCGGCTTTAACTTGTCAGTAAAATTGGTTACTTTCATAGTGTATCTTCTGCACCAATCCAATATTGAAACGTGAGAAGCGTTTGCTTCCAAATGCCTTCTAAAGTGATTCCTAACCTTCCTGCTTGAGAGATTAGAAAAGTAAAGGTCTATTCCTACCGTTATCTTGGCTTCGCTATTTCTCATTCGATAGAAGCCCTCATCATTCGTAAAGTGCTTATTACATTTGAGGCATTTATACTTCTGAATAGTTCCTCTGCTTTGTGTCTTTCGAGTTCCCCATTTTATGAACTCGGAAGCCTTACAATTTTTGCACTTTATTGGAATCGTATCCATATGCTTTAGGAACCTAATCAAGTATATAAATAATTAGGAACCTAAATAATAGTTTAGGAACCTATATTTTTAGGAACCGAAATACTTATAAAGGAATAGGAACCTAAACCCCATTATGCGACTTATAAAGCAAAAAGGCAGGGATTATGGCGATAAAGAATACTTCAAATACCTCTTAGTAGTTCCCAATAAGCTATTGGAAAAGCTCGGCTGGAAAGGTGGCGAAGACCTCGACGCAGAAGTTAAAGGTGACAAGCTAATAATCAAAAAAGATGATGACTAAATCAGCATTTGCGGTGCCTACTTTCATTAAGTGGGCAGGGGGGAAAACCCAATTACTCGAACAATTTTCGGAACTCTATCCTGAAGATTTCAACAATTACCACGAAGCATTTTTAGGAAGCGGTGCAGTATTCTTTCAGATAAAACAATTATTCAAGCCAACCCGTTCATTTTTATCAGATACAAACGAAGAACTAATCAGAACCTTTGTTAGCGTTAGAGATTATCCAGAAGAACTTATTGAATTGTTGATAGAACATAAAGAAAAAGATAATAATAGAGAATATTTCAATGAGCAAAGAGAAAGATTCAATATAATGAGGCACGGCTTAGAAAAGTCCTCGATATTCATTTATCTTAACAAAACCTGCTTTAATGGTCTTTACAGAGTAAATGCAGATGGAAAGTTTAACGTTCCTTTTGGAAAATACAAGAATCCTGCAATTGTTAATGAAGAAAAAATAAGGAAGGCATCTGCATTTTTGCAGGGTGCGAACCTTTATGCTACCAGTTTTACATCAATTCTTCAACGTGCAAGAAAGAATGACTTTGTTTATTTCGACCCGCCATATTTCCCTCTCAATAAAACAGCGAATTTTACAGGATACCAAAAAGATGGCTTCTTTGAAAAAGAACAAAGACACTTAGCTGAAGTATTCGAGGCATTAGACAAGCGAGGAGTTAAAGTCATGTTAAGCAATAGCGATATGCCTTTAATAAAAGAACTATACGATGATTTTGATATCGTTAATGTCAGGGCGAGAAGGGCTATTAATTGCATAGGAACAAAGAGAGGAAAAATAAACGAGATAGTCGTCAGAAATTACTAATTTTATTTTGGTATCGGCAATCCTAAAAAGTCTAAAGGCAATTCTTCAAAAAAATAATGACAACCTACCTCTCTGATATAATTTAAGACGTCTTTGTATTCTGGCTTTTTGAACCAATCATTTAGAACATAAACATACTGAACCTTTAGGTCTGTGCCACTTAACAATTTCTTATATTGTCCGAGCTTGAAATGACATGTCTGTAGTTTTTCATCAACTGAACCTCCAACCGCTTGAAATTTCATTTCAATAATGTAAAGTGTTTTGTTAGAAAAGACCAAAGCCATATCATCAGGTAGTAGCTTTTTTGCGATTATTTCTTTCCACTTTATCTTTTGTTTATCTAATAATTTTGAATATAATTCGTATTTTTTGTATAACTGGGCTACTTCCCTGCCTTTGAAAGTCAGAACTCCATCTTTAACGGAATAACCCTTCAAAGTGTTAAAACGTTCTTTTAAGCTGATTCTACTCTCAAATTTAAGTCCAGTTAGAGTTCTGGCACCACCTTTACCCCCTTTTATCATCAAAACGGCAATAAATTAGACTTATAAATACCTTTCTAAGACCAAACGTTAACTTTACAGCTCAATTAGTTTTGAATAGATTTTATATAGTCTATAACTTCGTTCACAGAAAGAAATTTTTCTTCACCAGACACCATGTTCTTCAGCTTGACTTCATTCTTTGAAATCTCCCTTTCACCTACAATGACACAAAATGGAATTCCAAGACTATTGGCATAATCAAGCGATTTGCTAATGCCTTTCTCATAAGCTAATTCAGTATTGATGCTTGCGACCCTTAATTGTGTTGCCAAAGCCTGCGAATATTTTTCAGTATTTATAGGAATAATCAGTACTTGTGTGACTGTTCTAGCACCATGGCGCTGAATTGCATCAAAAATCCGGTCAATGCCAAAAGAAACTCCGACAGCAGGAAGCTCTCTCCCAGTTTCTGCTATGGCGCCTATCAGACCATCGTATCTTCCGCCAGAGCAGACAGCACTTTCTATTTTTGAATCCAAAAGAAAAGTTTCTACAATCATTCCAGTGTAATAAGAAAGCCCTCTTGCAAGGCTTGGCTGGAAAACAACTTTATTTTTCAGTTCAGGGAGCGAGCCAAGTATTTCGTGAACTTCCTGCAAACCTCTTTTCTCCTCAGTACCGTGAATACGCTCACGCAATACATTAAGTTTTTCAGCATTGCTTCCCGAAACATTAGTGAGTTCAAATAGCTGGTTCACCTGTTCAACACTAACACCTTTTTCTTTCAGCTCAGCTCTGACCGCTTCCTCTCCTGACTTAGCTAGCTTATCAAGAGTCAAAATGACTGTCTGCCTCTTTTCCTGAGGAATTCCTGCCTGAGACATGATGCCGTTAAGGACATGGACGCTGTTAAGTCGGATTTCAACATTAAGGCCGAGCTCACTGAATCCTTTGTCAATTACCTGAACCATCTCTGCGTCTGCAGCTTTTGATGAAGAACCTATAACGTCAATATCACATTGCATGAACTCCCTGTATCGGCCTGCAGAAACCGGGCCGTCTCTCCACACTTTGTCAATGTGATACCGTTTGAAAGGCATTTTCAGGTCAGGATGCGAAGCAACAACTCTGGCTAGGGGAACTGTAAGGTCGTATCTCAATCCTAAATTTCTCTCTCCCTGGTCGTTCAGCTTGAAAGTCTCATTCAGTATTTCTTCGCCACCTGCGTATTTTGCAGAAAGTGTTTCAAATCTTTCAAGAGCAGGAGTATCCAGTGGGCTGTAACCAAAGCTTTCGAAAGTTTTTCTCAGTTTGCCAATTAGGTTTTGCCGCTGAATCTGATCCTGCGGTAGGAAATCTCTTGTACCACGAGCATTTTGAACCATAAAACTTACTTCTCAATAAGGCTTTTTAAAATTAGCGACTAAAGAGGCAGTTTATTAACCAGTTTTGAAAGTTACTTACTTCGGTAATATTTTATTTGAGCTTTATATATTTCGAGCTTCGCTTCTTGTTCAACACTGGAAATTTGGCGTCTTGCTTTGGATATCTCTAAAAGAGATAGCAAAACAGGCGTATCTTCTCTTTTCATAAAAGCATACCTATCAGAACAATCATAGCATGAACCCAAGTGCTGCATGGCATCCTTCCATGCTATTTCATAGTCTCGTGCCGCAGGGAATTCTGACTCGAGATCATCATTGATGGGTGCAGTATCTACTTCAGCAGTGAATACTGCCTCATGCAGATTCAATACATGTAACTGACCATCATTCAAATGTTCTTCCAGCCCCATAATCAACCGCAAGACGAACTACTATTTATTACTTTCGAGTGACAAAAGAATTATAAATGATGAGAGCTTACTTAAATCATGACTAAGCGACTTGAATCTAAAATATCGCTGGAAATCCTTCTTGGCCAGATTGATGAATCTTTGCCCCAAAAAATAAGGGACAGACAATCAACCGAATATGACCCCATAGTCCTATTAAGAACAGTCTATGACCATTACCTTATGAAATTCGACGATGAAGGCCCGCAAGCTTTGGCTCACGGAGGATGGGCGCTCATAGAACTCGGAAATTACTTCGACGATATTGGCAAGCGAAACATGGCCATCCAAGCTTACCGACAAGCATACTATTCATTCACAGACCCAGAATGCAGAGGACACGAGGAAACGGGCAACCAACTACTTCAGCAGGTGCCTGAACTCGTACTTTTTCTCAGAAGAGATGAGAGATACGATAATGAAACAAAGCCGATAAACCCGAATTAGCTACTTATTTTCTTCTCCTTCACAAGCTCTCGGTGCGACTTGAAGAAGAAATAGCCAACGACTGAAAACGTCACAAGTGGGCTTATCCATTCAGGCACATCATTGCCAAATGCGTGCAGCAGCATTATCACACCGAGGAAGAATATTGAGTACATGGCCCCATTTTTCAGATACTTGTATTTTTTCACATTATCGATGTTACTCACAGTAAGCTGCCTCACCACCAGAGCGCCAATACCATTACCAATTAAAATCAGGGGGATAGAGAAAGTAAACGCAAATGCACCCAGAATGCCGTCAATCGAAAATGTGGCGTCAATGACTTCCAGATACATAATCTTGCTTAGGTCGGTCATGTTGCTGCTTTTTTGCAGAAGCTGTATCTCCGCTTGCTCCGCTTTTTCCCTGAATCCGTGAACTATAAAAAAAGCAGAAGAACCAACAGTTGCTCCAAATGCCAATAAAGGATCGATATTTATCGCGAGCCAAACAACAACGCACAAAATCAGGGAGACCACAGCAAAGAACCACACCCCTTGCCGATGGATGAACTTCTCACCGATAAGGCCATAATGTTTTGGCTCAAGGAAGAGCCAGTGGAAGAACAGGAAAACAAGGAAAAGCCCGCCTCCAATAAGCAAGATAGGCGCAGATTGCTCAATCACTTCTTTAACATGAGGGTCGTTGCTAAACGATGCAGTAAATGCTCCAACTGGGCCCAGAGAAGGGTTATTCGCCCATATTATCAGCCAGGGAAGAGCGCCCCTGACAACGAAGACAGCGATTATAATTCCCCATAACAAAAACCATCTCCTAGCCCTTTTGCTCATCGTGGAAAGGACTTCAGCATTGATAATGGCATTATCAACGCTGATTATGATCTCAAAAAGTATAAGGCCAAAAATTATGAAGATGGCGGATAAGATATCCATGTTTCCTCTGGAGTTTATTGAGAGTTTTTAAACGTTATGAGCTTTCTCCCCATTATGCCTTATGTTTGCCTCAAACTCACTGATAAACAATTATTTGCACTCCTGGCCGTGCATGTCGTAAGCTAAGCTTACGAGCATGATCGGAAATCTTCATGATTTCCGACAGGCCACGACTGCACTTCAAGCGCATTAAGGTCGTTTTACGACTAGAACGCGCAGGAGCATTTGAAGCCTGCGCGGCGTTTGAGCGCAAATTAATACTGGTAAATGGCATAGCCTTAGCAGATTCAACAAACCCAACGTTATGCATTATCATCAACCATCTCCTCTTCGGGATTGAATAAAATCGCCTTCTGGTCCTTTTTTTCCCGAAATGAGCGAGGCACGTAAACCGGTTCACGAGTAAGGGGGTTCTCGCCAGTGTAATACATGGCAGTCGAAAGAATCCCTGGTGTCGGCGTGAAAACCTGAGTGAGATTGATGAATATTCCCTGCTCTTTGCAAAATTCCTTGAGCTCTTTCATGTCTTCAATTGTGCATCCCGGATGAGCAGCGATTAAATAAGGCACCAGGTTCTTGTTTGTTCCCTGCTCATTGTTTACAATTTCGTACTCTTTCAAGAACTCAACAAATGCTTCCCTATTGGCCTTGTTCATGTGCTTCAGCACTTTGTCAGACAGATGCTCAGGTGCAATCTTAAGGCGGGTTACGAACTGCATTATCTTCCTGAAAAGGTTTTTTTGGCCGAGAATAATATCGTGCCGGATAGCAGAACGAAGTTCAAGAGAACTGCCTTCATATTTTCTATTCAGTTTCTCAACTTCTTCTAACAGAGGATAAAGGTCGTCAGAAATTACCCTGTATTTGCAGCCAACACAAATCTGGTTGCAATATTCTTTCTTGTTGTAAACAGTGATCTTTTCATTAATGATCGGCGAAAAAATTTCTTCTGCTTCACGATACAGAGCACAGTGGGAACCATACATGTTAATCGTCGGAAGCGTAAGATCATTGATTTTTTTCTCGCCTTGAATGAAGAGAGACTCGATTTCCCGAACTATACTTTCCTTGCTCCTAACAGCAACTTCCTTGCCTTGAACGAGCGGGATTATGCAGAAAGAACAGCTTCCCCAGCAGCCTCTCCCCATTATCACCGAATTCTTCAGTCCATCTGTCATTCGCGAGTTCATCTCGAAGTCCTTCGCCGAAGGGTGAATAGTTCTCATGAAAGGCAAACTGTAAATCAAGTCCATTTCTTTCTCCTGAAGCACATGCGACCGCCTGTTGTGCATGACCAGACCAAGCCCGCAAGGCTCAATAAACGCATCATCTGGAAGAAGCCAAGTAATCCTGCTCAAAAGGCTGAATTTTTTTTTGTCTGAAACGCATTCTTCAAAACTCGGAAGCTTCCTTACAGATTTTTGAATCTCTTCTTTTCCAATCCGATAAGATACTCCATCAATTGAACTCAATCCAAGTTTGTCGCGAATTTTGCTGAAAGAATGCCCTTCAAGGCCTTTCATCTTGGTCAGCAAGTTCAGTAGTGGTCGCTCAGCGTTGCCGAACAAAAGCAAGTCCGCTTTAGTGTCATTTATTATGCCCCTTCTTAGAGCATTATCCTTGTAATCAAAGTGAGTGAACCGACGAATAGTCGCCTCAACACCTCCGATTATGGTGATGCAGTCAGGAAAAAGCTGCTTCACTTTTTGCGTGTAAACCATCAGCGCCCTTTCTGGCACGCGAACATCAAGGCGCTGCCTCAGCATCGGTGTGTAATTGGCAAGCATAGAATCCAACAATCCAGAGGTGATGCAGAAAAAATAACGCGGTCTACCGCAGGCATGGAATTCTGCATCTGATTCAGGCTGGGCTATTATGCCAACTTTATATCCTTTTGAATCGAGCAGCCTCGAAAGTATTGCAACCCCACTTAACGGATGGTCGTAGTAAGGGTCACCCGTTATGAAAACTACATCAAACTCTTCAAAATCTTTGTACTTTTCTTTGCCTTCAGCAAGGTTTGTCGGTAAAAAATCCATTAAATGAGATAATGACTCGTCATTTATATAGATGCCTTATGTTATTAAAAATAAAAAAATAAAATTACTTTCTTTCAATTCCACAGCTGGTCAAACTTGTCTTTCAGTTCCTGCCATTTTTCAGATGTTTCAAGGTTGTTCTGTTTATGCGCTATTAACGCATCAACCACTAATTCGGCTGCCTTGTCGAGCTTCTGCCCTTCTTTTGCCTGCCAATGCTGTTTCATCTTTTCTTTCAGCAATTCGATTTTGGCTTTCTTGGCAGCGAAAAACATAATGTCAAGCTCGGCCCAATTTTGTTCACTTTCGGTTGCACATTCCTGTTCGCATTGCATTGTTTTTACCTCCCGTTTAGGGTGTGTCGGTTATGCGATACAAATATATAAATGTATCGGAAACCCGATATTTTGTCGTCTAGGAGCGCAGAGCTTATATAGCTAAAAGACAATCTTTGCCTACGATGAAAGAATGCTGCGATCTCAAAGGCTTTCTATCATTCCTTGTTCTAAAAATGATTAGCAAGAAAGAGTTGTCTGGCGAACAGATAAGAAAAGAAATAGAGAAAAGGAAAGGCCAAAAGCCAAGCCCTGGAACAATCTATCCTGTGCTCAAGTCGCTCAAAATCGCAGGGTTCATAGAAGAAGCAACCGAAGGCAAAAAAGAAAAGAAGTACAAGATAACTCGCAAAGGCAAAAAAGAAGTCGATATTGCCACCAAGAAATTTTGCGCACTCTTCTACGACATTGAAGAGCTAAGAAAGAACATTTAGATTAAAAGATTTTTATCAATCGAAGTTGAGTCTTTTCCCAGCCGCTTTAGGACATTTCTCACATACCGCAAATCTATACCGAACTTTTTTGCCAGTTCAACATATTCTGCTCGAAGCTGTACTGCATGTGGAGCATCCAGCCCTTTAAGCCTATTGAATACCCCCATATCTTTGACTGCGGCTCTGCCAATCATGACGCCAGCAACGCCTTTTTGTCTAAGCAATTCGACCTGCTCTCTCGTTTTTATATCCCCATTCGCTATTATCGGCTTTCCCGCGGCAATGCATTCGTCGAAAATAGAAAAGTCAGCAGGCGTGCCATATGTTTCCATACCATGTCTAGCGTGCACAACAAAAAAATCTGGATTAACAGACTTGATGAGATTCAGATATGCTTTTTTATCTTTCTCAAACTTATTCAGCCCAAGGCGCATCTTGATTGAGACCGGAAATCCAGCCTTCCTAACAATTTCAATCATTTTTGAAACCTTACTCACCCGCTTTACCATGGCGCAGCCAAGGCCAGCATGAGTTACATTGGGGCTTGGGCAGCCGAGATTGAAATTTATTCCTTCAAATCCCGGAAATGGTTTGAATTCAGCGAGAAAATTTTCAAGCTCCGCTTCATGAGCGGGGAGGATTTGGATTTGACACGGCGTATCATCAGGGAACTGCAATCTTCTCCACGCGCTTTTATTCCCTCTTGCGAGAGAAGTAACATGAACCATTTCAGTAAATGCAAGATCTGCACCATACTTGTGGCAAATGCTTCTGAAAGCCGCATCAGAAGTGTCTTCAAGCGGCGCAGCCATATATTTGAAGTTCATGTGAATAGAGGTTTGTCCGTTCTTATATACTTTATTCAGATAAGAATAAATCGTTCAACAATGAATATATACGGGGGCAGACATATAATCTGTCAAGGGATGTGAGAGAAAGTTCATAACCAAGAGAGGTGATATGGGTTATGGATAATCAATCATCATCCCAAAGTCGCTCAGAAGGCATCGAGGAAATGCCTTTAAAGATGCGAGCGCAACTCCAAGCTGGTCAACCTTGGGAAGCAATTAACCAAGAAGCACTGGCTTGAAGCGATTTAATTCTATAAATAAGTTACATTTTTAAGATGAGAAAGATAGTCTTGTTCATATGCACTATTCTTTGGATAACCTAAAAGGCGATTTGATAGCTGGCACAACTGCTGCCTTGGTTGCCCTCCCGCTCGCTCTCGCATTTGGAATAGCGTCTGGACTTGGACCTGGAGCAGGTTTACTCGGTGCGATAATCGCAGGATTTATTGCCTCTATGTTTGGCGGCACTCCTTTGCAGATAACAGGGCCTACAGCGCCAATGACTATTCTCGTTGCAACAATTGTTGCTAGCCACGGCGCAGGTATCGCTCTGCTAACGATTGCTTTCGCTGGCTTGTTTCAAATTGCATTCGGTATCCTCAAACTTGGAAAACTCATAGAATATCTGCCAAGGCCTGTCGTCTCAGGCTTTATGACCGGAATTGCCTTGCTTATCATAATTGAGCAACTCAAAAAATTCATCCCAACTGGTTATCTTGCAGTTCTTGTAATGACTTCTTGCGCACTATTCCTAATTCTATGGTCGCGCTTCTCTTTTCCAGTCCCTGGTGCAATTGTTATTGTTGTTGCTTCAATAATTTGGTCGTTTTTCATAGGCACCCCACTTACCGCAATAGGTGAAATTCCGCCAATTAATTTTGAAATATTTTTTCCTTTAAACTTTTCCTTGGAGGTCATTCTTCTACCTGCCATATCCTTGGCCGTTCTTGGCTCCATCGATACACTTCTCACGTCTGTTATTGTCGACAGAATGGCAGGAACCAGGCATTCAAGCAATAAGGAATTGATCGGGCAGGGCCTAGGAAATACTGCTGCCGGTCTGCTCGGCGGCCTTGCAGGCGCCGGTGCCACAATTAGAACCATAATCAATGTAAGATCAGGAGCATCTTCAAGACTTAGCAGCACAGTTCATTCAATTATACTTTTATTGATTGCTCTATTCTTTACATCTTTTTTTAAACATATTTATCTTGCAGTTCTTGGCGGCATACTCCTTTATGTGGGCATTACCATCATTGATTACATTGCTCTAAAAAACATCAAAAATGTTCCTTTGAGCGATGCCCTGATATTTTTTTCGACCACGGTCATGACTGTTGTTTTTAATTTAGTAGTTGCTGTAATCATCGGCGTATTAATAGCGTCCATTCTGTTTATTAAGAGAATGACCGAACTATCTTTTAAGCAAGTCAGCGTTGAGAGCCAGCTGCCACCAAGAAAGAGAGCATTTGCTGAAAAGCTGTCAAAAAAACTTGCAATCTACCAGCTTAGCGGCCCACTTTTTTTCGGCGCAGTTTCTTCATTTGAAAAGGAGCTTTCCAAAGTTTATCTTCCTGAATATATCTTGCTAAAATTGTTCGGAGTAATTTCTGTCGACGAAAGTGGAGCTTTAGCCCTCAACGATTTCATCAAGGATGCTAAGAAGAAGGGCTGCACGATACTTATTTGCGGGATTCAAGAAGAGCCAAAGAGAGTGATGGATAAATTGGGAGTTCTAAAAACCTTAGGCTACGCAAATATCTTTGATAAGCCTCTTGCGGCAATAATGTTTGTTAAAAAACGCTAAAAATCTTTTGCCGTTATTCAATTGTTATTCACAAAAACAAGAAACTTTTTATATTTTCACCAAAATTGGGCTTTGATGGGCAAAGTCTCGACTGAAACGCCAGTCTTTGAGCTGACGCTACGGAAATATGAGAAGCCAGAGTCAGTTTCAGGCAGAGAACTCGTCAAGAAAATCTGCCTCAGCCTCGGGCTGCTTCAACCTGGCGACTCAAGGGACATTATTGTGGATATTCTATATGTGCTATTAAAGCGAAGGCCAAAGGGATTCACATCCCCGGAGCTGGAAAAAGAAGTAATCAAGTTCAGAGAACAGAATAAGCTGGTGCTTCACGGCATAGCATCCTCAAATATAAGACGGCAGGTAAGACGGCTAAGGGCGCTGTTTCTCGTCGATAAGACTCAAAAAAAGTACAGAATAACAGAAGGAGAACAACTCTCTGTTTTATTTTCTGAAAAAATAAAAGGCTATCTTCTCTCATCAACACTTGCCAGGATAGATGAATATCTGGCAGCTGCCGACGCTGAGTTCTCAAAAAAACGGCTGCCTCCGTCTGCATAATTCAATAAACTTTAAATATGGGTCTATTATTGGTTGTTATGCTCCGTCGAGAAATACGGGGACAGATAACTAAAAGGAGGGATTCATAAATGGCTGAAAAAGTTGCAAAAGCAGGTGTCAAGAAGGAAAAAGGATATCTCTACTTTGTTGACAAGAAGGGCAATGTCGCACGCGCAAAGATGGCAAGAGGCGGCAGAAAGAAAGGAAAGCAAAAGATCGAAGTCGTCGCCAAGACAGGCGTCAGCAAGGCAAAGGGCTACCTTTACTTCGTTGACAGCAAAGGAGACGTTTCGCGAGCAAAGATGGCACGCGGCGGTCGAAGATAATCCTTTAAACTTATTTTTTCTTTTTTTTATTAAGTTTTATTCTTGGATATTGTTTTTAATTTTATAAAAAAAATAATTTGCGCTCAATTGCCGCGAGGGCTTAATTAATCCCTATAATCTAGTCAGCACAATCGGCTCATCATCGACGAGGACTGTGTGCTCTGCCTGCGCTACCACTTTATTTGACACTTCGACTAGTGGAGGATACGCTTCAAGAATTCCTGCATTAACGAGTTGCCTTAATGCAAAATCGACTTTTGCTTTTGGAAACTTTTGAATTAGCCAACGCCTTGAGAAAGGAAGTCTTCTGTAGGTTGATTCTATGTAAGGCAGTATTTCGCGAGAGAAAGGATCGCGAATGGGTTTTTTATCTACCTGCATAAAAACTCTCGGTGCCCCGCGCTCAGCAATCATGCCGTCTCCAGGCGTTGCGAAAGGCTCGATTGCGATTACCATCCCTTTCTTTAGCTTTGTTTTGTCGCGGCTGTCAAAATTTGGAATTGAAGGCCTTGCATGAACTTGGAATTTATCCAATCCATGCCCAGAAAGATTTCTTACAGGCTCGTAGCCATAAATCTGGATTGCATCAGCAATTACTCTTCCAATATTCCCTACCTCAACTTCAGGCTTGACCTCTTTAATTGCCCGCTCTAGCGCTTCTTTGGTCGCTTTAATCAGATCTCCGTATTTTCCAGAAAGGTCTACCGTTACAGCATTGTCTGACATGCAACCGTCGATGTGAACACCTACATCTACCTTAACTAGCTGATCTGAAAGAACAACTGTTTCATCTGGGTCTGCACATTCATGTGCTGCTGCGGCATTAAGTGAAAGCTGGGGAGGAAAAGCTGGTTTGCCCCCTAATTCTGCGATTTTCTTTTCAATAGCTTCGGTAATTTCAAGAACAGTTTTTCCCGGCTCGACAAGGTTTCTGCCGTATTCCAGAACCTGAGCAGCAAGCTTTCCTGCTTTTATCCATTTCTCAACATCTTCCATGCCAGGACTAAGGAAGCGATTATTTATAAAATATTACTATAATTCATTAGTTATGAAAGTTATCATCATCATCTTAACGATGCTTCTACTAATAGGCTGCACCCAGCAAATTACAAAAAAGCAGGAACAGCGGATAAATATTCTTTATGAGCATACGAAACTGATGATTCAGGCGAGTACTGCACAGCAGCTCGATAAAATTGGCGTTAATGCTAAGGATTTCGTGCCAGCTGTAACATCTATTCAAAAGCTTGTAATTCTTGAAAGAACAATGCGGTTGCAAGGAACAGGCGACGCTGAATCGCGTATTTCGAATGCCGAGTCTGCAATGAATCAGCTTATGATTCGCTGGAGCAAATTAGACGACTTGAAATAATCCTTTGCCCATCCCCATACTGCAGGAAAAGGGGTACTTACCGATTTTCAGAGGAATGAAATATTGCACGTTCTGCCCAAGCTGAGCTGTTGCCTGCACACCAAGAGTTGGTGCATAAATATTTCTGTAACAGCCCCTGATGTTTGGGTCGAGAGTCAGCTCAACTGGAACTCCCTTTTTCATAACTGCAGGGTAAGGCGAGTACTTTCCCGTATAAACATCAACGGTGACAAGGATTTTTTGCACTTCACCATCAGGCTTAGCAGCTAATTGCTGGAGCGTAGCACCGCTAGGTTGGATGTCAACTGATGTTGCTGAAACAAGTTTGTAGGCGCCGAAACCGATTATACCCAAAACTACAAGTGCGGCAATTACTTTGACAATCACGTCACCTTTTAGAGCGACCTCAACTTGTTCATTCTTTTTCATGAAATCACCGACCCTGTAGGGCCAAAAATCATAGTGAACAGCACAACCAAGCTCAAAACAAGCGTATATGAAAGGAACGTTAAGAGGGAAATAGGAGATTTTTCAACACCTGGCCTATCAGCGACAACGTTTTCTATAAGGAGCACCGAGAAAACCCAGAGCATCCCGAGGTTTGCAATAAAAAACCATGGCAGAAAAATCCAGAAGCCATTAGCCGCCATCATGACTGAGATCATTGGACCCATCGTGCCGCCCATAAAGCCAGACATCATCCCCTGAACAACACCCATGCTACCACAGCAGCTGCCCGCAAGGAAACCAAAAAGGACTCCAACTATCGAGCCGATTAATGCGCCGAGGAAAAAATTAGTTGTTGCGCCGATGATAAACCCAATCATCATTCCAGACTGCATTCCCAAAATCATGCCGAGCATCATGCCTGACATTTGAGTGACTGTAGTTCGGTAAGAGCGAAGATGAAATAGCTCTGCGACGATGCTAACAGATACGACTGCATTCAAAAGAAGCCAAATCGCATATTTTTTCAGCCATTCGGCATCTTTGAAAATAAAGGCAACAATGCCTTCGAGAATCAAAAGAACGATAAATGAAATGGCAACGTGGCGAAGCAAAAGCCGTTCCATGTCGCCGACATGGCTGTGCCACTTTGTTTTTTTTATCGGCTCAAGAGACGCCTTGTATCCCTTCATTTTAATTGCAGAAAGCAAAGACGAGAGGGCAACTGACTCATCGTGGGAAATTAACACCTTGTCTGACTTGAAAGAGATGTTATTAATACCTTTTATGTTAAGCGCTTTCCTCAATACTTTTTCGCAGCTCTCGCACTCGAGGTCAGGCACGTAAATTTCTGTTTCGCTCATGAGGTTTTGTAACCTTCTTTTGTTATTGCTGCCGCGAGCTTACCCCTTGGAAGATCCGAATCACAATTTACAACCCCTATCTGTTTTTGTATGTCAACTTTTATTTTAATATTACTGGCACCTAACTCTTCCAGATTGTCGTTTATTAGGATTTCGCAGCTCTTGCAATGCATCCCTTTGACCGTGAAAGTTTGTTTTACCATGTAAAGCGTTACAAAGGTTGTAATATAAAAAGGTATCGGATTCGGATTATGCCTGCTTATGATTACTTTAACCGTACAGCATCAAGATTTCTTGGCGCGACAGTCTCTATCCTGAACATCTTATGGATTGAGCTTGCGAGGTCGAGGCATCTGCTGTTCTCGCCGTGATTAACAAGTACTTTCTTAGGTCTTGGGCTGCACCTATTGACAAAACTGAGAAGCTGCTGCCTGTTGCTGTGGCCTGAAAAACCTTCAATCGTGTGGATTTCCATGTTCACTTTCATCATTTCCTGTCTTCCACCCGAACCCGGGAAATTAATTTCGCGCTCGCCTCTCTGGATTCTTCTCCCCAACGAGCCCTCTCCTTGATAAGAAACGAATACAAGAGAGTTCTTTGGATTGACAGCCAAGTGCTTAAGATATTCGACTGAAGGACCTCCTGTAAGCATTCCTGACGTAGCAACAATAATGCAAGGCCCAGTTTCCTCGATAATCTGCATCCTTTCCTTTACACTTCCAACTTCCCTGAAAACCTCGTGCAAGAAAGGATTCTGGTCTTTCTGGAAGATTTGCCGTCTCATCGCAGCATTAAGATACTCTGGATATGCTGTGTGAATAGCTGTTACATCCCAAACCATTCCGTCAATATAAACAGGAACTGGTTCGATTGAACCCTGCTTTATCAGGTTGACAATAATCATCATGATTTCCTGTGAACGTCCAACTCCAAGAGTTGGAATCAGTATTTTGCCTCCTCGAGCTACAGTTTCTTTTATGACTACGCCCATGTATTCATCAGATTCCTCTTTGCTAACAGTGACACAGTCTCTTCCCCCATATGTTGATTCTAGCATCAAAGACTCTAAACGAGGGAAGTCAGTAACAGCTGGATCCAGTAATGAAGTCTTTCCGTATTTTGAGTCAGCTGAGTAAAGCAGATTATGCAGGCCGTTGCCAATGTGAAGGTGAGTCATTGCACTCCCCAAAATATGGCCTGCGTTGTAAAACGTGATTCTAATATCTGGCGTGATGTCAGTAACTTCACCGTAATCAAGAGTTATTGTGTGCTTGACAAACTCCTTAACTTCCTCAGAAGTAAATAGGGGCTCCTTGTTCTCTCCTCTTTGAATTTTAATTGCATCCAGCATCAGCAATGCAGAAATGTCCCTTGTCGGGGGAGTGCAGTAAACCGGACCTTTAAAACCGTACTTGTAAAGGTAAGGAATGAAACCGCAGTGGTCCGTGTGCGCGTGGCTGAGGATTATAGCGTCGAGTTTCTGAATGTCGAACTCGGGAGCCTCCAGAAGGGGATAAGCAAGCTCTGAAGCGGAAGCAGCAACATTGATGCCACAATCCAGCAATACTCTCGATTCATTAGTTTGCAGCAGAATACATGATCTGCCGACTTCCCTTGCGCTTCCAAGATAGGATAGTCTCACCCAGCCTTCTTTTTTTTCCCGCACCCAGCTGTCATAAATTCTCTCTCCAACTTTGTGGAGAAATTTTCTCCTGTAATCAGAATTCTGGTAGAGAACTCCCCGAATATTTTCTATAAGAACAGAGCGTATAGCTGGAGTTCTTCTAATCAAGGGAACCCAAGAAGTTTTTTCTCTAATTTCCCTGAGAATTGAACCCTGCTTGCCGATCGCCAATCCTGGTTTTTCAGCCTCAATAACGACTTGCGAACGCTGGGGGTCAAAGATAATGCTGCCCATCCCCGCATCAGCAGGCATAATTCTTTTTATTTCATCTTCAGCCTTGCCCTGCTCACATGTGATGCTTGGATCTGGGCGAAGCTCAATTCGCTTTTTTATGTCATCAACTATTTTCCTGATGAGGCCTTCGTTATTCAAAAAAAATTCCTTGTCCTTTGTATAGAGGACAATATTTGCACCTTCGAACTGGGCGTCGCTTATTTTGTCCTCAGGAAGGCTCTTTAATATTTCTTTTATAATCTTGGACATTTGTTCTCTCTCAAACCGTGAGAATCTTTACTTTACTTTTATGTTCGTATCAAGCTGCTGCTCGAAAACCTTCTTGACGCCATCTTTCGTTATTGACATCACATCGATTCCCTGGCCAGAAGCTATGTCTCTTTGCATTGCTGCATTGACAGATTTTATAGCAAGGTCAATTCCATCCTGTACCGAAAGGGCTGTCTTGTAAAGTGTTTCCATAACTCCATAAGCAAAAACACTGCCGCTGCCTGAAGCAACAAAATCATCAATTTCAGTTACTGAGCCATCAGCAAAAAGGTCGTAAAGGTGAAATCCAGAAACGTCCTGACCACCCATCAAGAAATGTGCAATTCCAGGAATCATGGAAGGCCTTCTGACGTTGCTATACGTAAGGCCTGCTAAAAGGTTGGCAGCCTCTTTAATGGATACTTCCCTGTCGCCTCTCATTGCTTTTAATTTAAGCTCTGCCTTTATTAGTTTTGTTAATAATTGAGCATCAGAAACCATGCCTGAAATCGTAACGACTATTCTGTCATTTAGAGCGAATACTTTGTCAGCCTTCTTATTGGCAACCAAATATCCAGCGGTTGCCCTCCTGTCTGCAGCAAGAACTAAGCCGTCCTTGCACTTTATGCCTACAGTGGTTGTTCCTGTTTTCAGCGTGTTTTCTTCCATCTGATTTACCTAAGAAATCTTTATCGAGGAAGAATAGAGGGGTATATTTAAAGGTTGCGGAAATAATGGGTAAATAGAAGCTCAAACAAACACACTTCTTACAATAAAATTGCGCTCAATCGCCGCGCGGGCTTTATAACGTCCTAAAAAGTGCAGCAACAATCAATGTTAGTGTTCTTGGCTTGCGCTACCTTTATCGCTAAAAGAAGATGAAATCGGGAATTCAAGAGAATAAAAAAAATAAAAAAAGAGAAAGCTTAGTTTCTCTTTCGTCTTGCGAAGAAGATTAATGCGCCTGCACCGGCAGTTGCAAGGCCAAGTCCAATTCCTGTAAACTCAGGAATTTCAACTTCTTCCTCCTGGCAAATTGATGAGCAACCATCGTTGTCATCAGCATTTCCATCGTCGCATTGCTCACCGAGGTCTATCTGCTCATCGCCGCAAACAGGGGCAGCCTGACCGCCAGACCCGCATGACCCATAGGGGATTTCGAATGCGAGAGCTCTCCTGCTCCCGTAGCTAGCACCAAAGTTAGTGTCATACGCCTCAACGCTCCACATGACATGCTTGCCTTGACTGGCGAATGTTACAACATCACATTCAAGGTCTTCATCCCTAAATGTTGGGTCGTTACCTTGTGCTGTTGAGAAATTGAATTGCACATCAGCAGTAGAGCTCTTGTTAACAACGATAACCTGGTTGCAGCCGTTGAACCCCTCATAGAAAAGCCAGCCGCCTACAGCAATGCCGCTGTTGCCGCAGTTGCTTCCTGGAGCTTTGGCAAAGTTCCTAATTGGCGTTCCATTAAGCGATAGCTGGTAAATGTTGGTGTCAACATCCGCGCTAAGGTAAAGTGAGTCGTCCTCAGCATCGTATGCGATTCCGTCAAGAAGAGATATTCCCCCAATACCTGCTGTGAATGCAAGGCTAGAGCCTGTAACATTCTTGTTGCTATCCAGCTGAATGAAGGTAATATCACGAGGCAAGCTGTCATAACCCGCCCAAATGCCATTTCTTCCAGCATCGTACGAGAGAGCGCCTAAGCCACCCGCGATGTTATACGACGCAGTTACTGCGCCAGTTATGGGATTTGCCCGGTAAAGGTCAGGATTTGATCCATAACAGCTATACCAAAGGTTTGCCCGTCAAAAGCCAATCCGACACCGATGCCCGAAGAGCAAGGCGTGGCAAAGTTCGCAGTTGCAACGTAGTCTCCAGTTGCCGCAAAGGAAGCAGAGACTAACATTAATGCAATACAGAGATAAATCAATAGTTTTTTCATTTAATCCACCCCGAACTATGAATGAATTGGTAATATCCAGGGGGTATTTAAAGCTTATTGAGAGATCAAGGGATTGGTTAAAATTTGATTTTAACGTCCTGTTTTTCTGCTTCCGTTACTTTGAACATCTCGAAGCTTTCCGTGAAGCCGAAGCTTCTTGCGAAAATCATGTCAGGAAAGGACTGTATTCTGATATTATAGGTGTTTACGCTGTCGTTGTAGAACTCTCTCCTGTCGGCAAGTTCGTTTTCAAGGCCGCTAATCCTGCCTTGCAATTGTATGAAGTTCTCGTTGGCCTTGAGGTTCGGATAATTTTCTGCAACTGCGAATATTGATTTCAACGCCCCAGTTATCATGTTGTCTGCACTTGCCTTCGCGCTCATTGTTTTCGCGCTCATGATGGCAGTCCTCGCCTTTGTAAGGTCTGTGAGCAAGGTCTTTTCGTGCTTCATATAGCCTTTAACAGATTCAACAAGCTTAGGAAGCTCATCACTTCTTTGCTTCAACAAGACCTCTATGTTGGCCCATGACTTTTTTATGTTATTCTTTAGAGTGACTAGACCGTTGTAGATGGAAACCAAATATCCAATTACAACCAAAGCTATCAAAATGATAGCTACAAGGATTATTAACGCTATTCCCAGTACCATAAATTAACAAAAATCAATTTCAATATATAAATATTAAGTGTAACGCCTGAATGATTAAAGAATTCCAAATTCTAAGAAAATGAAGAAAAGACCGAACAAGATGAGTGCGCCTCCGCCCACTATAGAACCGTAGGACTTCCATCTCAGGGCTGAAAGCAGTTTCTTTTCAGGCTGATCAGAAATGTAAAAAAAGCCTTTTCCATTCTGGATCATGATATCTGCTTCATTGCTGCTGGCAGAACCATCCTCGACAAAAGGGTTATCTCCGGCAAATCCCATGACATAGACTGAATCATTCGGCGCAAGATAGGCTTCCCTGTAGCGCATCTTCTTGTTTATCCCAAATAAGCCTTCAAAGCCAACACCCTGGGACTTGAGGAACTTTTTCATAAGGTCTGACGGATCGTTGCCCATTCCCGATTCTCTCGTGAAATCAATCGGGATGTCAATT
>ERZ1292640.1452-Hain-H43-02um-R1-1452-length-19572-cov-42_pt1 | contig 19572 bp, 14 predicted proteins | sample MGYA00564404_ERZ1292640 | MGnify/ENA primary metagenome ERZ1292640 (study PRJEB36523, sample SAMEA6512636) | groundwater metagenome | collected 2019-01-08 | study: AquaDiva: Metagenomics assemblies of 32 groundwater samples
GTCTACGTGACCACCGTCAACCGGCTCTACGAGATCGACGGGCGCACCATGACGCTGACCCGGCCGGACGGCATCCCGGTCATCGGCCGGCCCGGCAAGCTCGCTTTCACCCCCGACGGGCGCTACGCGCTGGCGGTGAACCAGACGCCGGTGGCCGGCAACTCCTGCCTGATGATGTTCGACCTCGTCAATAAAACGCTGGCGGGCACCATCACCAATTTCGGCGTGGTGCTGGACGCCGTGGTGGCGGCCGGCAACAGCCGCGCCTTCGCCACCTCCAGCCAGAACCAGACTCTGTACGATATCAGCGTCCCGGGGCTGAACATCACCGTGCCCGAGTTCGGCGCCGTCGGCAGCGTCTCCAACGTGATCGCGGCGGTGGCGTCCAACGAGGCGCCGCAGCCGAAGTTCCTTTATGTCGTTGCGCCGACCAGCCTCTACCAGATCGACCTACCCTCGAATACCCGCACCGGCCAGCTCGGGCTGGTGGCCACGCCGGGAGGGATTTCGTTCGCGGGGCCGGCCTCGACGAATCCGCCCACCAACTACATCCAGTACCACAACAACCAGACGATGGCGCCGGCGGCCGCCTCGCTGCCGCTGGTGGTGCGGGTGCTGGATTCAACGGGCAGGCCGGTTTTCAACACCCCGGTCGTCTGGACCCCGTCCATCGCCGGCGCTTCGATCCAGGGGGCATCGGCGGCCACCAACGCCCAAGGTTTTGCGCAAGCGACGGTGGTGGCGCCGACGACTACCGGCACCTTCACCGTGAATGCGGGCATCGGCCCGGGCGCGGGCATCGTGGCCACCTTCACCTTGACGGTGAGCGGCGGGACGGTGACCCCCGGCACGGGCGGTGGCATCTCGATTGTCTCCGGCCATGGCCAGATCGTCCGTGAGTACATGATCACCACCGAGCCGCTGGTGGTGCAGGTCAGAGATACGGCCGGCAACCCGGTACCGACCGCCACGGTGGAGTTCGCGATCGCCACCGGCCAGGGAACGTTGAGCGTCGGCTCGATCGGGGCCGGCTCGAGCTTCACTGGCACGACGCTGACCGTGCTCACTGACGCCAACGGGCAGGCCAGCGCCAACTTCCTCGGCAGTTTTGTCAGCCCCGGCTACTCGTACCAGCAGTCCACAGTCCGGGCTTCCACCGGCGGCGCTACCGTGGATTTCATCGTTACGACCACCATCGCCGCGCTGACTGGCGGCACCATGGCGCCCGACCCCACCGTGGCCCTGGTCAAGCCCACAGCCGAAGAGCGGCAGATGCGAGGGCAAGCGGGCGAGACCTTGGCGGGCGCCATTGTGGTCTCGGTGGCGGCGGCGGCCGGGCCGCAAGCCGGCCAGGCCATCCCCAACGTGGGCGTGCGCGTCACCACCGGCCTCGATCCGGCCCTCTCACCCTCGGCCTCCTGTGCCGGCGGCACCGTGCTGACCGACGGAACCGGCACCGCCACCTGCAACTTGGTCGTCGGTCCGCGCGTCGGGGTGGCGGAGTTGTCGGTGATCACCGGCGGCTTCAACGTCAAGACGCTCTCGCTGACGGTCGTGCCCGGGCCGCCCTCGGCGCTGCGGATCATCCAGGGCAACAACCAGTCTGGCAACCCCGGTCAGATCCCGCCGCTGGCCCTGGTGGCCGAAGTGACTGACGCCGGCGGCAACCAGTTGTCCGGCGTGGCGGTGACCTGGGAGGTCGTTACCGCTGGCACGCTGACCTTACGCGACACTTACAGCACCTCCGATCTGAACGGCCGCGTCTCCACGCGGGTCACCCTCGGCGGCATCCCCGGCACTCACCAGGTCCGGGCACGGGTTGCCAGTGCCACGGCGACGTTCAACCTTACCGTCAACGTTACCGTCGCCCAGTTGCTGAAGGTCTCCGGCGACGGCCAGACCGCTTTCATCAACCAGGCCTTCGCTCAGCCGCTGGTGGTGCAGGTCAACGATCAGCAGGGGCGGCCGGTCACCGGCATCCCGGTGACCTTCAGCGTCGCCGGCGGCAGCGCCACCGTGGGTTCGGCCACGGCCACCACCGATTCCCAGGGCCGGGCCTCTACCACCGTTCAGGCCGGCGGCGCCGCGGGCCCGATCGCCATCACCGCCAGCGTCAGCGGCTTCAGCGTCAGCTTCAGCCTCAGCTCCCGTGTGCCTGGGCCCGTAGTCGCCGCCGCCGGCTTCGTCAACGCCGCCAGCGCCCAGCAAGGCGTGGTGCCCGGCAGCATCGTCACCATCCAGGGCAGCGGCCTGGCCCAGGGAATCCAGGGCTGCCTCGAGGCGGGCGTGGTTGCCGGACCGCTGCCGACCACGCTGGCGGGCGTGGCGGTGAACTTCGGGACTCACCTGGCGCCCATATTCCACGTCTGCAACGTGAGCGGGCGCGAGCAGGTGACCGTGCAAGCGCCGTGGGAACTCGGCGCCGGCTCGGTGCCGGTGCAGATCACGGTCGGCAGTGGTTCGAGTGTGGTTCAGAGCGTGCCGGTGCTGGCGGCTCAGCCCGGCATCTTTGAGACCCAGGGGGCCGACGGCCGCCGCTACGCGGTGATCGCGCGGCCCAACGGCACCTTCGTCACGCCGCTGAATCCGGCCGTGCGCGGCGAACTCATCCGCATATACGTGACCGGCCTCGGCCCGGTGCTCCCGCTGGCTTACACCAACCAGCCGGGCGTGCCCGGCCAGGAGGTCTACTACCCGCTGGTGGTGGGCGTGAACAACGCTGGCGTCCGCGTGGTCTCGGCCGAGTACGCCCAGAACATGATCGGCGTCTACGTCGTGACCATCGAGCTGCCGGCCGATACCACGGTGGGATTGGAGCGGTCGCTGGACATCGTGGTCCAGATCCCCGACGGCCGGACGGCCCAAGCCGCCGGGTCGCGGTTCGCCATTCAGTAGCGGCGAGTCACGCGGCCGACAGAAATTTAAGCGCCTGTCCCTTCAGCGGCTTGCCCGCTGGCAGGCGCCAAGACCGGGGGGCGCCGGGTCTATGCCTGGAATGGGAGGACCCTGTGCCAGCCTTACCTTATCCCAAGTACGGGCTCGATCACCTGTACCTGTTTCCGTATCACCAGACGCGCGAGGCCTATCAGAAGGCCAGCGGCGAAGAGCCGCCGCCCTGGAACCCGCAAAAGCCGCCCAAGTACTGGCGCGACCCGAAGGCGCTCCAGAGCGCCCGGCGCAACGTGGTTTACGATTCCGTAGTGGCGACCAGCCAGGGCGGCAGCCCGCTGGCCGGGCCGGACGGCAAGCCGGTGCTCGACCTTATGGTGTTAAGCAAGGAAGACGCCGCCAGCGTCAACATCCCGCCCAAGGGACCGGGCGTCAGCAACGTGCCCGGCGCCGACGTGCCGGAGGTGCCGTGCCCGTTGCGGCCGCTGGAACCCAACGAAGAGCTGTTCTTCGACTTCGGCGGGGTGGTCGTGGTTAAGAACCTCGACCTCTACCCCAAGATCGAGGTTGGTTTCACCAGCGGTGACCGGGACTTGCTGCGGGCTATCGGCCGTAAGCTGGGCGTGTGACGGCGCCGCGTAAGGGCCGGGCATGCCCGGCCCTTACCCTTCCGGCGGTACCGCGAAGGTGACGCGGACTGGAATCGCCTGGCCGCTCGGCTGCACGCGCACCGTCACCGTCACTGTCGGCTTGGGTGCCTTGTCCGCCGGCCGGCAGCGGAGCATAAGCCGCGCCGTCTGCTTCGCATCGAGCTCGGTCCGGTCCAGCTCGACCTCCAGCCCGCGAAACCCGTTGTACTCCAGCGCCAGCGTGACGCGGCCGGGCATCCCATTCGTGATGGTCACTTCACCGGAGGAGGGCTCGTAGCTGCTGAGCCGCACCTCGGACCTGTCCGCCCGCACCAGGTTGAGCAGCGCCCTGGCGTCCGGGGGCGCGCTCGGGAGCGGGGACGCGCCGCCGCCCTCGGCGCCGGGCTTCATGGGGCCAAAAGGCGTCTGTTTGCCGGCCTCCGGATCCACATACCAGAACCACTGCCCGTCCACCACCTTCCAGAGCGTCGTCAGCGGCATCTTGACCGGCACCCTGCCCATGCCGACCGCCACGAATTCGGTGTCCACCGCCACCACCGCCCGGGCGCGGGTGAAGTTGTCCTCGTAGACGATCCTGGCGATCTCGAAGCCGCGGTAGCGCGTCTTCTCGGCGGAGAAAAAGGCGTCCTTGCTGTCCTCGGCGACCACCTGGTCGGCCAGGCGGAACTTGCCGTCCAGGTGCGCCTGGTAGAAGAGCTTGATGCGGGCGCGCAGGGCCTCGTCCACCGCCGGCGGCGCTTTCTCGAACAGTTCGGCCGCCGTCTGCGCCAGCAGGGGAATGGCCACCAGGAACGCGAGACTCCAGCGAGTCATTACCACCAGTGTATCAGTGCGGCTCCTGGCGCGATGGGGCCGGGCGTTTGCCGGCATTGCAGTCCCGCCCTACGACACCCGGAACGCTTTCTCGATAGTGGCCATGGGGATCAACAGTTTGGTGGGATGTTCCGGAAGAGGTATGAATTCGTGGTGCTGATAGAAAGCTCTTGCGGAATCGTCCAAAACTTCCACAACCACGCCGATCGAGGCCACTTCGGCCGTGTTTTTCCAACTGCGGTACAGAGCATCCATCAACAGGAGACGGCCGAGGTTTTGCCCTCGGCGCTCTGTACTGATCGCCAGCCGCCCCAACAGGGTCGCGGGAAGGAGCGGATATCGGGGAAGCTTCTTCGCAAGCGCTTCGGGTAGCTCCCCGACGCGAACGCTATATGCGGAGAGCGTGTGGTAGCCCACAATGGCGCCGCTACCGTCGACAAGGACAAACGGCGCCGCCACTTTGCGTCTGGCGTCTTGGCCGGCTTGGTGGCGGAAGTAATGGTCCAGTTCTGGGACCCCGCAGTGAAAGGCGGTCCGATCGTGGGAATCCTGAAGCGGCTCTACGCGGTAGGGTGAAGCCGGCTCGCCCCTCACTTCGTGCCAATCTCTCGCCTGTACTGGCGGACTGCCTTACGCAGGACCGAGCCGGGTTCAGGCGGGTTGAGCAGAGCGTTCACGAACGCTTCCGTCTCGCGAGCGGTCAGAATCAACATGGCGCGCTCCTGAATAGCGCGCTCGGCGGCAGTCTCGGCGCTACGAAGGACAAAGTCCGTCATGGTTCGACCCTCCAGGTCCGCTGCCCGCTGAATGAGCAGCTTTTGTTCCGCGTTGAGACGGGCGTCAAATCGGAAGGACTTGGCCCTCTGGGTAGAACGTTTCTTTTGCCCGGCTCCGTGGACAGCATCACGCATGATCGGTCGCTCTCTCCAATGATAGTGTACGGCAATTTTCCGTACACGTCAACGGCCGCTGGTGGTCAAGTTCCCTGGCGTCGATCAGTGCGGGTCCAGGCGCGCGGCGATTCGCAGCAGGGCGTCTTCCAGTGACGGCGGGCCTTCGTTGGAAACCCGCACGCTGCCGGGCTTGGCCTTGTCCGGCCGCTGCCCGTGGCCCTGGTCCCACCAGATGGTCGATTCGATGGTGTAACGGGAGATCACGTCCAGGATGGCGTGCACATTGACCGCCTCCTGCTTGCTGAACCCCCGCGACTCGCCGTTGAAGGTCATCGTGGCCTTGCTGAGGTTGATCACGTACGTGTTGGAGCCCAGCGGCTTGTAGCTGCCGTCCTCGGTCTTCTTCTCGCCTTTGGAGATGACCCAGGTGAGTTCGTGCTTATTCGAATTCCAGCTCACCGACTCCAGCCGCCGTGGGCTGCGGTCGGTCTTGCCTTCCGCCCCGCGTTCTTGCGCCAAACCAGGCGCCACCAGCGTCGCCACACAGGCAGCGAGAACTGCTTTCATCGGTGATCTCTCCAGCTTGGCTGGGAGGCAGGGATTCGAACCCCGATAAGCAGATCCAGAGTCTGCCGTCTTACCGTTAGACGACCTCCCATCCGCAACCTCTATTGTAACACCGGGGCCAGCTTGTCCCCTGTCGCCCGCTGCCACGCTTCCAGCCGCGCGCGCAGCCTTTGGATCACGGCGGCCGACTCGGTGCGGTAGTGGAGGTTGTGCATTTCCAGCGGGTCCTTCTCGCGGTGAAACAGCAGGCAGTGGTCGCGGTCGTACAGGCCCAACTTCCAGCCGTCGGGCGAGACGACCGCGCGCGCGTGCGGCCCGTCCGGCGGCGTGTGCCATTCGATGAAGACGTGGTCCTCGCGCAGCCGCTCGCCGCGGAAGGCCGGCGTCAGGCTCTGGCCGGGCAGCGACTCGAGCGCCTTGCGCCCCATCAGCTCCAGCAGCGTGGGCACGAGATCGATCTGGCTGATCGGCTGCTCCACGCGCATCGCCTGCTGCTGGCGGAACGGCACGCGCACGAGCAGCGGCACGCGCACCGCCTCCTCGTACAGCACGCCCTTGCCGATCAGCGTGTGCGCGCCCATCATCTCGCCGTGATCGGTGGTGAACACGATGATGGTGTTCGCGGCCTGGCCGGAAGCCTCCAGCGCCCAGAGGATGCGACCCACCGCCTGATCCACCTGCGCGCACAGCCCGGCGTAGTTGCGGTTGAGCCGCTGCCAGCCGGCGCGCGTCTTCAAGTCGTGCCCGTCGAAGCCCTTACGCAAGTGGCCGGCGCGGATGCGGCGGTAGAGTTCCGGCTCCCGCTCCACCGGCACGCCCGGATAATTGGCCGGCGCCGGCGCCTCGGCTTCGCTGTGCAGGTCGTTGTACGGCCCGTCGAAGGGCATGTGCGGCTCCAGGAAGTTGGCGTAGAGCATCCACGGCTCTTCCCGGTGCTTGAGGATGAACTGCGACGCCTGGCTCGCCAGGAAGGCCGGTTTGCAGTGCTCCACCGGCCGGCCCACCGCGAAGGCGCGCGAGAACCGGTTGCTCTTGTCGGGCTTATGTCCGAGGCTCACCAGAAACTGGTGGTAGCTGCTGCGCGCCGCCTGATCGCGGCCGGCGGAGAAGTGCTGGTTGTAGGTGTCCTCGATGCTCACCCACTCCTGGAAGCCATGCTGCGGGAAGATCTCGTCGCCGAGGTGCCACTTGCCCATGTAAGCGGTGCGGTAGGCGGAGTCGGCCAGCAGTTCCGGCATGGCGCCGGCGGCGGCGGGCAGAGCGATGTTGTTGGTGACGCAGCCGGTCGTGTGAGGCCACAGGCCGGTCATCACCGACGAGCGCGCCGGCGTGCACACCGGCTGCGTATCGTAGGCGCGGCTGAAGGAAATGCTCTCGGTGGCCAGCCGGTTCAGCACCGGCAGGCGGAAGGTCCGGTTCCCGTTGACCGCCAGCGTATCGGCGCGCTGCTCGTCGGTCCACAAGAACAGCAGGTTCGGCTTATCGCCCGCCGGCCGGCGGGCGCCGCGCAGCACCGCCGGCGCGGCCGCCGAGGCGAGGAATTCGCGGCGGTTCAGCACCGTCAGATTTCCAGCTTGCCGTCGAAGACCATGTCCTTGAGCTTGAACTTGCGCTTGATGTCGATGTTGCGGAGCTTGAGGAACACCTCGACCTCGTTGTCCTCCAGCGTGATGACGTGGGCGCCCTCCTGACCCTTGGGAAAGAACAGGTAGAGAATGACACCGCGCTGGCCTTTATCGGGCTTGACGTCCAGCGCCTGAATCGGCGGCTGGCCCTTGATTCGGAGCTGGGCATTGGCCTTGAGTTCGGCCGGCTTGCCGCCTAGCGCCTGGGGCGGCAGCTCGCCAATGCCGACGATGTAAGCCGTCTCCTGGCGCGAGAGGGTCTTGGCCGCTTCCGGCGAGGTTCCGGCTTCGTTGCCGAGGCGAGCCCGGACGACGGCCTGCTTGACGGGCAGCGCCGTGTGCCAGCGAACGTGGGCGGTCATGGTGGGTACCGAGGCGGGGCCCTCCGTGCCGCCGCCGCCCCTTCCACCGCCACCGCCCATGCCTTCGTCGGCTCCGCCTCCGCCCGCGTCCATCCCACCGCCCATGCCGCCGCCACCACCGCCGCGGCGCCCGCCTCTGCCCCCGCCGCCGCCCATGCCGCCGCCACGGCCGCCGAAGGCGTCCATACGGATCTCAATCGGACGCGCCCACGGCGAGTCGTTCAAGATTTTCTGAGTCTCTTTCGGCGTCCACTCGGTGAACTTTTTCGTCTGCCAGAAGTCGGCGCCCGCGAGCGTCGCCGCGCCGAGGCTCAGCGTAATCAGGATTGCGAGAAGTAGCTTCTTCATGCCTAAGTCTCCGACCTAGAAGAATACGCCTATCGAGGCCCGGGTGCAAACCGCGGCGGTCGCTCCTCATCCGCCAGCGCCCGGCCCGCCAGGTAGGCCAGCCGCACGATCTTCTCCATCTTCACGAAGTTGAGCTTATCGATGGTGTCGGCGGGCTGGTGGTAGTCGGGCGTGAACCCGTTGAACAGCCACACGGCCGGGACATCGCGCATCAGGAACGGGAAGTGATCGCAGCGCCAGAGGACGTTCAGCGTGCCGTCGGCGTCCCACTTGTAGTTGAGCCCGAGACCCACCCGCCCGTTCTCCCGCTCCAGCACCTTACGCAGTTCCGGGCTGTAGAAGGTCCCGATCAGGTTCAGCTCGTTGGTGGTGTCGGCGGCGATCTCGATCAGCTTGTCGGTCTGCGCGCTGGGCTTCTCGTCGCGGCCGATCATGTCCAGGTTAAGCACGGCGCGGGTGGCGGCCAGCGGGCGCGGCGGGCGCGCCGTGTAGTAGTAAGAGCCGAGCAGGCCGGCCTCCTCGGCGCCGAAGGCGGCAAACAGCAGCGTGCGCCTGGGCCGCGCGCGCTCGGCGCCGAACAGGCGGGCCAGCTCGATGAGGCCGGCGGCGCCGGAGGCGTTGTCGTCGGCGCCGGGCAAAACCTTGCCGTCCCGCACGCCGTTGTGATCGTAGTGCGCGCAGAAGAGGACCGTCTCCTCGCGCAGCCTGGGGTCGCTGCCCTCGATCATGCCGATGACGTTGGCGCTGGCGCCGCGGCGCGAGCCGGCCAGGGCCACCCGCATCTCGGCGCGCGCGCCGCCCAGGTCCAGCCGCACCGGTCGCAGCGTCTCATCAATCGCCGCCTGGACCTCGGCGGGCTTCTTGCCCGCCGGCGCCAGCAGGCTCTCGGCCAGCTCGGCGCTCAAGTTGAATGCGGGGATTCGGATCTCGCTCTCGGCCAATGCCAGCGCGCCCCCGGTGCTTCGCGGCGTGCGCGTTCGCCGCGCCGGCGCGGCCGGCCGCTTGCGGTTGGGCGCCGGCATGATGAGCAGCCCGACGGCGCCGTGCGCCTGGGCGTTCAGGACCTTCGCGCGCGGACTCGCGTGGCGCGTGTTCCCGGTCCCGTTGAACGGCGAGCGCGGATCGTGCATACGCGGCTCGTACTCGAACACCAGCGCCAGCTTGCCGCCGGCGTCCAGGCCCGCGTAATCGTCGTAGCCGTACTCCGGCGCCGTGATGCCGTAGCCGGCGAAAACCACCGGCCCAGCGGCCGTGACCGCTTGGGGAAACCCGCCGGTGATGCCGCGGCCATATTCGTAGCGGCGCTTGCGGCCGCCCTGATCGAGCGTGAGCCGCGTCGCGCGCGGGTCGGTGCGGTACTCGACCAGCTCGAACTGCTGCAAGAGGGAATCCGCAACCGGTTTGAGACCTGCCTTGGCGAACTCAGCCGCGAGGAACTGAACGGCCACGTCCGAACCGCGCTCCAGCGCCCGGCGCCCCTGGAGCGGCTCGGAAGAGAGAAAGGCGATATCGGCGCGGAGACGCTCCACGCTGACCGTCTGGCCGAGCGCCGCCCATGCAACGAGACCGAGCGCGAGAAGTCGTACCCGCATGTCAATTCAACCGCAGCAGCCAGTTCACCGCGTTGCGCATCATCCGCTGCATCATCGGGTGGCCGAGCGCCTCGGGCGTGTGGCCGGGCGACAGGTAGCAGAAGCGGCCCTTGCCCGCTTCGTTCCACCAGCCGGCCGGCGCGGCCGTGTTGTCGCGCGCGATCGAGCGCAGCAGGAAGTGCTCGCGGTCCAGGTAGTACTTGCACATGTGGTGCTCGTCGAAGATCTCGAAGTCCTCGACGCCGGCGGTGACGGGGTGGTCCTTGTTCTCGATGCGGATGGTGAAGACGTAAGGCTTGGGATGCCCGCCGTAGTCGCCCCCGAACAGCTTGTAGTACAGCCCGCCCGGCGGATAGAGTCCCTGCGCGTTGTGCAGCGCCAGGAACCCGCCGCCGCGTTCGACGAAATCCCAGATGGCCTGCTGCTGCGCGTCGGTCATCCATTTGACGTGCGGCTTGTCGTATCCGTCGGGCCAGTTCATGCCGTCGCGCAGGATGACGAGAAGCTGGTGCTCGGCCAACGAGGCGGCGTTCAGCGCGGTCACTTCCTCGATGAACGTCGCCGGGATGTTCTCCACCACCAGCGCGCGGCTGAGGCCGTCGCGGATGTACACCGGGCTGTGATAGCGGTCGCCGATCAGCGCCAGCGCCCGCGGGCGTTTGGCGGTCGAGTAGACCTTCGAGGTGTTCTGGGCCTGGGCGCCCACTGAAACCAGCAGCGCAAGGGCGGGAAAGATCACGGCTCGCATTGCCCGATTCTACAATAATCGGTTGCCATCGATTCCCGAAGACCCGGGCTTGCGAGGCGCACAACGACCGCGGCCCGGGAGCCTGCCTCGCCTTGATACGATGATAGTATGGACCGGTTGTGGCGCGACGATCTACTTGATGCCGGGCCTTGTATACGATTTGGCGTCACCGCTGTGCGACTCCGTGCTCCCTACCCCGTTCCATCGTCCGCCAGGTTCTGGGCCACCGACCGTCAAGACCGATCCAGGAGGGTGTCATGTCTTGGAGGAAGAGAGAGAGCGTACGTGCATTCGCGCTGGCACTGGTTTCAATCGTATCGATGATTTGCGGGGCCGTAAGCGCGCAAACGATAAGCGGCGAAATCAGCGGTACGGTGCTGGACCAATCCGGTGCGGTGGTGCCCGGTGCGGCCGTCACCGTGGTCAGTCAGAGTACTGGCGCGATGCGAACTACCTCCGCCAACGAAATCGGGATTTTCGTCTTCTCCGCGCTTCAGCCCGGCACTTACACGCTACGCGTTGTCAACCGCGGCTTCCGCACTTTGGAGCGTGCCGGCATCGTTCTGACCGCCAATGATCGCGTTTCCCTTCGCGAGATCCGGCTCGACATCGGCGAGACGACCGAGACCGTGACGGTGCACTCGCAGGGCGAGTTGTTGCAGACCGAGAGCGCGCAGACCTCGGCGTTGCTCACCCCGCAGCAGTTGGACCGCATCGTCGTCCGCGGCCGCGACGTGATGAACCTGATCAAGCTGCTGCCGGGCGTTTCCCAGGGCGCCTTCCGCGACGGCACCGAGCGCGTCGAGACCGAGCGCGGCACTGGCAACGACCTCGGCGGCCAGTTCGGGACCTTCACCCCGAACATCTCCGGCGCCCGCTCCTACTGGAACACGGTGACGCTGGACGGCCAGATGGGCAACGACACCGATCTGGTGTCGCTGTTCAACGAAGTGACCAGCGTCGACGCCATCGCCGAGGTCAAGGTGGTGCTCACCAACTACCAGGCCGAATACGGGCGCAACTCCGGGCCGCAAATCAATCTCGTTTCCAAGAGCGGCACTCGCGACTTCCACGGTTCGCTCTACTGGTTCCACCGAAACGAGGCCTTCAACGCCCAGGATTTTTTCAACAACCGCGACGGCTTGCCCAAGCCGCTGTTCCGCTACAACACCTTCGGCGGTACCCTGGGAGGGCCGGTCCACATCCCGGGGAAGTTCAACAAGAACAGGGACAAGCTGTTCTTCTTCTACTCGCGCGAGGAGTGGCGGATTCGCGAGCCGCTGGCGCTGGGGCGCAACACGGCGCCGAGCGAGCTGGAGCGCCGCGGCGACTTCTCCCAGACTCTCGACGTCAGCGGGCGGCTGATCGTAATTCGCGATCCAGCCGCCAACGCGCCGTTTCCCGGCAACTTCATTCCCACCAGCCGGATCAACCGCAACGGCCAGATCCTCCTCAACCTGTTCCCGCTGCCCAACATCACCGACCGCCGCATCACCGCCGGCAACTACAACTTCCAGCACCAGGAGATCAAGGAGACCCCGAAGAATACCAATCTGCTGAAGATCGATTACGTGCCCACGGGCAACGACACGGTCACCGTGCGGGCGCGCAACTACTGGTCCGATGCCCGCGCTTCCCAGGGCATCGCCGCGGTCAACTCCAACTGGCCGCAGTTCCGGCACCACTACCTGTTCACCGAGGACAGCGGCAAGGTCGGCTGGACGCGGGTCATCACGCCGTCCATCGTCAACGAGTTCAGCTCCGGCTTCCGCGATCTGGGTGAGCGGGGCGGCGGCTCGCGCGAGCCGGGCGGCTTCGCGCCGCTGATTCGCGCCACCCACGGCATGACCCTCGGCCAGTTCCACCCCGAGGTCAACCCGAACAACTTCATTCCCGCCGTCTCGTTCGGGGGCGTACCCAGCGCGGTCAATGTCACCTTCGACAATCGGATTCCAATCAACGCTGGCGACCAGCGCTTCGACCTCGTCAACAACCTGAGCTGGGTGCGCGGCTCTCACTCGATCAAGTTCGGCGTCTACCTGGAGCGCAACTGGACCTCCGAAGGCCCGCGCGCGACCAACTTCTCGGGAAGCTTCGATTTCGGCCGCGATCCGAACAACCCGCTCGATTCCAACTGGGCCTTCTCCAACGCCCTGCTGGGCAACTTCCGCTCCTACGTCGAGCCGACCGCGCGCATCCGGGGCTGGGGCGCCAACTTCCTCGCCGAGTGGTTCGCGCAGGATACCTGGAAGGCGACGCGAAAACTGACAGTGAGCTACGGGCTGCGCTTCGGCTGGGCCACGCCGTGGGCGATGCGGGAGCCCGACCGCGAAGGCGCGCTGCTGTTGTTGAGCCGCTATGATCGCGCCAAGGCGCCACGGTATTTCCAGCCGGCGCTCAATGCTTCCGGGGCTCGGGTCGCCCGCAACCCCGTCAGCGGCGAACTCGGCCCGGCGGTGCTGATCGGCGCCTATGTCCCGGCCACGGGCGACCCGGTCAATGGAATGGCGGTGGCCAACGATCCCAACGTGCCCGCCGGGTTCATGGTCCGGGAACCGGTGCAGGTGGCGCCTCGCGTCGGCCTGGCCTACGACCTGTTCGGAAACGGCAAGACCGCCGTCCGCGCCGGCTTCGGCATCACCAAACAGTCGGTGCCCAGCAACGCCTACCTCAACCTGACGGCGGAGTTGCCACCGCGCGTCTACCAGCCGACGATCTTCTACTCGACGATGGACACCTTTCTGCAAGCGCAGGGGGTGTTGTTCCCCAGTTCGGTGAATGCATACGATCCCGACCCAGTCACGCCGAGCGTCTACAACTACAGCTTCGGCATCCAGCAGGCGGTCGGCTTCAAAGCGGTTCTCGATGTCTCCTACGTGGGCAACGTCGGCCGCCACTTGATCCAGCGGCGCAATCTGAACCTGGTCCCTTACGGTGCGCGGTTCGACACCGCCAACGCCGATCCGACCAACCCGCGGATCGCGCTGCCGGACAACTTCTTCCGCCCCTACCCCGGCTACGGCGGCATCACCTATCAGGAGAACTCGGGCACGTCGAACTACAACGGCCTTCACGCGGCTTTGAACCGCCGCTTCACCCGCGGCGTGCAACTCGGCCTTTCCTACACCTGGTCGAAAACGATGGGGCTGAGCAACAGCGACCACGAGACGCTGCCGACCTACCGCCCATACAGGATCTGGAGCTACGGCAAGCTCGGCTTCGACCAGACCCACAAGCTGGTGGTCAGCTATCTCTGGGAACTGCCGAAGCTGAGCCGCCTGCTGCCGCATCCGGCGGTCCGCCACGTATTCGACAACTGGGAATGGAACGGGATCACGGCCTTCTCCAGCGGCACGCCGTCCGGGATCGGCCTTTCCACGGTGGATAATGCCGACATCACCGGCGGCGGCGACGGCGCCCGCGTCGTCATCGTCGGCAAGGCGGAATTGCCCCGGGACGAGCGGACGTTCAACCGGCGGTTCAACACCAGTGCCTTCGCGCGCCCGGCGCGGGGCGACTTCGGCAACGCCCCCAAGGACGTGTTCCGGCTGCCCGGGATCAACAACTGGGACCTGACCTTCCTCAAGAAGTTCCCGCTCGGCGGCCAGGAGAAGCGCTACTTCCAGTTGCGCTGGGAGATGTACAACGCCTTCAACCACGCCCAATCCCGCGGCGTGGACACCGGCGCGCGCTTCGACGTCGACGGCCGCCAGGTCAACGCGCGCTTCGGCCAGGCGACCTCGACGCGCTTCCCGCGGATCATGCAGGCGGCGCTGCACCTGCATTTCTGATTAGCGGACCAGCAGCACCCAGTCGTTTGCGTCGGGGGCCTGCACGGGAACCTTCCCCGCGCGCACCGCCGGTCCGTCCCGCCATTCGCCCGTGCGCGGGTTGAACCAGCGGGCGGCGAGCTTGCCGCCGGCGGCCGGGCCCAGGCTGATCTCGGCGCCGCCGCCGCGCGGCAGGTAGAACACGAAGACCTCGGGCGGGGCGGCGAGACAGAATCCCTGTGTCGCCAGTTCCTCGCGCGGACGCATGCCGTGGAACGGCAGCGCTTCGAAGAACTGCCGTAGAAGCTTGAGTTGCGCCGGCGCCTTGCCCGGTCCGGGCTCGCCCATGTAGAAGTAGCTGACGCCGTCGCTCCAGTCGCCGTAAGTCGCGTAGCCGCCGGCCATGGCGATCGACCAGTGGTTGCGCCGCACCCAGTCGGTGTCTTGCGCATGGCCGGGTTTGGGCGAAGATCCCTCGTAGCCGTACTCTTCGTTGACGTAGGGCATCGGGACCGACTCGTACTTGCGCGCCCAGGAGTGGACCCTGTACTCGTCGCCGTACTGCTGGGTGATGATATAACTGGGCCAGCCGGACGCGGTGTAGAAGAACTCCGCGTAGGCGTGGGCGGAGCGCAGACGGCCGTGCGGATCGGTCGCCTTTAAGAAATGACCCATGGCGTCGCCCCAGTCCTCGTCGCGGAACTCGTTGTGCTCGTTGCCGAGGTCCCACCAGACGTTCTCGAAAGCCGACAGGCGGGCGATGGCGTAGCGGTAGAAACGGAACTCGTGCTCGGAGAGGCGGCCGTACTCCCTCGGCAGGTCCTGTTTCTCGATGGTGAGAATGGCGGTGGCGACGATGCCCCGCTCTCGCATCTTCGCAATGGCGCGCTCGGCCCGCCGCCAATGGGGAAGATGAAAGCGCGTGAAGTCGTAGCCGTGCGGCTTGCCTTCCCAGGCGGGCAGGGGATTCACGCTGCCCGGCGGGGCGCCGTAGTTGGGCCGCCTCCACGGATCGGGCACGCCGTGCTCGACGTCGGTAGAGGTGCGGCGATCGGTGTCCCGCGGGTAGCCCGAGAGGAGAAAGCGGATCTTGTTGAAACCCATCCGCGCGCAGTAGTCGATCGTCGCATCGATCTGCTGATCGGTGTGCGACGGGTCGAGCAGATGGTAGGCGGTGAAGCCGAGATGATAGAAGGGCTTGCCCGAGCCCAGGGAGCGGAAGTGCTTGCGATTGGCCGGATCCACGACCACCGGTCCCGGCGCGGCCGAGCGCTCGCTGCGCAGCTTGCCTGAGAAGTTGCGGTCGCCGCCGGGCGCCCGCAAGCGCAGCGTGTATTCGTAGGTGACATCGGCTTCCGGAGGCGCGAAGCGCAGCCGGTACACGCGCCCGTCCGGAGAATCGCAGAAGCCCTGTGCAACTCGCGTGGCTTTCAGCGCGCGGAACTCGCCGCTCAATTCGACCTCGGTGAACGGGTTTCGCAACTCCGGCCGCGCCACTTCCACGACGAACTCGGCAATCTCGAACTGACGGACCGATTCCGGCGCGCGCAGCGAGACCTCCAGCGGCGCCGCCAACGCGGGCGCCACAAGCAAGAAGATCACGGCTCGCATTGCCCGATTCTACAATAGTTGGTTGCCATCGATTCAATTCGAAATCCAGGCCGAGTGCCCCGTCACCGGAGCGCGCGCCGGCCTGCTGAAGACGCCGCACGGCACGGTGGAAACGCCCGTCTTCATGCCGGTCGGCACCCAGGCCAGCGTCAAGGGCTTATCCCAGCGCGACCTCATCGAGCAGCTTGACGTTCAGTTGCTGCTGGCCAACACCTATCACCTCTACTTGCGTCCGGGCCACGAGCTGATCCGCCGCCTCGGCGGCCTGCACCGCTTCATGTCCTGGCCGCGCGCGTTGCTCACCGACTCCGGCGGCTATCAGGTCTTCAGCCTCAGCGATCTGCGCAAAGTGACCGCCGACGGCGTGCTGTTCCGCTCCCACCTCAACGGCGACGCCCACCTGTTCACGCCGGAATCGACCGTGGACGTGCAACTGGCCTTCGGGAGCGACATCCTGATGGTGCTCGACGAGTGCCTCCCTTATCCGGCCAGCCACGAGACCGCGCGGCACTCGGTGGCCCGCACGGTGGACTGGGCGCGCGCGGCCTTTGCCCACTACCACAGGCGGGTTGCTGAGCCGCGACCGTCAGGGAGCGGTCCCGGAGCGCTGTTCCCCATCGTCCAGGGCTCGATGTTCGCCGACCTGAGGCGCGAGTGTGCGACCGCGCTGCTGGAACTGGACGCCGCCGGCTACGCCATCGGCGGGATCAGCGTCGGCGAGCCCCGCGCCCTGAGCCTGGAGATGGTCGAGGCGACCGCCCCGCTGCTGCCGCGCCACCGCCCCCGCTACGCGATGGGCGTGGGGCTGCCGGAGGAGCTGCCCGAATACGTGGCCCGCGGCATCGACATGATGGATTGCGTGCTGCCCTCGCGCAACGCCCGCAACGGATGCCTGTTCACCTCGGCCGGCCGCGTCATCATCAAGCAGGCCCGCTACAAGGATGACCCGGCCCCGGTGGATGAAAGCTGCGGCTGCTACACCTGCCGCCACTTCTCCCGCGCCTATCTCCGCCACCTCTTCCAAGCCGGCGAAATGCTGTTCTCCACCCTGGCCACCCTTCACAACCTCCGCCGCTACCTCGACATCATGCGCGAGATCCGGCGGGCCATCCTGGAGGGGCGGTACCCCGAGTACCTGAAAGCGGCGCGGGCGACGGCCCACGCCCCCGAATTTCGGTGACAGGCAACGAAATTCCAGGCTCCTCCGAGCCCCGAGACCGAGGCGTTACAATGAACGCCAGCATGAAAGAAAACCGCTTTAAGCGAGTCCTCAAGGAAGGCCGCATCCCCGTCGGCCACATGATCATGGAGTTCGGCACCCGCGGCATCGCCAAGATTCTCGCCGCCGCCGATCTGGATTTCGTCGTCATCGACATGGAGCACACCGGCTTCGACGCCGAGCGGATCGCCGACCTGATGGCCTGGCTCAAGGCCACCGACATCGCGCCGTTCGTCCGCGTGCCCCAGGGCCTCTACCACTTCCTGGCGCGCACGATGGACGCCGGCGCGCTCGGGGTCATGGTGGGCAACGTGGAAACGCCCGCGCAGGCGCGTGACATTGTAAGAGCTGTGAAGTACGCGCCGCTTGGGGCGCGCGGCGTCGGCCTCGGCACCGCCCACAACGACTACATCCAACCCGACCCCGCCGCCTACTTCCAGCGGGCGAACGACAACACCACGGTCATCTGCCAGATCGAATCCACCACCGGCCTCGCCAACCTCGACGGCATCGCCGCCACCGAGGGCGTCGATGTCCTTTGGGTGGGCCACTTCGACCTCACCCAGTCGATGGGCATCCCCGGCAAGTTCCAGGACCCGCGCTTCCTCGATGCGCTGGCCTCCGTCATCGCTGCCGCCAACCGTCACGGCAAGGCGGCCTCCATCCAGCCCGGCACGATGGAGCAGGCCGAAGCCTGGCTGGCGATGGGCCTCCACGTTATGTCCTGGCGGACCGACATCATCCTCTATCGCACCGCGCTCCAGAAGGAGATCGCAAGCCTGCGCGAGAAGATCGCCGCCCGGGGGACCCGATGAATCTGCTTGCCGCCCCGCTCGCTCTGCTCGCCGCCCCTGCGCTTTCCGCCGCCGAGCTCGCCCGCGGCGAAGTCTACTCGGTCATCGAGCTGACCTTCCGCGGCCCGCAGGGATCTCGCCGAGGTGCACTCCAGCGCGCCGCAACTGGCCAGACAGAAACAGGGCGACCACGTCACCGCCACCGCCTCCAGGCGGCGCGGCTTCTGGCTCGTCGATGACTTGAGCCCCGGCAGCCGCTGGTACCGCCGCTCCGACGGCTCCCACCAGTACATCATCGGCAACACGCAGTACAGCTTCCTCTCCGGCTACAAAGCCTCAGGCCCGCAGACCGAGGCGGACGCGCAAGCGGGCACGGCGCCGCTTCAGCCGGTCGCCGAACGCGGCGCCCGGCGCGAAAGCGCGCCCTGGCCGCCGCGCCAGCGGCTCGCCGCCGACGTCGCCCGCAACGCGCAGTACTTCAAGAAGCTGCGCTTCACCCTCCACCCCGATCGCTACCCGAACCCCAGCGAGAAGCCCTTCCTCGACGCTCAGGGCAACCTCACCGACTGGGGCGACTACTCGCACCGCCCCAATCCCCGCTGGTTCAACCAGCGCGCCGACGCGGCGGTGAAAGCCGCCTTCGAGCACGACCTCGTCGCCGACCTCATCCTGTGCGGCCCCGACGTCGAGGAGGCGCGCTCCACGCTGCGCGCCCGCCACAACCACGGCGCCCCCGCGCCGTATCTCAAGTACATCGCCCGCTTCGGCCGCATCCTGCGGAAATTCCTCCCGTACGACACCACGCCGATCAGCAACCACCCCAACTCCAAGGTCCTCTGGACTCAGGCCTTCGACCGCACCCAACCCTGGTACGACCACCACATCATCCAGCGCAAGATCCGCGAGCTGCCGGTGGCCGCCGACGTGATCAAGACCGTCTGGAGCAATCCCGAGGGCCATGGCCCCCGCCACAAGCCGACGGTGAACGACGAGCTGAGCTACCAGGGTGAAGGCGACCGCCACAGCGAGGGCGACACGATCGAATCGCACCTGGGCACGTTCCTGGGCGGCGGCTACGGCACCACCGGCTGGAAATACGGCAACAAGCTGGGCCACTACTTCTGGGGAACGTTCAAGCCCGAGGAGCACACCGCCGCCGACAACCTCCAGTGGCTCCGCCAGACCATCGACGCCAACATCACGTTTTGGAAGATGGCGCCCGACGCCGGCATCTTCTCCAATATCGATCCCGGCTATCGCGCCATGGCGTGGCCGGGCAACGAGTACGTGCTCGGCGCGAACAAGGCCCGCCAGGGCATCGTCGCCCAGCTTCCCCCCGGCCAGTGGACCGTCAAGCGCTTCGATGTGATCGCGAAGCAGGCCGCCACGCTCAGCGAAGGCGCCTCCGGCCGCTTCACCTTCGACGCCCCCGCCAGCCGCGCCGTGCTTTTCCATTTCAAGCGGAATGACCGGAACTTGTCCTCACCGGGCCGCACGCCCTGAGCAGCAGCCCGTTATACGCGGCGTCATAAGCGCTTGCTTACGCGCGCGGCTCGGCAGCGCTACCGAGCCGCGACCGTCAGGGAGCGGTCAAGCGCGCTTTTCTTACAGCCCCGTCAGGGAGCGGTTGCGCAATCAATTGGGTGTGGCTACTTTAGAACGACGCTCCAGTGGCCGGGATGGAGGCGTTG